>JGI24721J44947_10002302_pt1 | contig 27295 bp, 24 predicted proteins | sample YelNatPaOPGAMG01_FD_44947 | JGI IMG/M metagenome (IMG submission 44947) | reverse complement strand
GTTCAGGTTTTCAGATGCTGTTGCCAGCTGTTGTTTTATACTATCCAATGGTGTAGGTGTATGTCCATGAATAATGATCCGCCCGCCTGTAAGCTTGCTTGTCACTTCATATTCTCTGATCCACATCATTGCGTTATAATCTTTCAACGGCAATTCTGCCAAATGGTTTAAGCCTGCATGAACAAAGATATAGCGTTCGTCTTGAAAGTAATAACAGGTGCTTGAGATAAACTCACGGACATGATACGGTACATGATCGTGAGTTTTTAATCCGTATGAAATCATCACCTCTCTTCCACCATTTGTAATCCAACGGTCGTGAGCAGAAATTGAATCTTGCGCATCCAGAAACATTTGCTCGTGATTACCTCTTAAAAATACACTATTTTTAAAGTTTTCTTTAATGTAAATCAAATAATTAATTACAGCCCTGCTATCCGGACCGCGATCTATATAATCACCTAAAAAAATAAACTGATCTTCGCTGGTAGGTTTCAGTTGTTCTTCAATCAAAGCCTTTAGACTTTTACTGCAACCATGAATATCAGCTATAACGAACGTCCGTTTCAATATTATTAATCAATGGTATTAAACAAAAGTATTGCAATACTTAAATATAGTTTAATTTAATGTATAATAAAATTGCCAACCCGAATGAGTTGGCAATTTATTTAATACGTGATTCTATATCTTATTTTTTAATGGCATCCAGCATTGTCTGGCTCATGGGCTTTACGCCCGAACCAAAGTAGTTCAACAGTTCTCCGTCTTCACTGATCAGGTATTTGCAAAAATTCCAGCCTGGCGCATCCTTGTTCCAGCCATTCAATGCCGGATCAGTAAGCCATTTGTACAACGGATGTTGCTCATTGCCTTTAACATGTACCTTTTGAAACATCTGAAAAGTAACGCCATAATTCTTTGTACAGAATGCTCCGATCTCACTCTCTGTACCGGACTCCTGCCCGCCAAAGTCGTTGCATGGGAAGCCCAAAACCGCCAGTGAATCGCCATGAAGTTTGTGAAGCTCCTGAAGCTCTTCGTATTGAGGTGTATACCCGCACTTAGAAGCCGTATTCACAATCAGAATTTTCTTTCCTTTTAAGGTACTCAAATCAAACGGTTGACCATCAAGTGTATTTACTTTAATGGAATAAATACTTGTCGTGCTTTTTACATTTGACATAGTTGCAGCAGGTCGGTTTTTAATATCACTGTTTATTCCCAAACACGATGAAAGGAACATGAGTAATGAATACGGGAAAGCCATAAGTAATCTATGTTTAAATGAACGCATATTTTATCAAATTACATTTTTTCAGGTACTTCTATTCCCAACAACAACATTCCGTCCTTAATAGTTTTAGCTACCGCTCTGCAAAAAGCAATCCGGAAAGACTTAAGCTGCTCATCGGTTTCCTGAAAGATAGAAACTTCTGCATAAAAACGATTATATTCTTTTGCCAGATCAAATATATAGTTAGCAACAATTGATGGTGAATAATCGTTGGCTGCTTCGCGCAATTTTTCAGGGAAACGGCTCAGCATTTCCAGAACTTCAACTTCGAATGGGTGTAATGTATTGATTACATGTCCCGCCGGCAATGTTTCTTTAATACCTAATTCAGCTGCTTTTCTGAGAATAGCTGAGATACGGGCGTGGGTATATTGAATAAACGGTCCGGTGTTGCCATGAAAATCAATCGACTCTTCCGGGTTGAACATCATCCGTTTTTTAGGATCTACTTTTAATAAGAAATATTTCAAGGCTCCTAAGCCAAGTGTTTCATATAAATGCGTTGCCTGTTCTTCGGTAAAACCTTCTGTTTTCCCTTGCTCAAGCGTACGTTCTTTGGCAGTAGCAATCATTTCGTCTACCAAATCATCGGCATCTACTACCGTACCTTCGCGCGATTTCATTTTACCGCTTGGTAAATCTACCATACCGTACGACATGTGATATACGCCATTCGCATAAGGCTTGCCAAGCTTTTTCAGAATATGAATCAGTACAATGAAGTGATAGTCCTGTTCGTTACCCACCACATATACGGAACGTTTGCAGCCAAAATCCTTGTACTTCAATTCAGCTGTACCAAGATCCTGTGTAATGTAGACCGAAGTACCATCGGAACGCAGGACAAGTTTTTCATCCAAACCTTCCGCAGTAAGATCGATCCATACCGAACCATCGGCACGTTTATTAAATACGCCTTTTGCTAAACCTTCTTCAACAATATCTTTTCCTAATAAATAGGTATTTGATTCGTAATAGAAATGATCGAATGTAACACCAATTTTTTTATACGAAGCATTAAAGCCTTCATACACCCAGCCATTCATGGTTTTCCAAAGATCGTAAACGTCTTTATCACCCTGCTCCCACTTCAACAACATGGCTTGAGCTTCTTTCAGAATAGGTGCTTCTTTCTTTGCTTTCTCTTCTTCTACCCCTGTTGCAACCAGTGCTTCTACTTCTTTTTTCAGTTGTTTATCAAACGCCACATAATATTTACCAACCAGGTGATCACCTTTAATACCAGCACTGGCAGGGGTTTCGCCTGATCCGAACTTTTGATACGCAATCATCGACTTACAGATGTGTATCCCACGATCGTTTACCAGATTGGCTTTTATCACATCATAGCCATTTGCCTTTAAAATCTGACTGATCGCATATCCCAGAAAGTTATTTCGTAAATGCCCCAAATGCAACGGCTTGTTTGTGTTTGGTGAAGAATATTCAACCATCACCTTCTCGCCTTTGCCATCGCTCAACTGCGCATAATCAGGCCGTAAAAAGTTTGTATATAATTGTTCTACCCACTGTGCATCGTTAAACACTACATTCAAAAAACCTTTCACTACATTAAACGAAGCAACAACAGCAGGAATATCTGTCAGACAAAATTCTCCTATACGTGTACCAATCTGTTCCGGACTAACTTTAGCTTGTTTGATATATGGAAAAACAACAAATGTCAGAGAGCCTTCAAAGTCTTTTCTTGTTGGTTCAAGTAAAATATTCTCAGCCGGAACCGAGATGGAAAATTCTTTCAGTAAGCCTTTTGCTATTGATTCTTTTAATAAGAACTCAGGATTCATAAACGGTTTATAATTGTATTGAATTACAAAGATGCTTATTTTTTGTCTATTTATCAGTAGAAAATCCAATTCCTGTTTCTTAAAACACCTTTTAAAACCAACCTATAAATCAATCTGTTATTCAGAAAAAAGCATTTTCAATATTATTTTTACGGACTTTAAGAACAATCGATTGCATAGTATTTTTTTTTATGTGATTATTGCAGACTATTCGCAATTATTTAACGCCGTACATGGATAAGTATTTCGACCTTATTGACCAGACATTCTACTTCCCGACAGAAGAATTCAAATTGGTTAACAATGAATTACATTTTAATGGTTTCCCTTTAATGGATGTTGTCAAAAAATATGGAACACCTTTAAAGTTAAGTTACTTACCTAAGATCAGTTCTCAGATACAAAAAGCAAAACAGCTGTTTAATCAGGCTATTATTGACAATAAGTATGAAGGGAATTACACGTATTGTTATTGCACCAAATCTTCTCACTTCAGTTTTGTTCTGGAAGAAGCGTTGAAGAATGATATTCATATTGAAACATCATCGGCTTATGATATTCCAATTGTTCGTATTCTTTTTGAGAAAAACAGGATAACGAAAGATACCAATGTTATTTGCAACGGTTACAAGCGTGTAGAATATACCGACTATATCTGCGGCCTTGTAAACGAAGGATTCAATTGTACGCCTATATTAGACAATCTGGAAGAGATTGAAGCATACGAAAAGGGCATTAACACAAGCTGCAATCTGGGCATACGTTTGGCAACAGATGAAGAACCGAAGTTTGAATTCTATACATCGCGCCTGGGCTTCAGATACAACGATGTTGTTCAGTTCTATAAAGAAAAGATTGAACCGAATCCAAAGTTCAAATTAAAGATGCTTCACTTTTTTATCAATACAGGCATCAAAGATAATACCTATTACTGGAGCGAATTAAGTCGTTTTGTGCACATGTACTGCACCATGAAGAAGATCAATCCGGATATGGAAAGCATTGATATCGGCGGAGGCTGGCCAATCAAAACTTCTGTACATTTTGATTACGATTACAAATACATGGCCGATCAGATTGTGAAAACAATTAAAAAAGTATGTGATGAAGAAGGTGTACCGACACCAAATATTTTCACGGAATTCGGCAGCTTCACAGTTGGCGAAAGCGGCGCAGCGGTATATTCTGTATTGGGCAGCAAACTTCAAAACGATAAGGAAGAATGGTATATGATCGATAGTTCGTTCATCACTACACTGCCGGATGTTTGGGGTTTAAGTCAGAAGTATTTATTACTGGCAGTGAACGGATGGAACAAGCCGTATAAGAAAGTAAAACTGGGTGGCATTACCTGCGACAGCATGGATTACTACAACTCCGAAGCACACCAAAACCTTGTATTCATGCCTGAGCTGGACGATAAAGAACCTACCTATATTGGCTTCTTCCATACCGGCGCTTATCAGGAGTCGCTTGGAGGATACGGTGGTATTCAGCACTGTCTGGTACCGGCACCAAAACATATTTTAATTAACAAAGATGCTGACGGCAACTTCACATACGAACTCTTTGCTCCGGAACAGACGAAGGAAAGTATGCTGAAGATATTGGGATATAAATAACGCCGGAGGCGAAAGGCTTAATGCCTAACGCAGAAAGCCAAAGGCTAAAAGAAAGCGCCTCACTAATAATAGTAGTGAGGCGCTTTCTTTTAGCCTTTAATATATATTTCTAATTTAATTCAGTACTACCCACAAAGCTTTTAGCTTTAAGCATTAAGCTTTTCGCCTTCGACGTTAAGCTTTCTTCAAAATAAGCTCCGCCGCTTCAAACAACGAATCTACCTTATACTTTGCTTTCGTTTCAGTACCGGGTACTTCTTCAATTAAAATGGTTGGGATGTTGAGTTTATTAGCGGGTGTTATATCTCTTTCTCTGTCGCCTACCATCCAGGATTGTGTTATGTCAATATCGTATTTGGCTATGGCTTTTTCGAACATCAGAGAATCTGGTTTGCGGGATAGCGATTCGGATGTTGACTGATGATATGGAGAATAAAAATACTCGTCGATCAGATTACCTGATTCGCGATCAAAGTAATCGTGGCATTTATAAACGTCTTCGTGCTGATAAATTCCTTTTGCAATACCCGACTGATTTGTAATAATGATTAATAAATAACCGGCATCTTTAAGCATTTTCAATGCAGGGATAACGCCATCTATAATTTTAAATTCTTCTACTTTGTAGGTATAATTCACGTTATCGACATTGATAACACCATCACGATCCAAAAACACACACTTTTTTTTCATTCTTCCGATATTTTTTCAAAAATACTGAAGATTCCTGATAATTTTGAACATATTAATGATTGTATGATAGTAATTATTGGTGCAGGAATATCCGGATTAACACTTGCCTATGAACTTCAAAAGGCAAACAAATCCTATATACTACTCGAATCTTCTTCACGTCCAGGTGGTTATATCCGTTCCGAACAATCAAACGATTATCTGATTGAAGTAGGCCCCAACTCTATTTTAATTGACGATGCGTTCGATCAGTTTATTTCAGAACTGGGATTGAAGGATGATGTTGAGGATGCCGCTGCAGTTAATAAACATCGGTTCGTATATAAGAATGGACAGATTAAACAATTGCCTTCCGGACCGGCATCTTTGTTGTTTTCAAATTTCTTTTCCTTTAAAACGAAAAAAGTAATCTTCAGAGAATTCGGTAACAAAAGCCGAACAACGGAAAACGAATCTGTATATGATTTTTTTGTCCGGCATTTTTCTGAAGAGCTCACAACATATACCATAGATCCTTTTGCAACAGGCATATATGCAGGCGATATCAAGCAATTACTGATCGAGGATACCTTTCCGCAACTGGTAGCTTTAGAGAAAGAATATGGCAGTATATTGAAAGGTGTTTTCAAAAAAGGTATGGGGACAAGACGCCGTACCGCAACATTTACAGATGGTTTGCAAACGCTTACCGATACACTTGCATCTAAACTTCAATCGATTTCTTTTCAGACAAAAGCGCTGTCTGTATCTAAAACGGATGCAGGAGTAGAAGTAAGCATTCAAAAAGATGGTGCTGGCGCAGAAAAAATACAGGCCGATAAGGTTGTCTTTTGCAGTACAGCTTTTCATGCGGCCGAAGTTTTGACTTCTTCGTTTCCTGAAATTGCAGCCAAGCTTAACGGGGTACGCTACGCACCCATAAAGGCATTATATGCAGCATTCAAACGCAGCGATGTTAAACATCACATGCGGGGCTTTGGCTGCCTGTACCCCTCATCTGAAAAATCTTTTTTAGCAGGTACTATCTGGAACAGTAGTATCTTCAAGTATCGCTGTCCGGAAGATGAGATACTTACCACGTCTTTTATTGGCGGCATGCACCGTCCGGAGTATACAGAATTGTCGGATAACGAAATACAACTATACGCCATCGAGCAATTGAAAGAAGATTTGGGAATAACCGAAGAACCAACATTTATACATGTTGCCGGCTGGAAAAAAGCCATTCCGCAATACGATATCTTTTTAAAAGAAGCCCGCAAATCAATAAACGGATTACAAGAGGAACATATTTATTTCAGTTCAAACTGGACTCATGCTATTTCTTTGGGGAGCTGCATACAAAATGCGCGGAATTTGGCGTTAAAGTTGTAAGCAACGCTATCGTAAGAGATAATTTTATCCGTTTTGAAAGAGAAATATACCTTCTCCTTCTTCTGCATTATTAAAACAATTATTAACTTTAAGCATGAGTAAGAATCTCGTAATTGTTCCTACATACAACGAAATTGAAAATATTGGATTATTGATTGACAAAGTCATGACCTTGACTGTGCCATTTGATATCTTAGTTATTGAAGATAACTCGCCCGATGGAACAGCGGATCTTGTGAAAGAATATGCTTTAAAATACCCGGAACGTGTTTATATGATACAGCGCCAGGGTAAATTGGGATTAGGAACAGCTTACATAGAAGGTTTTACTTATGGCATCAAAAACAAGTATGATTATTTGTGCGAGATGGATGCCGATTTTTCTCATAATCCGGAAGATTTAATACGACTGCACAGTGCTTGCGAAAACGAAGGTGCGGATGTTGCTATCGGCAGCAGGTATGTACATGGCGTTACTGTTATAAACTGGCCGATCGGTCGGGTATTGATGTCGTTCTTTGCCAGTAAATACGTGCAATTAATAACAGGCATGCCAATCGAAGATGCAACGGCAGGTTTTAAATGCTACAGCAGAAAAGTACTTGAAACGATACCGTATAAAAAAGTAAAATTTGTTGGTTATGCTTTTCAGATACAGATGAAATTTCTGTGCTGGAAATACGGTTTTATATTAAAAGAAGTGCCTATTATTTTTATGGACAGAACACGCGGCACGTCCAAGATGTCTATGAATATTTTCAGAGAAGCCATATTTGGTGTGGTGATGATGAAGTTTAAAAGTTTGTTTAAAACATATCATCCAGAGAAAGTCGCAAATTCCAAATAACAAATTCCAAACAAAAGATACGTTAGAGAGCAATTACACGTTAAACGCTACCCCTTCTTAGAACGTAAAACCTATTACCTAAAACACCCTTACTGCCACAAACCTAACTTCGCTTTGATGTGATTCCAGGCTGCTATGTGTTTCTTTTGCTGAATCAGGTAATTGATAAATTCCAGTGCAATAAATCCGGCTATAACAGACAAGCTCCATTGCAACCATTCCGGCACATCATTCACTACAACTTTCTTTCTTCCTGCCAAACCAAAGAAATTGTGTATACTCCTTTTTTCCATCACATAGTGTGAAAAAAGATTTGTAACAGACATCCCTATTATAAATCCGATCAGATTTCCTAAGGCCTGATCGATGATAAAATTCTTGATTTTTTGTTTGTTGGTTAACGTCTGTATAAAAGTAGCAGGCTCGCCGGTATTTATATCCGGAGAATGCTGCCAAATGTCTTTCATTTTATCAAAGAGTTTTTTATTCTCTTCGCTTTCATTCAGCCATTGTTCGAATGTATACTTTTCTTCTGTGGTCTCTTCTTTAGAAAGGTGGCGTGCAATAGCCATCCAGGCATGTGTATCTTTCATTATAACTTATTTGTATCGTGTATTACAATCTATACAACGTAACTTTTTCTATCTACGTTTAGTTAAACTTAATAGCCTTCACAGGACTTACCCTTGATATAAAATAAATCGGCACCCACAAAATAAGACTTAAAAATACCAGACCACTTATGTTTGCGAAAATAATTACCGGCCATGGAAATTCAATGGGTACAGCATTCATAAAATAATTTTCCGCATCTAAAGGAACAACACCTGTATAATACTGAATGGCACATAAGCCTAGTGCAACAATATTTCCGCTGATCATCCCCGTCAGAATAATTTTAAATCCGTTCCATAAAAAGATTCTGCTTACTTCCTCGTTTGTTGTGCCGAATGCTTTTAATAAACCCACCATTGGCGTACGTTCCATGATCATTACAATCAAGGTTGAGATAATCACAAAAATAGATACGCCCATAATCAATCCTAAAAAAATAGATACGTTGCGGTTTAACAGATCAAGCCAATCAAAAATCTGTAAATATTTATCTGTGATCAGCTGAATTTGCATGTCGTAATCCATCTTTTCATATACTTTACTTGCCGTAGAATCAAGCTTATTGAAATGCGATACATAAATCTCCAATCCGCCGATCTGTTTAGGAGACCAGGCACTCAACACCCGGTTCAATTTTATATCACCGATAATAAATAGTTCGTCCAGTTCTTCCAGACCGGTTTGGTAGATACCTGCCACCTCTACTTTCCTAAAGCGTGGCGGGTTCTGCACAAAATATAAAAGCAGACTATCCCCTGTTTTTAAACGAAGTTTATCTGCAATCTTTTCGCTGATAACAATCTGACGGGAATAGGTAGTATCATTAAAGGCGATGAATTTGCCTTGTACAATATTGTCTTTAAACCGATCGATATCAAAATCAGGACCTACCCCTTTTAGAATTACACCTTGTATTTCTGTGGAAGATTTCAGCAAACATGGTTTATGCGAAACACCTTGTACATGCTGCACGTCCGGAATTGCTTTTATGGAATCCAGAATATTGCTATGAATAATAAACGGAGTTTCCTCATACGATTTATCCACATCGTATTTAGTCAGATGAATGTGTGCACCAAAGCTGAAGATCTTGCGGCGTATGCTTGTTTTAAAGCCATCCAGTATACACAATGAAGTGATCGACAATAAAAAACCCAGAAAAATAATGATGACCGCTATCCTGTGAACCAGCGATGAAAATGACTGACGATCATTTTTTTGTATTCTTGACGATATAAAGTAATAAAGATTCAAATTTTACTAATTTTGACTCATGTACACACATTCAAATATACAGATTTCTATGCGTATAAAAGGACTCTTCTGCTGGATAATTATTGCCTTACCTATCCACCTGATTTTTGCCTGTTCTTCTACCCCTCCTGCCAACGATGTAAAATCTGTTTCTCATACATCTGCATCCGCTGATTCTGTACAAACTGCCCAAGCTTTACAAGTAGGTGCCGAACGTCTGGATCAGTATCTGGCTCTGTTGAAAAATAAAAAAGTAGGTCTGGTTGTGAACCATACCGCTATGGTAAAACAAACGCATCTGGTTGACACGTTGCTGGCTTTAGGCATTAACGTACATAAGATTTATGCCCCCGAGCATGGCTTTCGGGGCACGGCAGATGCGGGAGAACATGTGGCCTCCTACACCGATAAAAAAACCGGTGTTCCGGTAGTTTCTTTGTATGGAAACAACAAAAAGCCCACACCCGAACAAGTGGCGGATGTAGATATTATTGTTTATGATATACAGGATGTTGGCGCACGCTTCTTCACTTATATATCAACCTTGTATCTGGTTATGGAAAGCTGTGCAGAAAACCACAAACCTTTGCTGGTACTGGACAGACCCAACCCCAATGGAGATTATGTAGACGGCCCTGTACTGGACATGAAACTGAAATCTTTTGTAGGCATGCTGCCGTTGCCTATTGTACATGGCTTAACTGTCGGGGAACTGACACAAATGATACAAGGTGAAAAGTGGTTGAAAGACAGTGTTGTTTGTTCGTATACAGTAATACCTGTTTTGAACTATACACACAAAACTGAATATATTTTACCCATAAAGCCGTCTCCCAATATGCCCAACAACCAGGCGATCCGCTTGTATCCGTCTCTGGGTTTGTTTGAAGGAACGAATGTAAGCGTGGGCCGCGGCACCTACTTTCCGTTTCAGGTAATCGGTTCGCCTTTCACAACCGATACTGCATTTTCATTTACACCCATCAGTATTGATGGCATGTCGAAAGATCCGATGCATCTAAATAAAAAATGTTATGGATTCGATTTAAGAAACACGGCATATAAAAAAGCAGTTGATCTGAGTTATGTAATGAAGATGTATGCGCTTACCAGTGATAAAGCGGGCTACTTCGGCAAGAATAATTTCTTTGATAAACTGGCAGGAACTGCTGCATTGAAACAACAGTTGATTGAAAATAAAACTGAAGCCGAGATACGAAAAAGCTGGGAGAAAGATTTGAAAATCTACAAGGCAATGCGGAAGAAGTATTTGCTGTATGTGGATTTTGAATAAGTTTTAGGTAATAAGTTTTATGTTTTAAGAATGAAGAAGGCTGAAAGCTTAAGGCTGATTACAGGCCGTCAGACCGCTTTTTCTGCGGTCCGACGGCTTCTATAAAGTCATTTACCTGCCTGACCAAATTTCAAATGTTGCCAGACGGCTTCTATAAAAATTTACATTGAAATAGAATTATGAAATTACGGATTATATATATGGGTACACCGGATTTTGCGGTGCCTAGTTTGGAAATTTTAATTGAACAGGGGTTTGACGTAGCTGCTGTGGTTACTGCTCCCGATAAGCCTGCCGGTCGTGGCTTGAAGCTTCAGCATTCGGCCGTAAAAGAGGCTGCATTAAAATATAACATCCCTGTATTGCAACCGGAAAAATTAAAGAACGAAGCTTTTATTGAAGAATTGAAATCGTATCAGGCAAATTTATTTATCGTGGTTGCTTTCCGCATGCTGCCGGAAGTGATCTGGCAAATGCCATCCATCGGCACCTTCAACCTGCACGGTTCTTTACTGCCCAAGTATCAGGGGGCAGCTCCGATTAACTGGGCCATCATCAATGGAGAAACAGAAACCGGCTGCACGACATTTTTTCTGAAACATCAGATTGACACCGGGGATATTATTCTGCAGGATAAAACACCGATCACACCGGATGATACGTTTGAAACGGTTTATAATAAACTGAAGGTTTCAGGTGCTGAACTGGTATTAAAAACCGTGCGTATGATTGAGGCTGAAAATTATACATCCACTCCTCAGCACGGTGTGGCGATACATGCACCAAAAATTTATAAAGAAACGGGACTGATTGACTGGAATCATTCCTGCATCGCCATTAACAATTTGGTTCGTGGATTGAATCCTTTTCCTTCGGCGTGGTTTATGCATAATGAGAAAATGTATAAAGTATTTAAAGCGAAACCGGAAACAGGTACACCGAATGAGCCGACCGGCACGATTGTATCCGATAATAAAACATATATAAAAGTAGTATGCAGCGATGGCTGGCTCTCCTTACTGGAGATACAGGCTGAAGGGAAAAAACGCATGCTTATTCAGGATTTTTTAAAAGGAAATAAATTATGATCCGTTCTATCATTGTTGCACAATCGCAAAACCGTGTTATCGGCATTAACAATACCTTACCCTGGCATTTACCGGCCGATCTGAAACGCTTTAAAGCCATTACCATGGGCCACCACATCATCATGGGGCGCAAGACATACGATTCGATTGGCAAACCTCTGCCCGGCCGCACAAGCATTGTTATTACACGCAACAAAGAACTGCAATACGAAGGCTGTATTATGGCACATTCCTTAGCGGAAGCATTTGCCATTGCATCAACCCATAACGATACAGAGGCCTTTGTGATCGGCGGTGCAGACCTCATAAAACAGGCCATTGACAGTTGCAACAAACTTTACCTGACAAACATTAATCAGGACTTTGAAGGTGATACCTTTCTGGACACACTCTCTGCCGACTGGAAGGAGATTGAACATAGCACACATGCTCCTGATGAAAAGAATGCTTATAGCTATTCTTTTGTAACGTATGAAAAGTGATAAGGCTTGAAGCATAGAGCTTATGGCAGAAAGCGGAAGGCTTTATGTAATTTGTGATAATCAGAACTTTTCATTTTTATAACTATTGCTCGTAATTCTTTTATACAGTACATGGTGAAGGAGACGAAACCTATAAGGTTTTTCAAATTGATACCTACACCAATAATATAATAACGACTATATAGATATTCATGTATATCACCCTTGCGAAACCTTATAGGTTTATCCTGATCACCGATAAACCAGGTTAGTAAGGCTAGAGTAATATATATACTAACTTTCATCTCTACGGAATTATGCTAGGAATATGTAAACACTTTTAATAGATTTACTACATTACTGAGCAGAAATTTTTCAGCCGAATCTCAGTTTTTATTTTACTATACAGCTATGGTACATATTAAACATTTTATACAAGAACAATCTTATTCGCTTTAATTGGAACGACTCATCGCCTACCAGTTGTTAGTGGCCTGCGTAATAACAACTCATTATATCGATAGCAGATCAGGCAAAAAAACAACAACGGCAGACGATCCAGACCAACCATGGCAAAACCCATGGCAGGGCGGTGAATCATAACTCATAATTTACAATTCATAACATATTCTATGGAAGAAAAAACCAAATCGCGCTTTATTCAAATTCTGATCCTGATTGCAGTAGTTGTTTTAATTTTTGTTTTCATGAATCGCAAATCAGATGGCACTTCTTTTAACGATGCATTTAAAGATGCCAATAAACGACTGGATACCATTCAATATGAAATAACAAAATCGCAGTCGCTTATTCAGAAAACACAATCAAAGCTGGACTCGATTGAAGCACGTGTCAAACTCATCAAAGGCGCGCAACAGCAAAGCAATACAGTTGTTTCTGCAAACGATGCAGAGATGCAACAGAAGTTAAAAATTCAGGAAGCGAAACTGCGTAGCCTGACACTGCAATACAACGAGGTTCAAAAAGAAAAAAACATATTATCCAGCCAGCTCGACAGTATTGCTCAACGTATACAAAGCGATTTATAATTTATATACTATGAAACATTTCTTTTTTATCAGCTTAACTTTTTTATGCATCCGAGCTCTTGCGCAGGATACGATCAAAACTCCGGATAAACAACCGGTATTGCTTTCTGCAGAAAACAAACTCTATTTCTTCATGCCGGCAGATACGTCAGGAAGAGACTCGGTGATTGTTCTTCCAAGCCGCATATACTGGAAAATCATGCAGGACAAAGAATCCTGTAAAACATTTATCAATCTTTATCAGATTTACCATCAACGCGTAAGCAAAGGTGATACAGACGCGCAGGGATTGATCGACAGCTATGAAGGAATTATTAAAACAAAAGATTCTGCATACGCGGTTTTATTTCATGAATATTATAAGCTGAATAGCTTGCTCAGTTCTTCGATTGACCAAACAGAGGCTTCGATCAAAATCAGCAAAAATACACTCGACACATTAAGTCAATCGCTGCAAGTAATATCCGATCAGAATGCTCATTTGAAAAGAGACTTGCAAATAATGAAAACGCAGAATAATAAAAACAAACTGCGCTTCGGACTGATCGGACTGGCTGTGGGCATAGTGATTGGTATATTGTTGATGCGGTAAGATTAAAGCTAAATGCTTAATGCGGAAGGCTAAGTCGGTTAACATAGACCTACGACGTTTTAAAAACCTAGTAGGTCTGTCGTTAAAGCAAGCAGATGAATACGTACACAGAGGCAGGTGCTATGAAAAAACATCAGGCTGAAAGTCTGATATATTATAACTTGGGGCATCGCCCCCAGATTCTCAACGGCTATATACCTAAGAGGTTTTAAAAACCTCGTAGGTCTTGTAACGTTACCTTAGAATATACAGCTTACCCCAGTCGTGCTTGAAGGCTTTATCCCCTGCTGTGTTCCGGTGTTCAAAATTTTGTCCGTCGTCTTTGATAATTACACGATACAGATACACGCCATTTGCCAGACGGTCTCCGTATTCATCTGTCCCATCCCAGGCGTAATCAGAAATATTATTACCAATGTGTATGACCCCAAGCTGCTCTTTGAAAATTTCTTTTACAATGGTGCCGGCTACGGTCATGATCTGAATTTTAAGATCATTTGGCGGAGTGGTTCCACTTAAGGTAAATACAAAACGTGTACTGGTTGAAAACGGATTGGGGTATGGATAGAAATACGATATGGTAGGTTTATTTTCTACCTGAAAACTGATGCGATATAAACTGTTGCTGCCGGCTGCATTTCCGGATGCATCTTTCCCCTGCACCAATAAAGTATAGGTACCATCTGCCAGCCCTGTAGGTTTCAGCTCTGCTACAAAGGTATTGGTCTTTGCATTGTCCAGGCTCCAGCTGCGTACCATAGGGTTTGTAGCGGTAATCTGCACAGGTGTAGATTGATTCGGGTATATCAGAAACACTTCAACACTGGACGGATCCTGCATGAGCAGATATTTATTGTTATCTCTCAGCGATACATTAATAAGCGGACTTGCAGACACGAGGTCTCCATCAAATATACGTACCCCATCAAACGCTACTTCCAGTACCGGCTGGGTTTTATCGGCTTCTATGGTAAAGATTGTTTCGATTACGTTATTGGTGTAATACTGTTCAGGCTGAATCTGCGGATTTACATACACCTGAAAATAATTTTTACCTATCAGGCCTTTAGTAGGAATTTTATAGGTGAAGCTCAGGTTCTGTTTAGAAGCCAATATGGTGTATGTAACCGTATCTGATTTCAGATAGCCGGATTCGTTCCGTACCGTAAATACTACTTTGATGGGTTTTGAAAAATCAAAATCAGAAATGTTATCAAAACGATAGGTCATCACAATGGTATCGCCCTCTGACCGTGTCTGTGCAACATATTTATCCAGACCTACTGCATAGGGATTCAACGAACCTTCGGGTACCCCGTTATATATGATCTGCCATTTTTTTAATCTTGCCGGAGTTAAGGTTACCGTATCCTCCACATCGAGCATTAACTTGCAATAGGTATGAACGCCATCAACTAAATAGATGCCATTCATGTCCAATGAATCGGCTTTGGGAAGTGCGATGGTATCAAGCGCAGCACCGGACACATTGTAGCGGATCAGCTTCAGTGTGGTGATGTCGTTTGCTGAGGTATCTATCGCAAAACACATTTTTCCCCATTTGCTCGAAGGACCTATAAGCGGTGTCGTGATGATGCCATTCGAATAAAAACTTGTAAGCATCGTATCAATTGAAACGAAGGAAGATGAATCTGCATTCAGATTTACTTTTTGAGATATAGGTGCAGCAGCACTGCGCTTGGTGATCAGCAAGAAAGGCTGCTGACCGTTTGTTAAGCTTGCTATAGCGGTAGCTTTTAAACTATCGTTCATATACGTAAGCAAATTATTTGCCCAATAACTTTTATCGCTATAACCATCATTGAACGTAATAATAAAATCATTTTTACTTGAATTCTGTATGGCACTTATCATACCGTCGGCATCTCTGCCGTGAATCCAGAAGGTACTCGGAGGTGTATTTGTCTGATCGGGATAGGATATTTCCTGTACATATCTGGTATCGAAATTCTGTCCGCAATAGTACCAGCCTTGAGAATTGGGTTGATAGACTTTTGGAAGCAAGGATGATTTATCCAGAATAAACAGGAACAAACCTCCGTTGCCCACACAATTGTAATAGGTTGAACGCTGCAGAATGGGAAGGTTATCTAAGCTTAACAGCGTTTCATTGGGATCGCCTGTAAAGCGCCCTCCTACTGCGGTTATCTTCAGATTGACGGATGTTGTTAAAAAATCCCAGCGATGCAATGTTGGTGAATATGTTAAACCAACCAGTTTATTTTCCAGATGCTGATCGATGTGTGTCTGCGACCAACCGGGATTACTTCCCTTGATATAAATAAACGAACTGTTATCCCAGAGTGTATCATTGCCCTGAGCCGCTTTAAACCTAACGCGCCAGAAATAAACCAGGCTATCTGATTGCGGTGTGCTTAAGAGCAACGGTGTCCAGGATGGTAGCGTACTTGCGGTAACTACGCCACTTTGTTTAAAGGGTGTACTGAATGTTTTGTTGGTATCCAGTTCAAAATAATATTCTGTTTCATTGATCAGCAAATTGGTAGGCTGTGCAATTAACGCAACAGGCTGCGTTGACACAACACTGTAGTTGAGCGGATACAAACATTTCACGGCACTGGACGGCATAAAATATTCCAGAGAAGCGACGTTGTTATCTTTTCTGATCTCGGTTAACGAATCGGAAGGATCGACGTAGATTTCAAATCTATTATCTCCGGAATAATCTGCATCGTCGTTGCTTACATAATACACAATGGAATCTCTATAATACACCGGAGGCAAAGGCATCTGATACGTACGTACCAATATATTATTTACATAACGTTTAATCGTAATTTCAACCGTTTTATTGGTTGTACTGCCGTAATTATCTACTGGGATAATAATATTGAACGGATCTTTCGCAGTAATAAAGGTAGTACTCACTGCCTGCAAGGCACAGCTTCTTTCGGCTGTCTGATTGTCGCCATAGATAGCATAATCCGGATTCTGCGGGCTATATAATCTTAACGCAGGATCTCCCGATAAATTCATTTGTGTACATTGTGCCTGCGAAGCTATGTCAAAAGGAGAATTTACGGAGTTAATAGAATCGATGATTTTTTTATGTATAAACCCGATGGATCTGTTTCTGTAGCGGTTATCATTAAATTCAAACTCATAAAAATAGGTAGAGAATTGATTGAGGTTATTTCCATAACCAATATCTGTATGGCCCAGCACGTTTATTGCACCAAGACCCGGCGTATTTATCCAGTCTTCTGCAAAGGAATAATTTGTGAAGATATTGGCAGAGGTACATCCGTTTACCAACAGCATCGGATATTTTCCGGTGTTGTTATAACCATATATTGGGTTGGATACAAAACCTACATCCACATCATTTATTTCTGCAGAGGAGTGTCCGAAAAAAGTCATCAGAGATATTCCTGCATTTACACTGGTGGCAACATTTGCAATCAACTGATCGTCGATGGAACCGTTTTGTAAATTTTTAACATAGGACTTAATTACATCACCACCAAAGTGCGGGCTTTCGGCATAAGCCTTATAGGTGTCTACAAATTTTTTGTACAATGCAATCTGAGGTGCATCGGCCCCGCCACTTAAGTGAACAAGATCTTTGCGCCAGATCAGATTCGAATCCAGTGCTTCGTGTATCTGAACTTTTTCCAGATAACCATCTATCTCTTCATTAGACCTGGCCGGCACCCTGCCTGTATGAATCTGTGCGGCATAATTTGCATCGATACTAAACATGAGATCAGAACCCGGCTCTCCGAAAGTTGGAACATAGTTTGCGAGATGATCTTTAAAATCTGTATTTGTCCAATAGTACGACGGATTTTTTCTGTAATCAACATTACCACCCACTGCCGGAAAATAATCGGTCATAGATGGTACCACACCTTTCCCAAGTATCATTAAATATTTTTCACCCGGATTGGCATTAATGATTTCTGTACAGAAGCGTTTAATACTTATGGGAGAAAATTCTCCATAACTGAATACATTGCATAATTTCTCAAACGAATATTTTTCTGCGGAATACGAACCACCGTAAAACGAACTTCTGTGTTGCCTGTATTTTTCAGCAGATGAAACAAACACTTCGGGATAAATAATGTTATACTCGTTTGTATAGACAGGTATAGAAAGATCAACCTGTTCAATAACCGGAATGGTGTTGTAACTATTATTCTGTATAAATAAACGTGTTACATCGGATGAAAGATTAAATGAAGCAACAGAATTGCTTACTGAATAATTAATGAATTGCTGATTTAATTCATCGCTATTATTGAGAATGAAAACCGGACGGTTCACATTGGAAAGGTTAATACTTTTGCTTCCGCTATTATCTAAAACAATCTGTTGATTGACCTGATCGGTTAATACATACTGCCTCGGATACAACACTTTTATATATGCAGGTGCTATAACATCAACGCTGTTGCTATTCAACCGGATATAACACTGCAAAACCGACTTGCCAGCCAGATAGGATGAAGGAATAGAAGCTATTGCTGTACTGTAGGCATAATCTGAAAAGACAGGGAAATCAACTGTAAAATCAGGCGCCGTCTGACTACCGATCCACAACGATACATTGCGGGTTGAATTGAGATACGCACCGGCTACCTGAACTTCTATCGAAACATTGCCGCTGCCACTTGTAACGGGATTGGTTATCGGTACAGGAATATTTCTAAACACCGGTGTTGCATTGCCTTGCACAAACTTAGTCCCGAACCAGCCTTCGCCCTGATCGTAATCGCTCTTTACCGTTTCAATGGAATAATATTTACCTCTGTAGTATTGATCAATGTATACAGTTAAATATTCTTCATAATACCAGGATGATACAGGATTGACGGCTGGTGCATTGTTAGCTGTGATCCGTTTTCCCGGAGCAGAACCGATTGTTAAAAAATAAGCCGATGTATCGGATAATAAATTGTAGTATTTGTGTGCCTGATAATTGCTCAGATATAACAGGGAATCTAACGCGCCATCGTTTCTTTTACCATAAAAAAACAGACTATCGTTATTGAGATACACTGCCTGTTCTTTACCTCTATACCAAAGCTGCAGATTTACACTATTAAATGTATTGATGCCTGCCGCCTGAAGCTGCTGAAAAGGTACGGCATATACTCCAGTCTGAAATGTCTTAAGTTTGTAATAGGATTGATTCGGCACAATCCATTCGGTACCATTTTGTGTAAATGCATTAAAAAACAGCAGCGTTAAGATTACGCTAAGAATTGTTTTTTTTATGTATTTAAGAAAAGGCATACATCATTTAATCTTATCGAAAGAGAACTTTAATGAAAACACATTGGAATATAAAGCTTCAGAAACATTTCCAAGATTGGTTAGTGCATAGTCGATCGTGAATTTACTGATCTTGATTCCCAATCCGAAGTTGGGTTGTACAGATGTTGAATTGTTCCCTTCAAATGTTTTAATGCGCTGTACATTTCCTACACCAAAGCGAAGATATACGATCTTCATATAATCTGCTTCAATACCAATGGCAGGATCAATAGAAAAGACACCTGTACGAACGGCAGTATTTCTTTTTCCATCAAACGTAATAATTAAATCAGAGGCTGCAAGCAATCCGATTTTTTTTGTAATCTTAAAATTTCTGGCAATACCGGGAATTAATCTTGGCAGTGTTACTTCTATCGAGTTGCTTGGCAATAAATTATTGGTCTGTGCATACGCATCTTTTAACAAAGCTGTATTGTATGACCATGCATTGAATGTTCCTGTTACATCTTTGGCTACTACACCCAGATCCCACTTCCCTGCTTTATACTGTGCGCCTACATCAAAGCCAAAACCCCAGGCTGTTGCGAAAGACCCTACTGTTCTGTTGATTATTTTAAGGTTTACACCGAGATTTAATCCTTCAATCAAATGACTTTTGCGTGCATACGAAACTAAAAAAGCATAATCTGCTGCGGAGAAAAATTTAACATTATTGTAATTAATCTGTCCGTTTCCGTTTCCATCAAATAAATACCGTGTATCCGGTATATCATCAATCCCGAAACGGATTATAGATGCGGCAATTACACTCTGTGTATCCAGTCGTACAGCGAAGCCTGCATAATCGTATTTGGCAATACCGGCAAAATATTCGGCATGCATTAAACTAACATCGTACTTTGTTTTTATGCGTTGTAGACCAGCAGGATTCCAGTATGCAGCTGTTACATCATTCACAAGAGCAGACTGAACATTGGACATACCAAATGCTCTTGCACCTACTCCTATGGCAAGAAATTCATTACTGTATTTTGGGGTATAAATCTGAGAGAAAGCGGTAAATACTTGAAAAACAAACAATAAAAGTAATACTACTGTCTTAGTTTTTGATGACATACTGATTCAACGCTTAAATACGTCGCATATTTTGTTTATTTATACGATATTACGAAAAAAGTAAACAATCATCTATTTTTTATACTTTTATATCTCAGTAATTCAATTAATTCAACATATGAGAAGAAACCAATTAATCGCATTTGCTTTTATCATTACGCTGATGTCTGTTGCGTGTTCCAAAACCAAACCCGTAACTGAAACAAAAACGGAAGAAACACAAAAGGAAAAATCGATTTCGGATGAATTAACGACTTTAAATGATTCTGTAAATACTTCCTGGAATAGAATGATGGCAGCCGACAGTCAGAAATTTGCCGATATTAAACGCTTAATAGAGGAAATTTCTTACTGTAAAAAATACGACGAAAAAACAGTTAAAAACCTGTTGACATTAACAAAAGAAGTAGATGGCATGCGTTATACACAAGTAACCATTTCAGACTCACTAATTGACCTGTACGACAATAAAACTTCTGATCTGATCAATAAAGTAAGAAATCTAAAGTCAAAGACTCCTGAAATTACACAACACCCACTGGCGGAACAGTTAGAGAATGAAATTATCAAGGCTGATGGTGACGACTTACTTATATACAGAAAAAAATACGACGACGCTGCCAATGCATACAATAACTTCCTTGACGTGAACAAAGAAGCTATTGCAGCCGAGCCTGCACTGAAAGATATTAAAAAGAAAATACTTTTCAGCCGTATTATAAACTGATCTTAGCCAATTCTTCTTTCACAAAATCCATCAATTCTTTGATATAGGATTTACTGAAATCAAATTTAATCCCGGCAGCTTTATACACTTCCGGGATTGATTTTTTATATCCAAGTGATAAGGCTTCTTTATATAATTTATATCCTTTTTCAGGATCTTTTTTATAATTGCGCCATACAGCTATAGCACCCAGTTGAGCCATGCCATATTCAATGTAATAAAACGGCACTTCAAACAAGTGTAATTGTTTCTGCCATGCTGTTACTCTGTACTGCTCCAGGCCGCTCCAGTCTGTAGTAGTGTTAGAGAAAGGATAGAATGACTCTTTCCAGATCTGCTCTCTTTCTTCCAGTGTGTGTACCGGTTTCTGATAAATGGTATGCTGAAACAAATCAATCGTTGCTACCCAAGGCATGGTTTGAAGTACACTTTCCAAATGTTCTCTTTTCGCTCTGTTTAAATCTTTGGGATCAGAGAAAAATATATCCCAATGTTCCATACTCATTAATTCCATTGACATAGAAGCAAGCTCGGCCACTTCAGATGTGGGATGTTTGAATACGTTCAGTTCCAGATCTGCCGTAAGGAATGAATGCAACGCATGACCTCCTTCGTGCACCATAGTTACCAGGTCGCGCAGGGATTGTGTTGCATTCATAAAGATGAATGGTACGCCTGTTTCATCCAACGGATAATTGTAGCCGCCCGGTGCTTTTCCTTTTCTGGACATCAGATCCAGATGCCCCATCTTTTTCATGGTAGCAATACAATCTGCCGTATACCTATCCAGTGTTGCGAAACATTCAATCGTTTTCTCCGTCAGATCGTCTGCATCCTTAAAAGGTTTTAAAGGTGTAGTGCCAAAGTAATTTACCGACAGATCCCAGGGCTTTAGTGCATCCAGCTTTAATGCTGCTTTGCGTTCTTCAGCCAGGTTGTTTAAGATCGGTACAACTTCTGATTTAATGGCATCATGAAACGCATAACAATCTGCGGGTGTATAATCAAACCGTCCCATGGCTGCAAACATATAATCTCTGAAGTTTGCATAACCTGCATTCAAGGCCACTTTATGTCTTAATGCAATCAGGGTTGAATACAAATCATTCAAGGTATCTTTTTCCTGATACCTTCTTTCATTTATCTTCTTCCACGCTTCTTCCCTTTTTGAACGATCTACTTGAAGTAAATAATCCGATGCCTGCTGCATGGTAATCTCTTTATCATCGATCGTAACCGTCATGGCTCCGGAGATGGTACCAAACTGATGTGCGGTCTGCTCTATCTCAGAAAATAAGGGTATGTTTTCTTCGCGATAAATATGCTTATCTTTTTCTAATAGTTTGATAACAATATCAAAACCTTCTTTATCTTTCAATTCCTTTAAAAACGGATCTTCCAGTGCTTTTGTATCCAACTGATTTGAATAAGGAGCCATTGCAGGCTGCAATTCGGATACAAAATAATTGAAGGCATTTTTAATTTCTTCGTTTGTTGTATCGCAGGTCATTTTGATGTAGCGCCATCCGAGATCTTCTGAAATTGCTGACTCAAGCTCGCTTCTGTCAAGATACCAGGTATACAATTCTTTTGCCGAAGTAATTTTCCGGGCAACCAATTCTTCAAAATACGGTTGAAGAATTTCCCAGGTAGTAACCTTAAAATCTGCCGGCAGATATGTTCTTTTCATAACGTATATTCTTAATCAATTTCAATAACAGTACCTGCAACCGCAGGTCTGCCTACACAGGTTAATACATAACCATTCTTAACTTCTTTCTCTGACAAACCATCCTGATCGCCCATTTCTACTTTACCCGACAAACACTTACCCATACAGGCAGTACATAAGCCGCTCATACACGAATATGGAAGATCAATATCTTCATCTAACGCACTTTGCAATATTGTTTTACCGGGCTTTACCGTAAATTTATATTCACTGCCCTGATACATCACGGTCACTTCATTCACATCGCCGGCATGCTCCGGCACACTCACAAATACCGAATCGTTTTCATTTACAGAGACGAAACTTTCTTTATGTATTTTTGCAGATGCAACCTGCAGTATTTCTAAACCGCGCTTTACTTCTTCCAGCATACCATCGGGTCCGCAAAGGAAATAATCTGCTTTTGATGCCGAAAGGTCTTTTAAACCTTCCATGATTTTCATGAATTTACTTTGATTTAAACGACCTGTAAGTAAGGTAGCATCGTGTGGCTGGCTATACGTATATACAACATTAAAATTTGAATACGCTGCTTTTAATCCGTCTAATTGTTTTTTAAAAATAACCGCATCTTCATTTCTGTTTGAATAAATCAGATGAATACTCTTGTATGTTTTTTTATGAAGCGCCGTTTTTATCATACTCATCAAGGGAGTTATACCACTTCCCGCTCCAATAAAAACAAGGTTTTCTGACGATGCTTTATCTAGTGTAAATATACCTGCAGGCTGAATAAAATCAATTGAATCACCGGCTCTCAGATTGTCAAATAAATAGCCCGAGGCCTTACCATCCTGTATCTTTTTAATAGTAATGCTTGGTCTTAAATCCACTTCCGGAGAAGAAGAAAACGAATACGAACGTCTCACTTTCTCCCCACCGATTGTAAGCAATAATGTTATAAACTGTCCTGATTTATAATTCTTTATTAAATCATGCTGCTTTAAAACTAAGGTCACAGCATCGGCTGTTTCCATTACTTTCTCTTCAATAAGTACTTGGTTATTCGAACTCATAAACGGTAAATAATTTCACGAATATACTATTTTCCTTTTTTTAAGGCATAGATGTGCATAAAGTTTAACCTTCCGAATGGTTTCAGGTAGGCAAAATTTCAGGTATTTTTTGGTATATTTGATGTTTCCTAAAGTAAATAGAATGGAATTACAAGCACTAACAGCCATAAGCCCGATTGATGGCAGATATAGAAGTCAGGTAGCTTCTCTGGCACCTTACTTGTCAGAATTTGGTTTAATTCACTACCGTGTACGAATTGAAATTGAATACTTTATAGCACTTTGCGAAAAACCTGTTCCGCAACTGAAACAGTTTGATAAAAAAATCTACCCGGCTCTACGGGCTATTTATTTGGAGTTTAGTCCAGAAGATGCGCAACGGATTAAAGATATTGAAAAAGTAACCAACCACGATGTAAAAGCAGTTGAATACTTTATCAAAGAAAAATTAAAAAAATACGACCTGGGTAATTATCTAGAATTTATACATTTTGGATTGACTTCTCAGGATATCAATAATACCTCTATCCCATTGCTATTAAAAGATGTATTAAACACGTGCATCTATCCTGAATTATCGGCTTCTATAAAACAAATTGAAACCCTCGCCAAAAGCTGGGAAGCGATACCTATGCTAGCCAAGACTCATGGCCAGCCAGCTTCGCCTACACGTTTAGGCAAAGAGTTCATGGTATTTGTAGAGCGCTTAATCAATCAGATCAATCTGCTGCATCAGGTTCCGTACAGTGCTAAATTTGGCGGTGCTACCGGAAACTTTAACGCACACCATGTTGCCTATCCGGAAATAAACTGGATTGAATTCGGAAACGATTTTGTTAACGGCACGCTTGGCTTGTCCAGAAATCAGTATACAACGCAGATTGAACACTACGATAACTTAGCTGCATTGTTTGATACATTGAAACGCATTTCTACCATATTGATTGATTTTGATCGCGATGTATGGCAATATGTTTCCATGAACTACTTCAAACAAAAAGTAAAGAAAGATGAAGTGGGATCTTCTGCTATGCCGCATAAAGTTAACCCGATTGATTTTGAAAACAGCGAAGGGAATTTAGGGGTTGCTATTGCATTGTTTGAACACTTCTCTACCAAACTGCCGATTTCAAGATTACAAAGAGATCTTACCGATTCTACTGTACTTCGTAATATAGGAGTACCATTAGGTCATTTTCTGATTGCACTGAAATCACTTCAAAAAGGATTATCAAAATTAGAATTGAATGTAGATGCGATCAATGCTGACCTGGAAGACAACTGGGCTGTTATTGCAGAAGCCATACAAACGATTCTTCGCAGAGAAAATTACCCGAACCCGTATGAAGCATTGAAAGATCTGACACGGAATGGTGGTAAAATAACCAAAGATACATTGCAGACATTTATTGAAGGACTTGCTGTTTCTGAAGAAATCAAAGCGGAACTTCGTAAATTAAGTCCGCACAATTATACAGGTATTCAATTCTGAAATTATTTGAAATGAAAGAGATCATTCGTTTCGCTATCCGAAAAATTCCGCGCAAGTATTTACAGATTGTAAGCCCGATTGCGCTTAAGGCTGTTAAACTTGCATACAAAGGCAATACGGTAGAATGTCCGGTTTGCAGCAGCACATTTTCCAAAATGCTTCCGTATGGGCGTATTGTAAGTAGAGAGAATGCCTTATGTCCGGAATGCCTTTCTCTGGAAAGACACCGCCTGATGTGGCTGTTTTTAAAGAATAAAACCAATTTCTTTACCGACAACATTAAACTTCTGCATGTTGCGCCGGAGCATTGTTTTATTGACCGCTTTGAAAAACTGCCTAACATCGATTACATAACAGCCGATATTGAATCGCCGCTTGCAAAAGTAAAAATGGATGTTCACGCTATTCCGTTTGAAGCCAATACATTTGATGTTGTTTTTTGTAATCACGTATTGGAGCATGTTGAGAATGATATAAAAGCCATGCAGGAAATGCTTCGTGTATTAAAGCCGGGCGGCTGGGCCATTCTGCAAAGCCCGATTGACCCATCACGCAAAGTAACATTTGAAGATCCAAGCATTACAGATCCTGCAGAACGTGAAAGAGTGCATGGACAAGATGATCACATGCGTACGTATGGTTTGGATTATGGAGACAGAATCCGTTCTTCAGGCTTCGTTGTAACAGAAAGTCTATATGTAAAAGAACTTCCTGATAATTTTATAAAAAGATATTGTTTACCTTCCGAGGAGATTGTTTACTATTGCGTGAAGGGAAAATGAAAGCATAGAGAGTGTGTATTAATCTGTACCGCTCTATTAAATTCCTTAAAAAAACAGCATCCTTTCATAAGAGAGGATGCTGTTTTTTTTATAAGGAAGTGTTTTCAGATTTATCTCCGTAGAGTTGACGAAGCACTCTACAATCAGCAAATAAAATCAGAGTCTCCGACTTGTTTTTAGCATTCGATAAGAATAGTTTTTATTCGAGTCAGAGACTCTCATTTATAAAAAATCCGTAGAGCGTTTTGCTAACTCTACGGATAGAAATGCAAATAAAGTTTAGAGTGTAACACTTTACACTCTAAACTTTATACTTAAATCAATTTTCCAGAATCTTAATCTCCGTTCTTCTGTTTAACTGCTTGTTCTCAGGTGTATCGTTCGGCGCTACAGGTTTGCTTTCGCCATGCCCTACAAATATAATCCTGTCAGCCGATATACCTTTCGCGATCAGATAATCTTTCACCGCATGTGCACGTGCATCAGACAATGTCAGGTTAGCCTGGGGATCTCCATCACTATCTGTATGACCAGCCACTTCAATTTTTATTTTAGGATTCTTACTCAAAATATCATACAGCTTATCCAATTCGCTTTCAGACTCCTTGCGTAACGTGGCTTTATTAACGTCAAAGAAAACGTTATTCAAGACAATAGTTGTTCCGATATCAATTTTATCCAGACAGATTACATCGTCAATCTCTTTGAAATTTTCCAGGTGTGGAATGTTTATGTTTTTCGAATTGAACAGATACCCTTTTGCTTCGACCGTGATGGCATAGTTTTTTCCGGCCGGCAATGTAACAACATACTTGCCTGTTGAACTGTTGGAAACATACTTGCCTATTAATTTACCCGCTTCAATATCTGTTACACTGATATTTGCCTGAATAAACTCTTTGGTTTTACAATCTGAAATTGTTCCTTTCAAAAGAACCAACGCCGCTTTAGCCACTGGTCTTTCCAGCAAATACAAATCTTTATCTCCTAAGCCGCCGTCTCTGGCGGAAGAGAAATACGCACGCTTATTATCAGCAGACCATACAAAATATATTTCATCACCAACGGTATTGATCGGATAACCTAAATTCTCAGGCTTTGAAATATGTGTAATGGGTGTTGTTGCAATATCAATCGTTGATTGAAATATATCAAAACCACCCATAGAGGT
>JGI24721J44947_10002295_pt1 | contig 27333 bp, 16 predicted proteins | sample YelNatPaOPGAMG01_FD_44947 | JGI IMG/M metagenome (IMG submission 44947) | reverse complement strand
GGCTGGGGACAAACGGAGTCCCTCCGCCCCCGATCCGTTGGGGCGTGGGTGCGTGGTTTGCTTCAAAAGGGCCATAAGCGTCTCGTTCCTACGCTTGGGCTTATCGGCCAGATCGTAAAGGGTTGACTTATTCTTTCGAAAGAAAATCACCGTAAACCATCGAAAGCTGTTGACAGATGACGTCAGATAACGTAATATGAAGTTATCTATTGAATATGACGTCAGATTCACATAGCGGAATAGAGCAGGCGGCCGTGAGCGCGGAGACCTTGCCGCGGCGCGAGCGGGAGCGGCTCCGGCAACGTGAAGAGCTGTTGAGCGCCGCGCGCGACCTGTTTGCGGAGAAGGGATACCATAACGTCTCCATGCATGAGATCGCGCAGAAAGCGGAGTTTTCTGTCGGAACGCTCTATAAGTTCTTCAAAGACAAAGAAGATCTTTATAAAGCGCTCATTCGCAGCCGCGCTGAGAAGTTTCATGCGGCCCTCAAAGCGGTCTTGACGCGGCCCAGTTCCGAAGACGCCATGGCGGTGATCAAGGACTATGTGGCCGCGAAGACGGCGCTGTTGACCGGGGGAGCGGCGATGCTACGCCTGTACTTTGCGGAGACTCGCGGCGCCAGCTTCAACTTGCGCTCGGGGCTGGATCAGGAAATCCGCAAGTTATATGACGATGTGCTGGATGCGCTAGCCGACGTGTTCCGCATCGGAATTCGCAAGAAGCTATTCCGGCCCTTAGATCCCTACTACATGGCGGTGGCGCTCGAAAGCCTCACCAACGGCTTTTTGCAGTGCTGGATCGAAGACCCAGAGCGTCACTCGTACGAAGCCAATGTGCCGTTGATCTTGGACATTTTTTTCCAGGGAGTGACGCGAAAGTGAGGCTTCCGCGCGGCGCGGCCGGGCGGCGGCTGAAAGGATGGTGCACGTATGCGATGGAGAATGAATCTGGATGCTTTTCGAATCTGCGGGCGGAGCGCCACTCTGGTGATGCTGGCTGTGATGGCAGGCGCGGGAAAGTGGCCGCCTAGCGCGCTGGCGCAGGCCCCGGCGGCGCCGGGCGCGCTCACGCTGACGTTACAGCAGGCCGTGGATTTGGCCTTAAAGAACAATCTGCAAGCCCAACTCGCGCGGGAAGGCGTGGCCGAGGCGCAGAGCCACAAAGGATTGGCGGCGTCGGCGCTGTTGCCCAACCTTTCCGGAGCGGCTTATCAAGCTACGCTGACGTCGAACCTTGCGGCCATGGGCCTTGGGCCGGGGAAGTTTCCGGGNCTGGATCCATTCGTGGGTCCCTTCAACCGCTTTGACGCGCGGGTGCAACTTTGGCAGAGCGTCTTTAATCTGGCTTCGATACGGCGNTACCAGGCCTCCGTGCGGGGAATCGCCCTCGCACGCGAGCAGGAGCGCTCGGCCGCGCAGCAGGTTACGATGGCGACGGTTTTGTCGTACTTGGCGGTGATGGAAGCTCAGCAAACGGTCGAAGCGGCGCAAGCGGACGTAACTCTGGCCAAGCGGTTGCTCGAGCTGGCCAAGAGCCAGCACGCGGCCGGGGTGGCTACCGGAATCGACGTGGCGCGGGCGGAAACGAGGCTAGCGGGTCAAGAAGTGCGGCTGGCGCAGGCGCGCACGGATTTGGATACCGCGCGCCTGAATTTGTTGCGCGTGATCGGCGCGCCGTTAGGGAGCGACTTGCGGCTTGCCGACGAGATGCGTTTTGCGCCGGAGGCGCTGCCGGCTGTGGCTGAGGCCGTGCAGAAGGCGCTGTCGGACCGCGCGGAGATTCGCAGCGCGCAAGAGCAGGTGCGCATCGCCGCGCTCCAAAAGCAAGCCGCGGTTGGTGGCTGGCTGCCTTCGGTGAGCTTCTTCGGCGATTACGGGACCAGCGCTGTGAAACCGCTGGAAACGAGCTTGCCGACGCGCACCGCCGGGATCCGGCTGGAGGTGCCATTGTTTGACGGGGGGCGCACTCGTGCCGAAGTGCAAGCCGCCGTGAGCCGCCTGCGGCAAGCGGAGCTGAAGTTAAACGACCTGCGCGCGGCCGTGGAGAAAGAAGTCCGGCAGGCTCTGGACAATTTGGCCACCCGGAAGGAACAGGTGCAGGCGGCCCAAAAAGCGCTGGCGCTGGCTGAGCGCGAGTTGGAGCTGGCTCAGGACCGGTTCCGCAATGGCGTAGGGGACAACGTAGAAGTCGTGAATGCGCAGACCGCTTTGGAAAACGCACGCCAGGGCGTAGTGAGAAGTTTGACGCTGTTCAATGTGGCGCGCCTGAGTTTAGCAGCGGCCACGGGACATGTAGAAGATTTCCGCCTTTAGGTTTCTCATAGGAGACAAACGCAATGATGAGCGACGGAAAAGAGCAAGCTGTGGAAGAATCTCGTAGCGGCGCCGCAGTGCGCCATCACAGGACTCGTAACATCCTGATTTTAGCCGCCCTTCTTGGCGTGGCGGCCGGCCTTGTCTATTACTTCCACAAGAAGGGGTATGAGTCCACAGATGACGCCTTCATTGAAGGAGGAATCGTGCAGATCAGCCCGCGGGTTCCGGGTCAGGTGGCGCGCGTCTTGGTGAAAGACAACCAGCATGTGAATGAGGGCGATGTGCTTGTAGAACTGGACGCACGCGACTACGAGGTGGCGGTGGCGCAAGCTAAAGCTGCGCTGAGCAACGCGCAGGCCAGAGGCGCGGCTGCCAAAGCGGGTCTGGACCTGACGTCTACGGTTACTAACGCGGCGCTGGTGCAGGCGTCAGCGGGTCTAAAGGCGGCGCAAGCGCAAGTGGAGGTGCTGAAAGCGGCGCTCGAGCAAGCGCGGGCAGGGGTGCGAGCAGCGGAAGCCGGGTTGCAGCAGGCGACGGCGCGCCAAGCGGCGGTGGAGGCGGAGGCGCGGCGCGCCGCTGCGGATGCGGAACGATACCGGGCGCTGTTCAAAAAGGATGAAATCTCAAAACAGTTGTTGGACCGCGCTGAGACCGAAGCGCGCGCGACGGCTGCGAACCTAGACGCCGCCAGGCAAATGGTGGCGGCGGCCCAAGCCCAACTGGCGCAAGCCAAAGCGGCCCAATCCTCCGCGGAAGCTTCGCTGCGCCAGGCCGAGACCCTGGTTCGTCAAGCGGAAGGAAAACTTCAAGAGGCGCAGGCGAGGCCGGAACAGATTCGCGTGCGGCGGGCGGATTTCGAGGGCGCCACGGCCGAACTGGAGCGCGCCCGCGCCGTGCTCCAGCAGGCGGAGCTGAATCTCTCCTATACGAAAATTCGCGCGCCCGAATCGGGCTATATCACGAAAAAGTCAGTAGAGCCGGGCAACATGGTGGGCGCGGGGCAGGCATTGATGGCGCTGGTTTCCGATCGGCTATGGGTGGTGGCGAACTTTAAGGAAGTCCAACTGAGGCGCATGCGTCCCGGACAGCCGGCGACGATCAAAATTGACGCCTACCCGCAGCGGAAGTTCCGGGGTCAGGTCGACAGCATCCAGGCCGGTGCGGGCGCACGTTTTAGCCTGCTGCCGCCGGAAAACGCGACGGGGAACTATGTCAAAGTGGTGCAGCGTGTGCCCGTGAAGATTGTTTTTTCCGAGCCGCTTCCTGCGGAGCTCAAAATTGGACCGGGCATGAGCGTAGTGCCAGAGGTGAGGGTCCGATGAGCACGCCGGCGAACCCGCCCTCCGGAGTTCAAGGCGCGGAAGAGTGGCACACGCGCGTCAACCCGTGGTTGATCGCGGCTTCAGTCGTACTGGCCACTTTCATGGAAGTGCTGGATACGACGATTATCATGGTGGCGCTGCCGCACATTGCGGGGAGCATGGCGGCGACGAATTCTGAGGCCACCTGGACTCTTACCAGCTACCTCGTCGCCAACGGCATTGTCGTGCCTATGAGCGGATGGCTGGCGCTTCGGTTCGGGCGTAAACGCCTGATTATGATTTGCACGGCGTTGTTTGTGGGAAGTTCGATGGCTTGTGGACTCGCGCCGAATCTAGCCGTGCTCGTAATTGCCCGCATTTTTCAAGGGCTCGGTGGTGGAGCGATGGTGCCTGTGGCCCAAGCGGTCTTGCTGGAGGCCTTTCCTCCCGCCAAGCGCGGCATGGCGATGGCGGTGTTTGGTTTGGTGGTGGTGGTGGCGCCCATCATCGGCCCTATGTTTGGAGGCTGGCTCACGGACAATTATTCTTGGCGCTGGGCGTTCTATGTGAATGTCCCAGTGGGAGTGCTGGCGCTGTTTCTCATGGCGCGTTTTCTGGAAGATCCGCCGTGGATCACGCACGGGAGGGCTGGGCGGCTGGACGGCGCCGGCTTCGTTTTTCTAGCCATATGGGTGGGGGCGTTACAGATTGTTCTCGATAAGGGGCAAGACGAAGATTGGTTTGCCAGTACATTCATTACGCGCCTGACGATCGTCACCCTGATCGCTCTAATCGCTTTTCTCGTCCGGGAGCTGCGCACGGCTGAGCCCATGACAGATCTGCGCGTATTCGCCAATCGGAATTTTGGGTTGGGGACGCTGACGATGGCTATGGTGGCGGCCGTGTTGTACAGTTCGGCGACGCTGCTGCCTCAGTTTCTTCAAACCTTGCTGGGCTACACGGCGGAACTCAGCGGTCTGACCATCACGCCGCGTGGAGTGGGCGCAGTGTGCGCCATGCCGCTTGTGGGGTACTTGATAACGTTTCTAGATGGACGAAAGATGATCGTCTTCGGTCTCTGTTTGCTGGCGCTGAGCAACCACATGCTCGGCAATCTTAGCCTGGAGATCGCCATGGAAAGCTTCGTTTTCGCCAACTTTGTGCAGGGGTTTGGCTTGGGCTTCATCTTCGTGCCGCTGGCGACCCTGGCGATGGGGACGCTGCGCAATGAGCAGATGGGAAACGCCACGGGGCTGTTTAACCTGGTTCGGAACATTGGAGGAAGCATAGGCATCTCGGCCACGATGACGTACTTGGTGCGCAGCGCGCAGCGGCACCAGAATCTGCTGGCGGCGCATCTAACGCCCTACGATCCAACCTACCAGCAGTATCTGAACGGGCTGAAGGCGGCCTTCGCATCCCTGGCCGGCGCTCCGCAGGGGCAGCCAATGGCGTACGGCGTCATTTACGGCATGCTCGTGCAGCAGTCCACGGTGCTGGGGTTTGTGGATACGTATCGCTGGATGGCGGTCGCTGCAGGCATCTGCATCCCAGGGGCGCTGCTCATGAAAAAGGTGATCGCTCGTAAGGGCATTTCAATCCATTGAACCGGGTCGAACGGGAGCGTGACGCGAGCATCTGGTTGCGCCACGGGTTTCCGGGCCAATCCCTGCCCGGAGGATCGCCTTGCCGCGCGGCTGTCTGCGGTGTCCGACGGCGGCGTCGCAGAAGAATGTGTGACCAGCGGTGACGGCCGCTCAAGGCGAAAACAACCGGGATCAGCTCGTTCTCCGCGGCAACAACACTTCGGCGGACTTTTTCCTTGACGGTGTGCGCGACGACATGCAGTACTATCGCGAGTTGTATAACCTAGAGCGGGTGGAAGCTTTAAAGGGACCCAACGCCATGATTTTCGGCCGCGGTGGAGGCGGCGGCGTAATCAACCGCGTCACCAAAACGGCTGAGTTCTCGCGCTCGCGCGAAGTGGCGCTGGCCGGCGGCTCCTGGCGGCANAGACGGTTCAGCGCCGACCTGGATCAGCCCTTTAGCGGTCGCGTAGCAGGACGGCTGAACACGGTCTACGAGAAGNCAGATAGTTTCCGGAACTACGTCAATCTAGAGCGCTTCGGCGTGAATCCGACGTTGACGNTCGCGCCGCCCACANTTCTGCGANGNGGGAAGGGCAGGCGCCAGGCGGCTACGGTTACTTTCTTCGTGACCCAACGACCCTCGCTTNGGTGACATTTTAGATGACCCAATTCGCCGCTTGATTTTGAGGGACTCCGGTTATAGACTTGTCTCGGGCGGCGCTGCAGGTCGCTGGTTTCCCAGAAAGTTCGAGTGGGGAGGAAAGGAAATGGGGACGAGATGGCGGTTTCTTTTGCTACTTTCTCTGGCTGGCGCAATGTGCGCTCAGGAATTCCGTGGGACGATCTTAGGCAGAGTGGTGGACCCTTCCGATGCGGCGGTGGTAGGCGCACGCGTTGTGGTGACGAACGTGGCCACCAATGCCAGCGTCACCACGGAGACCGGCGCGGAGGGATCGTACGTCGCGCCGTTTCTTATCCCAGGTCCGTACCGGGTCACGGCGGAAGCGCCCGGTTTCAAAAAGGCCGTTCGCGAAGGGATCGAGGTGCGAGTCCAGGACCGGCTCACGGTCGATTTCAAGTTGGAGGTAGGGGCCTCAGCGGAGGCCGTGACCGTAGTGGGCGAGGCGCCGCTGATCGAAGCGAACACTGCGTCGCTAGGGCAGGTGATTGACAACCGGCAGATTATCAGTATGCCTCTGAACGGGCGCAGCGCTTACCTGCTCGCGCGGCTCACGCCCGGCGTGTTGCCGACCGACACACGAACGTTCACGCGTCCTTTCGACAACGGAGCGATCTCCAACTCATCTCTTAGCGGCAATCGCGGCAGAGCCAATGAAGTATTGCTGGACGGAATCACGAATGTAGGCGCCGACAACACCATCACATTTACCCCTTCCATCGACGCTGTGCAAGAATTCAAAGTCCAGACGAATACCTACGATGCGGAGTTTGGGCGCTCGGCAGGCGGAGTGATTAACGTTACGGTGAAATCCGGCAGCAATCAAGTGCACGGCTCAGCGTTCGATTTTCTGCGCAACGATGCGCTTGACGCCAACAACTTCTTCAATAATCGCGTAGGGGCGAAGAAAGCGCCGCTGCGGTATAACCAGTTCGGCTTTTCGCTCGGAGGTCCGCTCTATGCGCCAAAGCTATACTCCGGACGGGATCGGACGTTTTTCTTCGTCAACTACGAAGCCATCCGGCAATGCGACGGACGGTCGTATGTGGGAGCGGTTCCCATGCTGAAACAGCGGGAAGGGGACTTTTCGGAAACTTTCACCTCTTCCGGGCAATTGATCCAAGTGTATGATCCTTTCAGCACACGCCCGGATCCCGCCCGTGCAGGGCAATACATACGTGACCTGTTTCCTGGAAACCGCATCCCCGCAGCCCGTTGGGACCCGGTGGCAAAGGCGGCAATGCAGTTCTTCCCCTTGCCAAACGCTCCAGGCAACCCTCTGACCGGAGTAGACAATTTGTTCTATTCGGGAAGCAGCCCAGACCGCTATGATGCGGTAATCACGCGGATCGACCATCAGATTAGCAGCGTGCAGCGAATTTTCGGCAGGTTCTCATGGAGTGCGCGCCCGCGTGGCGGCGACAACTATTTTGGAAACCTTGCCGATTCGAACTTTACCGATGCGGAGCGGACTAGCAGGGGCGCTGCGCTGGATTACATCAACACCCTCAGCCCGCGCTGGCTGCTCAACCTGCGTTACGGTTTTGCGCGATATGCCGATCCCTCACGAAATCCGTCAGAAGGTTTCGACATTACGACGCTGGGGTTCCCAGCCTCATTCCGGAATCAAACCATCTTGCGAATGTATCCACGGTTTGAAATCTCCGGGCTTACAAATATGGGTCGAGACGGCGGCTCCAACAATACCGAAGACACTCAGAGCTTTCAGGGTAGCCTGACGCACATCCGAGGAGCGCACTCTTTGAAGTTTGGCGCCGACTTCCGCGTGATCCGCCAGAACCAGTACAGCGCCGGCTACGCCAGCGGGCGCTTCAGCTTCACGCGCGCCTTCACGCAAGGACCCGACCCGCTTCGTTCCACCGCCACCGGCGGGCATGCAATCGCGTCATTNTTGCTGGGAACTCCAGCGAGCGGATCCGTAGATAAGAATGTGGCGCTCTCGTTTCAGAACCTGTATGTGGCGGCGTTTTTGCAAGACGACATTAAGGTTTCTAGAAAGCTCACATTGAACTTAGGGCTTCGGTGGGACAGGGAGGGCGCGCGAACCGAGCGTTACGACCGAATGACCCGTGGCTTCGCGTTCGGGACGCCGAGTCCGCTCAAGGCGCCGGGTTTACAGCTTTACGGCGGCCTGTTGTACGCGGGCGTGGGAGGGCAGCCGCGCGGGCAGACGAACGTGGATTCGCACGATTTCGCCCCCCGCTTCGGCTTCGCTTATAGCGTTTCGCCCAAAACGGTGCTGCGCGGCGGGTATGGGATCTTTTGGTCTGGCGCCACCGACATCGGTGCGGGCGCCAACGCAGCGTTGGGCTTCAGCGCCACTACGCCGTTTGTAGCGAGTTTGGATAACATTACTCCTCTGAACCTTCTGCGTAACCCATTTCCGGAAGGTCTGATCCAGCCGGTCGGATCGTCGCAAGGTTTAGCGACGCTGGTGGGGCAGAGCGTCTCTTTCACCGATCCTTCGCGAAGAATTCCATACACGCAGCAGTATAGTTTCGGGATCCAAAGGCAATTGAGCGGAGAAATGCTCATCGAAGCGGCATACGCCGGAAACCGGGCGATTGCTCTCGCTAACAGTAACATTGAACTAAATCAGTTGCCCGACAACTTGCTCTCGATGGGTTCGGCTTTGCTCACGCAGGTGGCTAATCCGTTCTATGGCATAATTTCCAGCGGCGCAATAGCATCCCGGACGGTGGCGCAAGGGCAGCTGCTGCGGCCGTACCCGCAGTACACGGGCGTCACGGTGATCAGTCCTACGATTGGCAGCTCCACCTACCATGCGCTGCAACTCAAAGTGGAAAAGCGCTTGAGCCGTAGCTTTACGCTGCTGGCCTCGTACACGAACGCGAAGATCATAGACGATATTGGGAATCCCCAAAACAACAACAACCTGCGTGCAGAACGTGCGATTTCGACGCTCGACCGGTCGCAGCGTCTGGTGATCAGCGAGGTTTGGGAATTGCCTTTCGGCAAAGGCCGAAGGTTTGCGAACTCAGCTCCAGCGTTGGCTAATCTAGTGATCGGCGGCTGGCAGTTGAACTGTGTAGCAACGTTCCAGACAGGGCAGGTGCTCGCCATTAGTTCCGCTACGAACACTACCAATTCCTTGGGCGGTCGGCAGCGGCCGAACAGCGCTGGGAAATCCGCGAAACTCTCGCATGAAAGTGTCGATAGCATGTTGAGCCGCTATTTTGACACCTCCGTTTTCACCCAGCCGCCGCCGTTCACCTTCGGTAATTTGGGCAGGACGTTGCCGGATGTGCGCGGGCCGGGCGTCAACAACTTCGACATTTCGATGGTGAAAGGCTTCCCAGTTCGGGAGCGCCTGAACGTCCAGTTCCGGGGAGAATTCTTCAATGCGTGGAACCGGACGGAGTTCGCCAATCCCGGTACATCGTATGGCACGGCTCAATTTGGCGTCATCAGCGGCGTTTCCAACTCCGCCAACCCCGCTCGGCAGGTGCAATTGGCGCTTAAGCTCGTGTTTTGACCTCAAGGCAAGGCTGGACTGGTCAAATCCAGGCCTTTTCCATGCCGGAGACGATCTGAAATAGAATTACACTTTTATGAGTAGCTTTGGGAACCTGAGAAGAAGGCAGTGTGCGCTGCGCTTGGCTGCGGCCTTTTGGGCCGCCGTGGGCCTTTGCCTTTGGGGCGCCGACCCGGTTGAGTTTGTGCAGATCACGGATTCACACCTTATGAAGCTGGAGGGAGTCCATCCCGCCATCGTAAAGGCGCGGCGGCACTATGAAAACTCCTCACAAGCGATGGAGCGTTTCCTGGTTGGTATCGGCGCTAAGCCTCCGGCTTTCATATTGCATACGGGCGATATTGTGGACGCCTTCCGGTTTGACGGAACTGGAGCCACACCTGTCACGGGACAGATTGAGCACGCCATGGAACTGTTGAAGCGGGCGCCGGCGCCGCTGTTCCTCACGCTGGGCAATCACGACATCCACCATTACCGAGAGGCGGGGCAGAAGATCGTGTCAGATAAAGAAACGGCGACGGTCACAGAAGCGCGGCGCCAGTGGCGGACGGCGGCTTCATGCTTCCGGAATGGAACGTATTACGCGTTCAGCCGTCGNGTGGGCTCCACTGAGCACCGCTTCCTGGTGCTAGATAACGGCGAGCGAGTGCCGCCCGAAAAATCTCCGTTTCTTAGCGAGCAACTAAAATGGCTGGCTGGCGAACTTGCCAAGCATCCGAATGCGGTGTGCATTGCGGTGATGCATATTCCGTTGTCGGCGGACGAGGTGTCGGAGGCGATTAAGTCCGTGCTGGCGCGCAGCAGCACGGTGGCGCTGATCGTGGCCGGACACCGTCACACGAATGGCATCGAGGAAATCCAGATCGGCGCTCGCTCTGTGCCCCAAGTGCGGACGGCCGCTTTCGCCATTGATGAACGCCACGTCCGGCGGTTCCGGCTTTTCGAAGACAGAATTGAAGTGTTCGCCCCTGGTCAACCGGAGCAGCTCGAGCGCAGCATTCCGTGCCCTGCGGCTAATCGAACCGCTGCCGGTGCGCGGTTGTCGACATCCCGTTCGGCGGCGGTAAAGGCGGCGCACCTGCTTGACGGAGCGCAAAGCGATGGAATAGCGGTGAATGACTCGCGAGGCGGTGGTGGAGGCGACGAAACTACGCGGACTTTATCCGTGATGCGGCGCTTTCCCCCAGCGCTCGTGCCCGGCTTTGTTAACATCGAGGGATGCGGCTGGTCGCATCTCTCCTTTTTTTATCGCAGGCATTAGTTGCACAGCTTCCGCCAGGCAACTGGTTACTAACCAGCGAACGCGAAATTCAGGCAGCCAAAGAGAAAGCGGCGAAATTTCCGTGGGCCAGAAAGGCGCTCGACCGCTTGATTGCATCGGCCGATCACGCTCTGAAGGACCGCACAGAAGTGCCGGATCGCGGCGGACAATGGCCTCATTGGTATAGCTGCAAACGAGACGGCGCGCGGCTGCGCACCGAATCGCCCACGCGGCACCGCTGCCCGGTTTGCGGTGAAGTCTACAGTGGCGAGCCCTATGACTCCGTTGTCCTGTATGGCGTACACAGCCGGTTCTCTAATTACATCCGCGATTGCGGACTGGCGTATAGGTTTACGGGAAAGCCGGAGTACGCACAGCGTGCGGGTGAGTTGCTCAAAGCCTATGCGGACCGTTATGCGTCTTACCCGCTTCACAATACCCGCGGAGAAGCGGCGATTGGCGGCGGCAAAATTATGGCGCAGACTTTGGATGAAAGCGTGTGGCTGATCCCCGCCGCTTGGGGGTACGCGCTGGTTCGCGATACGCTCAGCGAGGCGGACCGCAAACATGTGGAACAAGATCTATTTTTGGCGGCTGCTGCGGTCATCCGGCAGCACAAAATGGGCATTCACAACATACAGTGCTGGAAGAATAGCGCCGTGGCTCTTGCCGGTTACGTGGCCGGAGAGATGGATTTGGTGCGCGAAGCGATCGAAGACCCGGACCGGGGCTTTCTGGCGCAGATCGACAAGGGCGTAACTAGGGAAGGACTGTGGTGGGAAGGCTCCCTCGGCTACCACTATTACACCATGAGCGCTGTATGGCCGCTCGCCGAAGCCGCTTATCACAACGGCAGAAACCTGTACAGCGAAAGATTCCGGCGCTTATGGGACGCGCCTTTGTTGCTCTCATTTCCGAACGGGGATTCTCCCGGATTCAACGACAACGCGGGTGGAAATGTCGAGCGTGCGGCCCCAGTGTATGAGATCGCCTATGCGCGCTGGAAGCAGCCGGAATACGGTGCGCTGGCTGCACACAGCCCGCGGGATAGTGTGCAGGCGCTCTTGTACGGCCTCGACGAGCTTCCAAGTGGGCCCTACGTGTCCACCCGCAGCGCTCTGCTTGAGGATGCGGGTTTCGCCGTACTTCGCCAAGGGAATCTTGCAGCGGCCATGCGCTTCGGCCGTCATGGCGGCGGACACGGGCATCCCGACAAGCTGAACTTGGTCACATTCGCTAAAGGCGCCATCTTGGGCCTAGATCCCGGATCTATTGACTACGGCGCACCTCTGCACCAGCAATGGTACCGGACCACCGTGGCGCACAACACGGTCGTCGTGGATGGGAAAAACCAAAGCGCGCGAGACGGACGCCTCGAGCAATGGAAAACTGGAAAAGATTTCACCATGATCTCGGCATCGGCCGGCGAGGTCTACCCCGGTGTCCGGCTGCGCCGGACAGTCACCTTACGCCAAAACGGCGTAATCGAGGACCGTTTCGAGTGTGCGTCGGAATCTGAGCATGTTTTTGACTGGGCTTTTCATGCCCAAGGGACGTTCGCCAGCTCGCTGGAATTTGCGCCACGGGAAGTTCCGCTGGGGACGGAAAACGGATACCAGCACATGAAGGCGGTTGCTTCTGCGACTACGAGTGGTCCGTTCTGGGTGCGTTGGGAACACGATGGCGTAACGCTGACGCTGGAGTTCCAGGGGGCTCCGGGGACGGAAGTGATACGCGCCGTTGGTCCCGGCCGGGACCCCACGGATCGCGTCCCTATGATTCTGGTTCGCCGCAAAGCCGCCAGCACCGTTTTCGAAGCTATCCATCGCTACCGGTAGAGCGGTGCTGCTTCGGGCCTCGTGCGGTGATTAAAAGTACATCCGCAGCGAAAGCTGGATCTGCCGGGGATTTCGCGCCGCAGTGAATTCTCCGAACCGTGCGTTCACTTGTTTTCCTGTGGCGTCGAAGCGCGCGGTAGTGTCCAGAGCGCTGAACTGGGTGTGATTGAAAGCATTGTAAAATTCCGCCCGGAACTGGAAACGAACCCGTTCCCGCACGGGGATGTTTTTCAGCACGGCAATGTCCCAGTTGTTCATGCCGGGTCCGCGAATGACGGTCCGGGCGGATGTGCCGATAGTGCCCACTGCCGGTAACCGGAAAACTTCCGTACGAAAATTCCGGCTGAAGGTGCGTTCACTCTTGGGCAGAACCGGATTTCCAGTGACATCGATGCGCGCGCCGTCTGTGGGAGAGCCCGTGATATCGACCGCCGTAACGGTGGAAAACCCTACGCCTAATGGGGCGCCGCTGACGAAGCTCGCAATGCCGGAGATCTGCCAGTGGTTCAGAATTCTGTCCGCGGCGCCGCGCTTCCAGGGCGTCGACGGCGCGTCCCACAGCCAGTTGATTTTGAGCACGTGGGTGCGGTCGAAAGACGCTAAGCCGTAATTCCAGATGCGCACCGGTACGAGCGTGCTTACGTTCGCCGTGTCATCGTCGTTGAAGTTGAGCGCCTTCGACCAAGTCCAAGCCGCGCCAAATTGCAACCCGCCGGACAAACGCCGCGTGGCGTTCACCTGAAGCGCGTGGTAGTTGGACGAGGATGCCCATTCGCGGAAATTAATGTTGGTGTATCCGATCATCGGCCGCAAGAAAGCTTGCGGCAAAGGCGTCCGCGCCACAGTAGGATCCATATTGCGCGGATCAAAATTGGCTCCAAATGGGATGGCGTTCAGATTGCGTTGCCACATCAGGTGACGGCCCAGCGAGCCGGAATAGCCCACGTCCACCACCGTCCCAAAGCCGACGTTCTGCTGGATGGAAAGGCTGAAGTTCATCACGGTGGGCACTTTCCCGGCACGATCGAGCCCCAGTATGTTTTGAGGGAAGAGAACTCCGGCGGAAGACAACAATGTGCTTAACGTGGAGTAGTAGATGATTGGGTTCTGCACCAGTGGGGCCTGCGTGGTGTAAGGATTCAACACCGCGTCCAAGTTCTGCCGGTTATAGAAAATGCCGAAACCGCCTCGTACCGCTGTGCGAGCGTTTCCGAACACGTCCCAAGCGAAGCCGAATCGCGGCCCGTAATGAACGCCACGGTTGTCGATCAGCGATCGCGGGTACGTGGGATCTTCGGCGGNCGTCACCANCCCGTTATTGGGATTTCCAGTTCCCGGAGCTATGGCGCCAATGGCTGCGGCTGGAAACACCTGGCCGGTCACCGGGTGCACTCCCACGCGCCGGCCATTCACCAGACGCGGCTCGATGAGGCGCACTTGGCGCGCCGGGTCGAAACGAGATGGCGCAAAACCCGAAACCATGTTGTCACGTTCAAATAGCGGCAGCACCAGCGCGAAGCGCAATCCGTAGTCGAGCGTGAGCCGTCGCGCCACCTTCCAGTTATCCTGAACGAACCACTCGATGTTGCTGACCCGGAAGTGGTTAAACGGGCGGTTGGATGCTTCAGTGTAGGTATTGAAAACGCCGAGCACGGCGTTCGAATAGGCGTACCCGCTTTCCAAAGGGTTGTTGACGTTCCGGCCGAAATCGAAACTTCCATTGAAGTTCACGGCGTTGGCGGCATTCCGCCAAATCCGGTCGGCGTACAAACCGGCTTTGATCGTGTGCGCCGTCAATGTTTTCGTGACATTGTTGGTGATACTCAAGGAATCATGGGTAGTGACCAGCGGGAAGCGCCCTTCGATCGCCAGATTGGCGGCGTTGGTGACGCCGCCGAATGTCGCGTTGGGAATTACGTTCAAGGGGTTAGCGGCCGGGTTGAACTGGCCGAGTTTGAACCCTACTGTGTCACGCTGGTTTCGCTTCACTTCTTCCGCATTCACGACGTCATCCGCCGGCCGGTGGATGTATCCCACATTGAGTTCGTTAATCAGCGTAGGCGAAAAAATCCGCTGGTAACGCCCAATCAAGGCCTTCCCTTGGTTGTTGAACGTCTTGCGCATCTGCGGCCAGTTCGTGCTTCCTGAGGATGGAATGCCGAGCGCTCCTTCCTGCACGTCTGAGTAGTCCGTAAAGTTTACGGTAACCAGGTTACGTGAGGTCACCGGGTAGTCGATTTTCAACGTCTCTGTTCGTTGAGGGGTCTTGTTTTCCGTCTGGAAGACATAGTTGTAACGCCCCGCCGAAAGCGTACGGTCGAAGAAATTGGGGGCAGGGAAGACCTTCAGCAACGCTGCCCCATTGGGGTCGATTCGGCTTGCGGGTATGCGATTTCCGGGGAAGGGCTGGCCGCTGGTTGGGTCTGTGATCGCAATCACCCGGTTGTTCAGGTCCAGGGACTGCGAAAAATCCCCCGCGCGCTCAGCTTCGGTAGGGACGGTCACTTGCCTCAGACCTTGTGGAACTTTGAGCGGCCAGTATTCCTGGCTCCAGAAGAAAAACAGTTTGTCGCGGTTCCGGTTGAATTTCCCAGGAATGTATAACGGCCCGCCTAGATTGTAATTCCAGGTGTTGAATCGATAACGCGGATTAGGAGATCCCAAACGGTTGTTGAAGAAATTGTTGGCATTGAACTGCTCATGGCGCTTGAAGTACGAACCTAAGCCATGGAACTCGCGCGTGCCGGACTTGGTGACAATTTGGACGTTCGCGCCGGACATGCGCCCGTATTCCGCTTGGTAATTGCTGAGCAGTATCTTCACTTCCGCCACGGCATCCTGGCTGACTCCCACCAAGACGTTGAAGTTGTTTCCAATGGCGTTGAGCGCCATCCCATCCAGCGTAAATGCATTGGTGTTGCGGCGATTGCCTTGAACGTAGATGTTGAAATTCCGGTTGGGCTGATCATCGTCGGCCAAGTCCACCACTCCCGGCAGAAGCTGCAATAGCGAGTGCACGTTGCGGCCTTTGATGAGTAGCCCGTCGACCTGATTGGAGGTGACGAGCCCGGAACGCTCCGCGCTCGCTGTCTGAACCGTAGCGCGCTGCGCCGTGACCGTCACCGTCTCGGCTACCGCACCCACTTCGAGCACGAGCTCCCCCACAGAGAGAGTCTCGGAAGCGGAAAGCTCCACCGACCGTTGTTCCAGCCGTTTGAAGCCCGAAGCCGTCACCGCCACTTTATACTCGCCCGGCTGTAAGCTGGCAAAGACAAAATCACCCCGCTCATTGGTCGTACTCTCTCGTTCAAGACCCGTACTGACTTGCGTGAGCGTAACCTTGGCGCCCGCCACCGGAAGATTGCTGGGATCCTTCACCGTACCGATGATCGTGCCGGTGATGGTCTGCGCCCACCCCGAGCACCCAAGAAAAAGCCACGCTATCGCCGCCCCATGTTTCCACATCGCCATCGCCTCCTGGCTGCTTAGTATTTCCAAATAGTTTGTAGATGTCAAGCCACGGTGAGGCATTCCGAAATCGACTTAGTCCGTACGACGGAAGCGCCAGGTGGAACTGTGTCGTTTAGACTAGCGCGGCCCCAATATGCGCTACACGAACCGGCGACTGGTCGCCGCATGACAAGAAATGAAAAAATCTCCAAGCCATGGAGCGCGGCACAAAAACCGGCGCTCTCTACTTTGCTCGGAACCGGAAGTGTTTTCTCGGCCTTGACTCTCCGGAGTACACTGGACTCTGATGTTACGACTACCCAGCAGACGCGCGTTCCTCGGCGCCACCCCGGCGTTGGCCGCCTTCGGCGCACAGCCCCGGTTCGGGCCTAATGACACCATCGGACTTGGCCTAATCGGCTGCGGCGCTCGAGGGCGCAGCCTGCTCATCCCGCGTTTTCTTGCGCTCGGTGGAGTTCGTTTCACGGCTGTGTGCGACGTGAACTCGAAGCATTTGGCTCAAGGGCAGAAGCTGGCCGGGGGCGAAAAGGTGGCCGCGTACAAAGACTACCGAAAGCTGATTGAGGACAAGTCGGTGGACGCCGTTATCATCGCCGCCAATCAGCAATGGCATGTGCTACCCACCATCGCCGCTTGTCAGGCGGGCAAGGACGTGTACCTGGAGAAGCCGCTCGGCAACTCCATCGGCGAAGGCCCTTACGCGATTCGTGCCGCCAAGAAGTATAACCGCATTGTGCAGGTGGGTACGCAGCAGCGCAGCCAGTGGCACTATCAGGAGGCGGTGAGGCTGATCCGTGACGGAAAACTGGGCGAAATCTCCGAGGTCCGCGTTTGGGACTATGAGAATTACTGGCCTGGGCCCGGCTCGCCCCCCGATTGCCCTCCGCCGCCTGAGCTGGATTGGGATTTCTATGTGGGCCCTTCAGCATGGCGCGCCTATAACCCCAACATCTATTACAATTACGGCTACGACTGGTTCCGGGTGTCCGGCGCCGGACATCAGGTCGCCTGGGGCGTGCACCATTTCGACATTGTGCTGTGGGCTATGGGGGTGAACTGGCCCGCTAAGGTGTTCGCCGCCGGGGGAAAATTCGCCTTCGAAGACAACTGGGACTATCCCAACACCTTTGACGCAGTGGTGGAATTCGGTCCGGGGCCGGTGGCCAAACGCGGTTTCTTGTTGCAGTACACCATGCGCGTGGGCGGCCGGCGTGAAACGCGCGCGCACGGCAAGTGCTTCATCGGCTCCGAAGCCTCTATGGTTGTCGACCGCACCGGCTACACAATCGTGAAAGACCTCAAGCGCGGCCAAAAACTCACCTCGGCCGCTGCTTTGGTGAATCCGGAGGAGCACACGCCCGCCAAAGACGACCATCTGTATCACTTTGAAGTCTTCCTCAGCAATTTGCGGCAAAGGAAGCAGCCGGAGGCTAACTTGGAGACCTGTCATTACGCCACCGCCCTTGGCCACCTGATGAACATTTCCTGGGAGACCGGGCGCGCCGTCCGCTGGGATGGCGCCGGTCAGCGTGTGCTGAATGACCCTGCCGCGAATGCTCTTGTGATGCGTCCGTACCGGGCGCCCTGGAAACTGGAGGTGTAAGGTGACGGTCGCAAACACGCGCCGCGCTGCGCTTGCTGTTCCGGCNGTTGCCGCCGCTGCTCCNGCCAAGACGGTCCCCATCGAGATGGCGACCACCGGTTTCCGGGAGATGAGCAATGCTCAACCGGCCAAAGAGCTAAGTGGCGCAGGCATCCGCCACGGCGAGAACGGACCAGGTTTCGCGCTTGCAGCGCCGTGATTTGCACAGTGAGGCGAATGTGGAGTAAATTCTGAGGAATCTTGAGATGAGATCGTTTGGGTTGTTGCTGCGTGACATAGTGCTTGTGGGACTTGTCGTCAATGTGGCGCTGGGCCAGGATCGCGTGGTGGTGCGCCCGGCAGACACCGGGAAGGCTTTGCGCAATCCGGGCATGGGCTGGGTACTGCACCACTACGACAATGCGATCAACCGCTACGGTGCGCNTCTGGATCCTTCCGACACGGTGGACGATTTTCCNGGAGCGAGCGTGATCTACTTGCGCCTTGCCTGGTCTTACCTTGAGCCAGAGGAGGGCACATTCAACTGGGCCATCGTGGACACGCCCGCCCAGCGGTGGATTGCGAAGGGATTTCAAATCGCCCTGCGGATCTCCTGTTCGGAGTCAAACCCTGACCAACCCTACGCCACCCCGAAGTGGGTCCAGNAAGCGGGAGCTCAGGGTTTCCGCTTCACGCGAGGGAAGGGTGTGGATCCCGGCGGAACCAACTGGGAACCCAAGTACGACGATCCCGTCTTTCTCGCAAAACTCGATCAGTTTCTGGCCGCCTTGGCGGCGCGCTATGACGGCAGCCCCGAAGTGGCTTTCATGGATGTGGGCTCCTTCGGGGTCTGGGGAGAGGGTCACACCGGCGGGTCCACCCGCTTGCCCTACGACGCACGCACCGTCAAGCTGCACCTGGATCTTTATCGGAAACATTTCAAAAGGACCCTGCTCGTGGTCAATGATGATTTCTCCAATCAAGGACGTGGGCTGGAAGTGATTCACTACGCCCGCGACCTGGGCATGACGCTCCGCGATGACAGCATTCTTGTCGACTGCGGGGACCGCGCTTATCACCATGCTTATCTGGCGGATCTCTTTTGGCCGCGGCTTCCGGTGATCCTCGAGATGGAGCACTACGGGAACTCCGTCAGCCGGGGCTGCTGGCAGGACGGCAGCCTGTATCTAAAGGCGATCGAGGACTATCGCGCCTCATACGCCTCAGTACATTGGTGGCCACGGGAATTCCTGGAGAAAAACCGCGACCTTGTCGATAAGATCAACCTTCGCCTTGGCTACCGGCTCCAGTTACTGGAGGCGTCCTGGCCGGCCGAAGTTTCGCGCTCCGAACCTTTATTGGTGGTTATCGGTGGCGCAATGCCGGTGTCGCGCCGTGTTATCGCGGGGGGCATCCCGCCATTACTTTGAAGGACGCCAAGGGTGGCATCGCAGCCGTCTTCGTGGACCAGGAGTTCGACGTCCGTACTCTGCCCGTCGGACCTTTAGGCAAAGCCCAGTCGGTGGGCAGAGAGGCGCGGCCTATCTCCCAAAGCTCGCGGCCTCTGGCGGCATTCCGTCTGCCTCCGCGTGAGGTGCTGAAACCGGGCGCCTACGACGTGTTCCTCTCGGTAGGAACTTCCACCGGAACGCCTGAGATTATGCTCCCGCTTTCTGATGACGACGGGCAAAGGCGCTACAAACTCGGCGTCGTTACGGTTCGGGACTAGAACAATATTGGGCCTAGTCCGCGATCACTGGCGGGCTGCCAGAATCGGAAGTCCGGCCTTCCATTCCAGCCTGACAAACGAAAGGAACCAGGTTTTTCCGTGGTCGTTGTTGCCTTGGTAAAACAAATACACCTTTCCGTCGGCATCCTCAAAAATGGCCGGGTGGCCGGATTCCGAGGAGTTCCACGCGCCGGGTTTGCCGTTAGGCAGGAAAGGTTCGTCGGATATTCTCTTCCACAGGATCCCATCGCGGCTCACCGCGCACCCAATTTGTTGCGGCTCGTTATTGTAGCCGCCGGCGTAGAACATGAAGAGCTGATCACCGCGCCGCAGCACAGCGGGCGCCTCGATGCAATTTCGCTCCCAAGGAAGTTCGGGTTTCAACAGCGGCGCGTCGGCCAGTTGACGCCATGAATCTCGCCCAAAATCCGAAGCCAGATCAGCGGCAGCCCCGGTGAGCATTTGAATTTTGTAACCGGGGTCGCGGGTGGCCGCATACAACAGCAGCTTTCCCCGGAAGGGCACGATCTCAGCGTCGATGGCGCGGCCGCAGGTCCAGGCGCCCGTGGGCCGGAAGATGGGATTCGAAGGGTTCCTGCGAAATCTCAGGCCATCGTCGGAAACGGCATGGCAGATGGCGTCCCTTTCCCGGTTTCCGTAAGTCTGATAGAAGAGATGGACCACGCCGCCGAGCACGATGGCGTTGCCGGCGCACAGGCCTTTCGATTCATAATCAGCCTGGGGCAAAATCTCCCCGATCTTGGTCCAATCCACAAGGTTGCGGCTAGCGGCCACTCCCATGGCCCAGCCGTTTCCGGGCCGGCTGTCTGGGAAAGGCGGCAGGGAATAATAGAGCAGGTAGCGGCCCTTAAAGCGGATCACTGAAGGGTCTTTGGAAAAGGGGCGGCCGAGACGCGAAGAATCGGCCCATTTCATCACTGGGTCTGCGGCTTTGGCGCCGGCCAGAATGGCGCCCGCACCGGTCAGGAATGTTCTGCGCCCCACATATGGACCGAGCATTTGGAATCCCAAGGGTCTATTCTAGATCAAGCACGCGCTATGAACCGGCGAGACTTTCTGATGGCTTCCGGCGTTGGCCGGTTGACGACTGCTCAGCAGCGCGCTGCCAGGCCGAACGTTATCATCATTCTGACTGACGACCAGGGTTACGGCGACCTGTCCTGCGCCCAACGGGCGTCTTTTTTCGGTATGATCGCCAACCTCGAGGAAAACATAGGGCGGCTGGAGGAAATGCTGCGCGCCACCGGATTGCGCGACAACACGATGCGCGCCGGCCTCCCGCCGCACAAAGGAGAGGTCGGCAGTTATCCGGAAGGCGCGGCCCTGCCCATCGCCAAGGCGCGTCTGCGAATCGCCGGCACGGACCGCGAAACGCCAGTGGGTCCCGACGATCGGGAGGCGGTCTTCACCCTAGCCCTAGGCGAAGGACGGACTAAAATGCAGACATGGTTTTATGACAGCGCCAACCAGGAAATCAGCGGTGCTTATTACGTGTATGTGGAACGCCACTAACAGGGGCGGGGGGACGGGAAACACGATGAGCCAATCGCAAACCAGCCGGCGCACCGTGATGAAGATCGCAGCCGCCGGAGCGCCCAGCGCCATGCGGGCGCAACAAGCAGCCGGCCGCGACGCCATGCTTCGCAAGATGCTCGAACCGCCGTCCCGCAAGGTTCGGGCGGTGACCGACACCGACATGCATAACGAAATCGACGATCAATACGCGGTAGCTTACGGCATGCTTTCGCCCGACCGGATGGAGGTGGAAGCGGTTTATGCGGCGCCGTACCGGAACAGTCGTTCTAACAGCGCCGGCGATGGAATGGAAAAGAATGATCAGGAGATTTTGCGCCTCCTGAAATTTCTGAAAAAGAAGAAGGCAAGGCGCGGTAGCCAAGTGGTAAGGCAGAGGTCTGCAACACCTTTATTCGCCGGTTCGCTTCCGGCCCGCGCCTCCATACGGTTTCTGATTCTCCTGCTGATGGTCCGGAGCTTTCCTATGTGCGCACAACTTGCCTTCCGAGAACAGACCCTGGCGGAGGGACTTAAAGGCGGATACCAGGTGACCGCAGTGGATGTCAACGGCGACGGGCGCACGGACTTGATTGCGCTAGCCACGGGGATGAAGGAATTGGTGTGGTTTGAGAACCCCGGCTGGAAGAAGCACGTATTGCTGGCGCCGGTAGACCGCCCCATCAACCTCGCCGCCCGCGACATCGACGGCGACGGCATTCCGGAAATCGTACTGGCGGCGGGGTGGAGCACCCTCGCCGGCAAGAGTCCAGGGACAGTGTGGCTGGTGAAGCGCCGAGGCGACCCCCGCCAGCCCTGGGAGGCGACTGAAATCGACCGCCTTCCGACCTCGCACCGCATCCGAGCCGCCAACATTGACGGACCGGCGTTCGTGAATGCACCCCTTATTGCGGCGGACGCGCAAGCGCCAGACTACCGTGGCGCCACGCCGCTGGTCTACTACAAGCCGCCGGATTGGAAACGGCGGCTCATCAGCAGCGAGAACCAAGGAGTGGTGCACGGTTTGGAAGTGCTGGATTGGGACGGTGATGGACGCGACGATATTCTGACCGCAAGCTTCGAGGGCATACACTGGTTCACCCGCTCTCCGCAAGGCGCCTGGAAGCGCGAAAGGATCGCCGCGGGGGATCCATCCCCCTGGCCGAAAAGCGGATCGAGCGACGTCGCGGTTGGCCGCGCCGGCGGCGCGAGGTTTCTGGCGGCCATTGAGCCGTGGCACGGACATCAGGTGGTTATCTATCGCCAAAATAGACAAGGCTGGCAGCGCTCGGTGATCGACGACTCGAATCGTGATTTACACGCATTGCGCACGGGTGATCTCGACGGCGATGGCAACGACGAGGTGGTGGCCGCCGTGCGTGGCGCGCCGCACCGGGTCCTTCTGTATCGCTACGAAGGCGGCCGTTGGGAGCGCCACACGCTGGACGACGGGGGCATGGCGGCCGCCGACTGTGCCATTGCCGACCTCGACGGCGACGGGCGCTTGGACGTGGCATGCATCGGGTCGGCTACAGCAAACCTCAAAATTTACCTGAACCAGGGCCGGTGATGGGACTTCTGGCCGGACAGTGATAATCTGTCACCATGAAGCTCGTTTCTGGGGGTGTCACCTGCTTGCATTGATTCGGGGGGCGATTCTTACTACCGCAGCCTGCAAGCCACCATGCGCAAGCATGATGGAGCCCATGAAAAGGCACAGGCGGGCGCGCGCTTTTCAGCGTCCGCCTGTCCCATTTCAAGCTCCCCGACGGAGGCTTAGAACATGAAACGCAGGGAGAGTTGGATCCTGCGTGGGTCCCGAGCTCCGTTGTAGGCTCCAAAGTTTGCGTTGACTTGCCGGCCGGCGGCATCGAAGCGCGCCGTCGTGTCGTAGCTGGAAAACTGCGTGTGGTTGAAGGCGTTGTACAACTCGGTGCGGAACACAAAGTACCTCTGCTCGGCAATATTCACCCTCTTGGTGATGGTGACATCCCAGTTATTGATGCCAGGGCCTCTCAGGGTGTTCAGCCCAAGATTGCCGAAATCGAGCCTGGGTGGGCGTGCGAACGCCTCTGTTTTGAAATTGCGGTAGAACGTACGCTCGCTCTTGTCGAGTTTCGGATCCATCAGCACGTTGATTCGCTGCCCCTCGGAAGAGCCTGTCATGTCCGTTCCATCCGTGGTGCTGAAACCAACTGTAAACGGCGTCCCAGAAGCAAAGGTATTGATGCCGGAAAGCTGCCAACCGTCGAAGATCTTGTCGAGTACGGGCTGCTTCCAGTTTTTGACTGGGTTTGGCAGGTTCCAGGCGTAGTTCATCGATAACACATGAGTGATGTCGTAGCCCAACGGTCCGTAGTTGCGCTGGCGCATGGAGAAGTAAGGGCTCACGCCGTCGAAGTCGCCGGTGCCGACGCCAAGCGCCTTCGAAAACGTGTACGAGACCCCGTATTGCAGCCCGTGCGTCATGCGCCGGTTCGCCGTCAGTTGTAGCGAGTTATAATTCGAGGTCGCCCCAAAGCCGCGCATGCCTATGCCGCCCATGCCTAAGTAGGGACGCAGGAAATTGTCTTGCAGCGGGCTATTCGTGGTGGGATCCACATTAGCGGGGTTAAACCGCGCATACATCGGAATGGCGTTAATCTCTCGCTGGTATAGCAAAGAGCGGCCCGCACTGCCGACATACGAAGCATCCACTACGGTGGCGAATCCCACTTCACGCTGTATGCTGAAACTATAGTTCATCACCCGCGGCAGAGGTTGCTGCCCAGGGTTCACCGCCGTAACGCCCGGAGGTCCAACCGTTCCGGATGCTTGCAGGAAGGTGTCCAACTGCCCAAAATACAGCGTCGGTGTAATGGTGACCGGTGGCTGGCCGTTCGTGCCCGAGTAGACGTTTCCCTGTGGGCGATCATAGAAAATGCCAAATCCAGCGCGAATCGCCATCTTGCCGTTTCCTTTTGGATCAAACGCAAAGCCTATCCGAGGCCCTACCGCAATCGCCTGGGTTTGGTACAAGCCCGACGGATAGTTCTTGCCGCCAACCACCATACCCGGAGCGTAGTTTCCGGAACCAGGGACGAAAAGCCCGATGTAAGGCACCGGATATATCTGGCCCGTCCGCGGGTCCACTCCGACGCGTTTTCCCGTAGCATCACGGCCGGGCCGGATCATTACCGCCGCCGTTTTTGCGTCATACAGCGTTGGATCAAAAGTCGTGATGGCGAAACGGTCGTCGTGAGCTGGAGGGGCGTTGTAGAATCGTACGCCTGCATCCATCGTCAGCCGCTTGGTGAGTTTCCATGTGTCCTGAATGTAAAACTCAACCTGCGTATAACGGTAATGCGAATAAGGACGCAAATTCGCTTCGGAGTACGAGTAGAAGTTGCCCAAGATCGCATTGGCGAAAGCGTAATTGGCGTCGTAAGGATTGTTGGTATTACGGTCAAACGCAAATGCGCCCCGCGGATTCGAGCCGCCTACTTCGTCCTTTCGCATCCGTTCAATGTAAATGCCGCCTTTGAGAGCATGTACGCCCACAACTTTTGTGAGGTTGTCCGCAAACGTAAAGACCGGATTCTCGTTCTTGTAGGGGATGTTGCCCAGTGAAGGGTTGATATAGTTGGAGACTCCGCCAAACGTCATGTTCGGAATGGCCTTTGACTCATTGGCTTGTGGGTACCATTGCCCGATGTTGCCCATGCGGCTACGGGCGACCTTCTCCGGTTCTACCGGGTTGAAAGTCTGCCCCCGCGTCGTGCCTCCCATCGTGAAGTCGTTGACCATGGTCGGCGAGAAGGTCTTGGTGATACTAAACACCCCGCCTCTCCCGCGTTGCGGGCGAAACGTATTCGTAAGGTCATAATTGAGGTTACCCGCGACCCAGGAACCGTATGGCCATTCTTCGTCGTCGTTGTCGCGAATTCCGCGGAAATAGGCGGTGAGCGTGGAGCTAATGGCGTAATCGATTCGGAACACTTCCTGCTTCCGTGGATTTCTTCCACTCACGTTAGAGCGGTAGTTCCGCGCATAACGCAGCGCAGGGTCGGACTCGACATAGTTAGGTAGCGGGAAAAAATTAAGAATGGACTGCCCGAGATTGTTGAGTCGCGACTTGGGAATCACATTCCCCGGGAAGTTTGCGCCGGTGGTTGGATCCTTAATGGGAATCAGCGCCCCATTCAAGTCGAAAGTCTGGGAAAAGTCGCCCTGTCGTTGCAGCGCTGTTGGCGTGGTTACAAAACGGACGCCTGGATATAACCGCCGCCGCACGAACTCCTGCGACCAGAAGAAGAAGAGTTTGTCCCGGTTCTTGTTTACCTTGCCAGGTATATAAATGGGGCCGCCCACGGTGTAGCCTCCACTATTGAACCGGTAAATAGGCTTCGGTGTTCCGGTGCGGTTATTGAAGAAACTGTTGGCGTTCAGCGACTCGTGCCGGTAATACCAGTACGCGCTCCCATGAAAGTCGCGCGTTCCGCTCTTGATGATCACGTTGATGGTTCCCGAGCTGTTCCGCCCGTACTCAGCCTGATAGTTCGAGGTCAGCACTTTCACTTCGCCAATGGCGTCCATGTTGGGCTCGTTGTGAACACTCGTGTTGGAGCCAGTGTCAACGGCGGAGATGCCGTCCAGGGCGTACATGATAGAGCTCTCCCGCCCTCCATTGATATGTAAACCTTGGAGGACGTTACCGGTCATGCCCACTTCACGGGCCCCGGAGCGAGTATCCACCACTCCTGGAAGAATGGATAGGAGCCCTAAAAAGTCCCGGCCCTTGATGCCTAGATTGAGAAGCTGATCGCCGCTTACCGAAGCGGCGCGCTCACTCGAAGCGGTTTGCACTGGCGTAGCTTCGGCGGCCACCTCAATCCGCTCCTGCACTTGTCCGACCTGAAGCGTAATGTCGCCTAAGGAACGGCGTTCATTGGCCGTAATCGCGATGTCCTTCATTTGAAACGATCGGAAACCCGGCGCCGAAAGAGCCAGCGTGTAAGTGCCAGGTTGCAGCACCGAATAAAAAAGGATGCCTGCCTCATTGGTTCGCGACGGCAAGCTTACTCCAGTGGCCTGATTGGTCAATACGGCTTCTACATTCGGGATCACCGATCCCGCCGGGTCTTTCACGGTAGCAGTCAACGACCCGGTGATGTTTTGTGCCAGTAACAGAGAGGATGCGGCGAGCAAACACGCTACCACCGCTCCGATACGGTTTGTCGTCATAATCGTAAACCTCCGCACCAAACGCTTTGCGATCACACTGCAAACTTTTCCCAGCATACACCTCCTTCCGCCCGCGGGAAAGCCTCCCCTTTCGCCGCTTCAGCAGGACTTGTACGCCCGAGCCGGCAAGCAGGTTCAACACGCCGGCAGTGTGAATCTCCACACTTAACTCCTGGAGAACTTCAGCGCTTCACCTATCATGAGCGCTAGACGTGTGCTCTCCAGCAGTTACAACGTAGGCCGCATGTTTGGCATGGCGCTCCAGATTAAGGCCTGCTACGCGGGTTGGACCTCACTTTCTGAATCATGGCGGTGAGTTCTTCGACCACCTTGGGATGTTTGGCGGCAACGTTATTTTTCTCCGCCACATCTACCTCAAGATCATACAGTTCCGGTCCAGATGCCCCCGCCCAGCGATCTTCGGACCTGGGAATGCCGTGGTTCGGACCCGCCTTTCTAGCTGGCGCGGGATAATGCGGCACACACTTCCACTTTGCCGTCCGAATGCCGATGCCGTTCGCTTGCTCGATCAAATATTCGCGCCCCCGCCGGTCCTCGCCGAGCAAAGCGGGGAGCAGATTGAAGCTGTCCGGCCCGGCATCGGAAGGAAGCGGCTGCCCGACCAGCGCGGCAAACGTCGCCAGGAGATCCACTTGGCTAATGAGCGCGTGCGAAGCGCCTGGCCGGATGCGCCGGGGCCAGCGGACGAGGAAAGGCATCCGCGTCCCGCCTTCGTATAGCGTATACTTGCCGCCCCGGAAGGGGCCAGCCGGCGAATGCCCGTTCAAGTCTTCGATAGCACGATCTTCGTAGCCGTCATCCAAAACCGGACCATTGTCGCTCGTAAAAAGAATGAGGGTATTGTTATCGAGCTTCAGGCGCTCGACCGTTTTCAAGATCTCGCCTACGCACCAGTCCAGTTGCTGCATGGCGTCGCACCGCACGCCGCAGCCGCTTTTGCCGCGGAACCGCTCATGAGGTACGCGTGGCACGTGGACGTCATGAGTGGCAAAGTACAGAAAAAACGGCTTGGCTTTACTGCGTTCGATAAAAGAGACCGCCTTGGCGGTGATCGTATCCGCGATGTCTTCGTCCTTCCACCGCGCGGCCTTTCCGCCTGTCATGTAACCGATGCGGCTGATTCCGTTGACGATGGTCTGGTCGTGCCCATGACTATACTTCATCTTCAGCAGCTCTGGGTGGTCCCGCCCTGTAGGTTCATTGCCAATCGGTTCGCTGTAACTCACCTCGATCGGATCTTTCGGGTCCAGTCCCACCACGCGCTGGTTCTCCAC
>JGI24721J44947_10002284_pt1 | contig 27401 bp, 22 predicted proteins | sample YelNatPaOPGAMG01_FD_44947 | JGI IMG/M metagenome (IMG submission 44947) | reverse complement strand
TGAAATAGCAGAAGAATATAGTGTGCCATTTACATTCGTGAGAAATTTCTGGAGGTTAAAAATACCAGTTTCTGAAAGATATGAAATAAGGAAAAAAGTAGTAATACCAGTAAAAGCGTAAAGTACTGATGTTTATACTTTATTAGATACATAAATTAACCAATTTTTTGCTGTTTTTAAGGTGGATTTCACTTTTCTTAACAAATGTGAAAGGTTTATAAATAAGCAACTCAATATTTTAATTATGCCATACTATTACATTCCAAAAGACAAATTCAAGGTCATATTCAAGGATGAAATAAAGAGATACGTGGAGGCATCACCGGATGATGATTTCAAGTTCGCTCTCATCCTGACGTGGTTAACTGGGCTGAGAATTAATGAAGTCATAAATCTAAAGAAAGAAAATTTTATCATCTTGCCCGAGCAGGATATTATTCAAATAACAACACAGGTTCAAAAATTTGGAAAGCAAGCAAACCCTGTTTTTTCTTTTTCTGATCCATATATATCTGAGATAGTCGATTTTATAAACAAACATGATTATGGAAAAAGGTTATTTAAAAGAGGAAAAAGAAGATACCAGCAAATATTGCTAAATTTAAATAAACAACTTAATGGTGATGATAAATCTAAATATATTACATTTCACTATTTACGTCATTCGAGAATAACATTTTTGGCGAGGCATTTAAGAGCTTTTCCAGAAGAAATAAAAGCATGGACAGGGCACTCTTCACAGGCTTTTGAAGAATATATAGCTCCGAGAAGGGTTGAAAGATTTAAAGGAAAATTTGGTAGGAGCTTCACGTGAAGTTCATTCTTCAACTTTCATTCTTAATAATCTATATGTGGCGGGACTAAATCATAGTATCGTTTTTTCTTTACGAGCTTGACTAGTATTGGAAATGCATTCTTTTCCTTGATTTTTTTGAGTTTATCTATAACTACTGTGCTTGTTGTAAAAGTCACGAAATCCTCAGCACCTTGTAGATTGCAGCCTTGAATTATTGCATATTGTCTGTCGCTGTAAAACCTACTTTGCTTTAATTCAAAATCTTTTATTATAAAAGATCTGTTCAAAAGACTAATAAAGTCCACTCTATCGCCACTAAAAGTTTTTCCCTCTCCCAACACCTCTCCTATATTTTTTATTTCATTCATATCAGACAACCTCATGTATTTTTCATATTAACATGTATATACACGAAGATTTAAAAGAATTGTGTAATTTTATCAAACAAATTCTTTTTTAAATCAACTATGTTAAATTTGATTATGAAATATAAATTAAAAAACAGAAACTCTCAATACTGGTGGGGATTATATATAGACGCATTGAATGAAAATATCGTTCTGGAAAAGAAGATAAAAGATCTTGAAAGAAAGATAAAAAGACTTGAAATGGAACTTGCAGGTAGAACAAAAGATGATATGTGAATATTGCTTTAAAGAGAAGCAAGGAATTTTTATTATTTATCATTTCGATCCGAGATGTAAGGCTGGATGCCTAACCAAGTTTAGAAACGGTGAATTAACATGAAGAAATTCTTGGCTTGGTTAAAATTTCAGTTCGTGGATTGTTGCCCTGAATGTGGCTCGAGAAACGTCATTTATCGTGGGTTTGAGTTTAGTAACAGAAGGGTTGATTGTAAGGATTGTGGAAAGGAGACGTATGTGGATAATTTGTAGGTATAGATTAGCATCTTAATTTTTTCTTTTACTTATTAGTGGTGAATAGATAAAGTAGATAGAATTTTCTATTATTATAGTTAAATTTTTATTTTACCTTTAAACCTCATCCCTAAAAACGTAAAAAATATCTACTTTATCTACTATTAATTTTTAACAATAATAATAGAAAAAACCTTCTACTTTATCAAGAATGATTTAGTAGATGTTACTACTATCTACTAAATCTACAAGATTTAAATAGTACCATTCTAATAAAATATATATGCAAGGGGAAAGCATCGTTTCAGGTGATTTTATTTTAAGTCTCAAAACAAGAGAAGAATTTGATAAATTTAAAGAAGAAATATTTTTTTACTTGAAAGTAAAAAAAAGGCTTTACAAAAAAATAAAACCTCTTCCTCGATGCCTTGCAATGTATAACGATGTTATAAATTATCTTAAATTAAAAGGTTGGGTGTCTGAAGATGAGCTTGATAGACTTTGAAATTCCAGAGGAGATGCTCAAGAACAAGGCACAATTATGTAGATACTTGTCAGATATTTTCTTTGCCAAAACACATGGCAAGACATTTATGAATGAATACAATCAAGTTGTCGGGTTTTATGTCTGGGATGGACGAAAATATGTCGACGGTGAAAACTTGGCACTTAATTTTATTGAGAATGTTCACAAGTTTTTTAAGTTGGACGAACATAAAATAATGCTTACACGTTTAAGAAGCGAGTTTATGCATCATTTGATGTTTTACAACATACATAGATTAAAGAAAAATAATAAAATTATAGCGTTTAATAATGTTGTTTTTGATTGGGATAAATTTCTCCAAAATGACATCGATCCGTCACAAATATTTGTTAACGGGCATGATCCAAACATATTCGTGTTTAATGTTATTGAACACGATTTAGATACCGAACCTTTACTGATGAACACAATTTTAAACGAAGAAATGTTCAAGTATTTTTGCCCAAAATCGCATAAAACATTCACGGATTGGGTCGGGGAGAAATGGATTACTTTACTCGAAATCATAGGTTACTGCCTTTATCCTGAATATACGTTTAACAAATCCATTATGCTTGTTGGCTCAGGCTCTAACGGCAAATCAACATATTTAAGGCTCATAAAGACAATTTTGGGCTCTGAAAACATATCTGCTATCGAGTTGAAAGAACTCATTGAAGATAGGTTTGCAGCTTCGGAACTTTATGGAAAATTAGCAAACATTTATGCAGATTTGCCTGTTAGTGTTCTTAGAGAAACAGGAAAATTCAAAATTCTAACAGGTGAGGATGTGATTTCAACAGATAGAAAATTCAAAGGCAGATTAACTTTCATGAACCATGCCAAATTAATTTTTTCTTGTAATGAATTACCAAGAGTTTACGATTTGACACCTGCGTTTTGGCGAAGATGGATAGTCCTCGAATTCAAAAATAAATTCGAACCTCGAGAAGGTTTTTTTGAAGAAACTTTCACAGAAGATGAAATTTCAAAATTAATTTCTCTAAGTTTAATTGCATTCAAATTTGTTCTACTTCGAGGTAGTTTCAGTTTCGAAGAGGACGAAAACAGCTACAAAGAATTTTGGATGAGAAGAACGGATACGGTTTACGCTTTCTTCATGGATGCGTTGAAATCAAACATTCTTGCTAAAGATCCTACATGTTCAGAGTTGAAAAAAGACGTCTACAGCCTTTATGTTAATTATTGCGAAGCAAATGAAATCACGCCTGTTGAAAAAATTACTTTCACAAAAAGATTAGAAATGATGGGCGTCCAAAGCACAATAAAGCAAGGTCAAGCTTATTACAAAGGTATAAAAATCGTTCGAGAAAAAGAAACCCCCTCTACTTTAGCTTCTTTGGTCGAATTAGGTCAGCCTAAAACCGAAGAAATGCCCAAAAAAACAAAACTGCAAATCCTCGGGGATTTATACAAAACTTACGGCAAACAAACCTTACCCTTACATTTACTTAAAGAAAAGTTTAGCGAGGAAGAAATTAATAAAATGGTTGAGGACGGTGACATTGCTTTACTCAGCGATGACAAGTTCATGATAATGAGGTGGGAAGAATGATTATAACTACTAAAGAAGGTCGAAAGTATAAAGGCATCGGGATAAAATTCCCAACCCATTACAAGCTATTCCAGCCCTTGATTTGGAATTACGAAAAAAGGAAGTGGGATGATAGTGGAATAGCGATAAAGGTAATTCATAGAATTGAAATAAAAGAGGTGATGTGTGAATGAAAGAAAAAGAAGAATATTTTGACTTGAGCTTGAAAATAATATGCGACGAGTTGGGAGTGAGGTGGTATAATGTTTGAAAAGAAAAGAATAACGCAGATATATTTTTGGGATAGAGGAGTGCCTAAATTGCACATAATAGCTGAGGATGGTAATTCAGCAGCAGGAAAAATAACACCATTATTCGATAAAAATGGAAAGCCAATTAAATGCCTTTATTGTGAAGGATTAGGGTATTGTCCATGAATACGCACTGTTTTTTTTGCAGAAAACATGTGAAAAAAGTTGGTAGACTTAAAAAAGTATTTTATGGCTCGCAAACAGTCTATGCATGTAAGGGTTGTAGATGGAAATTAAGAATGGAGAATTATAGAAGAATGCAAGAAAAAAAAATCAGGGAGATTGGATTGAAAGAACGTATTAGAATTTAACTTGTTTCGATAGCTAACTTGGGCAGCTCAATATAAGACAAATTTAATTGATTTATAATCTCACTCATATTATTCATTCTTTCAATGTTATTTCTATAATTCTCTTCATAAAACTCGCATGCTTTCTTATCTTGATATAGAGCAATAATTAATAAAATCATGAATATTATACCAATCACATCAAGCAACAACTGAATTTTTTGCCAACTATCTTTTTTTTCTTTTCTTACCCATATCTTCACCTTCTAAATAATTTTATATAAATTATGTAAATAAATATCGATATTACAATTGCGATTATAACGCTTAAAATTGGCGGCAATAAACTCATTGTTACGAGACTTATGCCAATCGTTGTCGTTATTAGCAGCAGCAAGTCAGTGCTTAAACCCATTCCAACGCCTAAAAATAATGCGATGCCTACTAAACCCAAAGCTGCCAAAGTCCAGCTGCCCATTATTCCTTCGACGTAGCCTGTTTTGAACAAAGTCATCAAGTCAGCGAAGCCGACGCCTATTTCGCTGTTAGAATAAGCCAAGCACGCTGGCAAGAGTATGAAAAACAAGGCTGCGAGCTTTAGCTTCACTTTCATCACTTTGATAATAATCTGATGAAAGAATAAAATAATATTATCAACCCGATTAGAAGAGAAATTAACAGCAAGTCCATCACAGCCACCTCTTGAAACTCGAAACTAATTGAATTACAACCGCCATAAGAAGTATGACTAACAATACTGGAATATACTTGTCTAAATCATTGTAATCATATATATACGTTGCTTCTCCCATGTAATAAGTTGGCTCTGGAGAGGTGTAGCTGCGGACTATAAGCGAACCTGGATAGTCTGCTATTGTAAATCCATAACCTTTGTATAAATCTAAAATTTCTTCATCACTTAATGTTCTGTTGAAAATTCTGACTTCATCGATTGTGCCGTTGAAAGTATAATTATATACTCCGCTATTTACACCATTTCTTCCTATGAATTGCCCATTTCCCGAATGTCCAACAATGAAAGAGCCATAATTAATTACTTGAGTTGAGGTTCCGTTATAGAATTTTGCATGTGTTCCGTTCCAAGATGTTGCTGCAAAAGTCCATGAACCAGTAGAAACTTTAACTGTTGATGTTCCAGGTTGATGCCAATTCATTGTTATATCTTTTAAATCAAGACGTAGTCCACCATTTTTTTTAATTGTAAATATCCAATAATCATTGTTTCCTGTTATTTCCATATTATCATAACCATCAGGAAAATTTGTTTTTGGATATGCTTTTACCCATGAAATAATTGTAAAAGCATTTGATTTTGTCATATTTAATGATTGAGAATTCCCCGCATAAACATAATCATCCACTCCATCAAAGCTCAAAGCCTTTCCAAATTTTCCATCAACCCAAGTTGTACCATTATATAAAATCCCATCATTTCCATTTCCACTACTATCATAAGTTGTATTTCCTATTCCTTCATCAAAATGCCAATTACCTTTAAGTGGCTGGTTTCCATCAATTACTCTAAAAGTATTGTATATATTACTTAAACTCGAAGCACCCGAATTACCATAATAAACATGAATTGTTGTGTAAGAACCACCTTGAATGTAAGGAACTTTAACCCAAACATAAGCCCATTCTGAATCAGATTTATTTTCAATCCAATAAGGAATTAACTCCTCTCTATTACTTGTTGAATTATACCATGTAAATCTAATATCGTCAAAATCTGGCTGCATGTTCCCTGAATACATTAAATTAATAGCTACTTGATAATTTGTCAAAGTGTTAGGATTTTGATTGTTGTTTATTGTTATTGGTTTTCTATACAGCCAACTAGCATCCCACCAGGGATCGTAATTTACTCCTGTTATCGCATCTTCTATCGCATAGTAACCTTTACTCCCCCATCCATTTTCATTTCTCTTAATAGGTGTTTTCCAAGTTATTTTGAATAATTTAGTACCATCACAATCGTAAGAATTATTGAAATCATCATATTTGCATTTACTGCTTGCTTTCGATATAGTTATTGAACCATAATCGGTTGAAACTTTATCTGAATTTTTCACTAACTGCATTTTTGCAGGTTTCCAATCAACTTGATATTTGTATTCAACGCCGCTTTGATAGTTTCTATGATAAGAGCAATCATATGAAATATTTTTACCAAATTCGTTTAAATCATAACAAGTCTGGCTAACTAATTCTGTAGAATAAATCGGAAATTCTTTCAATATAGGTTTATATTCATAAATATAGACATCTTGTAAGCTTGATAGGTCAAAGCTTGTGTTTTCGATAATAAATCGTAAATTAAAGTCTTTATTTATCACATCGAGATTTTTGACTTGTATTATTACTTCATGGTCAACTAAATCGTGTTTTTCCGAAATTATTGTCACGTTAAAACTATCTGCAGCTAAAGAAATATGGATAGATAAAAATAATACTAACAAAATTATAAGCATTTTTAATTTCATACTAAAATTATTTTCTATTTTATATTTTAAATTATTTTCGATATTCATTTCTTCATCCTTTTATATTTTCTCAAGCCACCAATTCTTACATTCTTTCCACAACCCATTTACAATTCACCCCCTCTTGCGAACGACACCAATGCCAATAAATATAACATGGTTATGACGCCTCCAAATAGCAGCTTGAATTCAAACGGAACAAACACAGAGTTAAACACGCTAATTGGAAATGTCGCAAAGCTTAGCAAAAATGTCATCAACACAGCCAAAGAAATGTTTGGAAATAATCCAAAAGCTGATGCTATTATGCTTGCAGAAGCCGTGACAGCCAAAATAGCAGCAATTAAAGAACTACTCACTTGCACTTGATTTAAATTTTTATCAGCTGAAAGAAATCTAAATATCAACGTTAAACCAGTGTCTATACCCACTATGTAAAAAACGATGTTCAAAATTATCAAGAAAATCAATATGTTAGTTCCAACTCCCATCTTAATATGCCACCCCGCTAAATAATATACTCAATCCTATTATTAAAAAACCTAATAGTATCACTAAACCCCAACCTATGAAGCCGTAAGATGCCAAAACTATTAACGTAATTAATGCTAAACCAGATGCTCCAAGAGTGGTAAAACTACTCCCAGTTATTGATGCCATGCCTATAATTAATAAAATAGCAAACCCGACAATTAACGTCCTAAACAAATTTGTCGAAGTTTCGCTATCAACATCATCAACAGAAATTGTTTGATTAGATAGCATCGTTAAAATGCCGTGCAATGTCAATTCGTCTGTCGATGTAACATTGGCTAAAGGCTTGAAAGTTCTCAAAATTAAAACTTCGTCATGGGTTGCATCTTTAATTCTTATCTTGGCTTGCGTTGTGTTCGATGCTATGAAAGACGCATTTATTATACCACCATAAGTTGATGTTATGTTTTGGAAAAATATTTGTGTTCCATTCTGCATTAGCTGCAAGGAAAACCACATCAAGGTATTATTGAAAGACCAAACCGTTAGATTGACGCTTTGATTTTTTCCTAATTCAACCAAACCACCATCTGGTTCTAATTTCCAAACAACATTCTCCCATATCGAGTTAAATCCTTCGGCTTCTTTGTCAAGGCTTATTGTGTATTGATTTGATGTAATTGTTATTACTTTCTCGAGTGACTTAAATTGCGGATGAGTCACGTTTATTTTAAGCACGCAATTAACGCAAGCATCGATTATCACGCTGCCGCTATCGTCTGTCTCTAAACTATCAACTAAATAATAATTCCCGCCATAATAATAGTAATAACTAACGTTTGCGTCAGGCACAACATTTATTCCAGAAACGACTGTTATCGTGACAAAAGTATGGTCAAAGCAAATTTTTGATGCCGAAACAGATGATATTGATATGACTCTATTTGTTCCACTACAATGAGAAGCTGATGCAGCAGCACGAACTATTCTATCAGAAAAAGGTATTACGCAATTAGCATTATTAAAACCTAAAGTCCCTTGAGCATTGCAACAGCTGCATATTTGATAACAAAAATTGTAATTATTTGTCAACATATTATAAAAACCAGCTGTTTTTGTGAAATAAGAACTGTCGGAATGTGAAAAGTATGCCGAACCTTCGACATAGACATTATAAATATATTTTTGCGGTATGTTTAATGTAAAGTTACCGTATGCCGTGCAACTACCAGTATCGGAATTACAATTATTTTGTGATGTTGACCACCCAACTGTATAACAATAATCAAAAGCTAATGCATCTTTAATTAAAAGAAACAACAAAGATAAAATTAAAGTTAACGCTATCAATTTCTCTATTGTCGTCGTGTTTTCCAATATCTTCACAATGACGCTGCTCATATGTATTCACGATAGTAAGGTTTGCTGTAAAGGATTATTATCGACAGTATACCTATGAAAATCATCGGAATTATCAAACCAGCAAGCACCCTCTCTATTGGCGTGAAATTATTCCAATATTCGCCTAAAACCCCTTTCAATACTGGCACTATTGCTAAAAAGACTATCAATGTCATCATCGTGACGAATATCGCAAGCAACGTCATCTGACCTTTTTTTCCTTTCATCATCTTTTCCTACCACCTCTTTGTAATGGAAACCTCATTGTTGTGAGTGTGTTTGTAAGGAATTTTGATTTAACTTTTGACGAAGGTGCTTTCCATAAAGGCGATTTCTTTCCAAAACCTTTCATAGTCCAAGTAAGCATATCTGCGAGAACATAAATGTCTTTTTTCGATTTTGATTTTTTAACACGATATGCTGAATATAGACTATAACCAGCTAATTTTGTTTCTGGAAAATTTAATTTAGGAAAAGTAAATCTCGATGGTTTGACATTTAATTTAGGCGTCGGGAAACTCATGGATTTAATGATTTCATCTTCTTTTAATTCATTCCTGTATCTTACTCCAACCTTCTGCAACATTTTCGAATCAAAAGAAGGTATATTAATCCTCTCTTGCTTCGATAAGTTTGATTGTTTTTGTTCTAAACCTAACGTAGATTGCTGCTCAAGTTTAACCTTTCTAATTGTTAATGTTTTCTGCCTAACATCTTGCCTCAAACTTACACCCAAATTAATTTTTTGAACAGACGTTTGTTTTTGCTTGACTTCACTCTTTCCCACATCCAAAGGAACCAAATTAACCGAAGTTTTTTGCTTAGGCTCTATTTTAGATAGCTCTTTTCCAATTTCAATTTTAGTCAATTCTTTAGCTGCAGGTAAAACAGATGCTTCACTTGGTTTAACGCCAACATCGAGAGTTGTTTTTTGTGGCGAATATTTTGTCGGTTTAAATTCAGTCTCTTTTCTCAAATCGTAAACTTTAATTTTTGATAAATCGACTGCTTTACCAAACATTTTTGTCTGCTCATCCAAGCCAACAGCTTGAGATACAGAGCCAAAACCAGCTTGAGATCTTATTTTTCCTTCAGGATATTCAATTCTAACAACTTCTTTTGTTAAAGCAGTTCCTCTCACAAAAGATTTTGGCTCTCTCTCTATTCTTAATATCGGTTCACTTCTGCCTTCTGCCAAATTTATATTAAAGTCTATTTTTAATCTTTCCTCATAAGTTTCTCCAATGAAATCACTCAAGCTCGTTTTGGTCGCTTTATTATAACTAATTTCTTTAGATAACAATCCGAAAGTTCTTGTTTTTATTGGTTCTTCATATAGTTTGATATTCATAACACCTTCGCTAGCAACTGATTTCTTATTTAATTTAGTATATTTTAATGCCGTTTCAACTTCACCCACAACAAAATCTTTCTTACCTTCTTTGGCTATCAAATAACCTTTTACTTCACCAAAACCTTTTTTGTCGATATTAACAAGTTCTTCTTTGTTAAATTCGAGTAAATACTCTCTTTTTGGAACTGGTTTTAAAACATCTGTTTTAGCTAAAGAAGCACCACCAAAACCAATCATGAAAGCAATATTTTCGGGACTTATAAAACCTTTAAATACATTTTTACCCGCTTCTACCGTTGGTGTTATTGACTTTTCTCTAATAGAAGTACCTACTCCTGTTCCAATTTCTTTACCGATACTAACTGCAGAATAACCAACAACAGCTATACCGACTGGCGGAACTGTTGCAGAAATCACACCTAAAGCAGCGTATGGAGCAACATCCAACATAAATTTTGATTCTGGACTAACAACTTCTCCTATAGGTTTAGATGAAATGACTTTGACACCGATATCCTTTCCTTTTATATAAAATTCTTGGCTTGTAATCGATTGTGTTGTTGATGTTCCTGATGTAATTTTATCTGATGTTATCTGCACTGGCGGATAAGTTTTACTTGAAGTGATCTGGGGTTCAGAAATTTCTTCTTTTTCAACTTTGTAATAAGCTCCTTCTTGAATAGGTACGTCCTTGCTTACATAACCAGCTTCTTGCAATTTTTTAGCAACACCAGATGAGACATAAGCGCCGCCTCGTGGTTCAGTTTTAGAAACAGAAACACCTTTATTACCAAGAACAGCTAGTGCTGCTTCGTTTCCAGCTGCAGCTTTCTCTATTACAGTCTTCGAAACATATTTTTTTTCTCCAACCTTAACAAACTCAGTCATAACGAATGCCTTTTTTTAATCATCCTATACCATTTCGGGAGCTTCGATATTGGAACATTCCACTTTTCTAATTTTTGTTTTACGAATTTATCACAATTTCTATCCCAGACTTTTATTTCGAAAATTATATCATCTATTACACGACGTTTTTTATCCATTTACGTCACATCAATTTTTTAGCTATCTCAGTTAATATTTCCTTCATAGCTCCCATATCTTTTATCATCCAACCAAAACCTATTAACATTATCAACCCCATTATCACTACTAAAATCACTAACATATCTTGAATGCTTGCTTTTTTCAATGCCGACAATCTACCCGCTAAAAAGAATTCTGTACATAGTTTGTCAAACCTCGATGGATCAACATTCTCTGGCTTGCTATCCAATTTCATTTGTTCAATACTACCTTCCATGTAAAATGCTGTTGGATGATCCCCAATGAAATAAATAAATCCAGGCGCATTGTTGAAAGGTAATTCACGCCCAAATATTTTCACCTTTTCTTCATGGGGTTTTACAAATGCTTTTTTAACACGATAATTTTTAGTGAAATACCATACTCTAATAAAACCAAATCTCTTAATTAACATGTTTTCTATTAAACTTTTAACAACAACATATGTTGTATAAGCTAACGAAAACGAACAAAAAACCGATAGCAAAATATCAACTATTATGTTCCCAGTTATGTTCAAATTCATTCCTCACCACCATGTTTAAAAAAATTTTTGTTTTTCTTTTCATCATCCTTTACCATCTTATATATTCTTGACACGATTGTATCAAGCTTCTTTCCCTTATAAGATGGCGAAGATGTTATGTAAGTGTATGCAGCATGAATCAAAATCATTCTGCTTTTTTCCAGATTGACATTATATGTTTTTTCAAATGTAAATGTTTCTCTAAATGTTATGAAGAACTGCCTTACTGCAAACAATTCTTCTTTATCCAAAAATCCTAAACCCACTTCCTTATTAAACTCATCAAAAAAAGTTTCAACATTAACTATTTGGGAAAGCATTTCGACGAATGAAGCTGGCGGCAAGTTAAGCGTTCTGCTTTCGAATTCATCCATCTGTTGAATTTCGTTCATTTCTTCATTCATTACATTTCACCTTTTTTTAATAATATGATAAAAGTTTGAGCAATCAAAGCAAGTGTCGATGCTACTATAATTAATCTTGATATGTTGCCAAAGATGTTAGAAGCTGCAACGATAATATAAATAGCTATCGCAAAAATGTTAAGGTATAAATTAAAAGGATATTCGAGAATTTGAATTAAGAAGAAAGTAACACAAGTAACCAAAACCGAAAAAATCAGGCTTGTAAAATCGTTCATCTTGCAACTGTTTGTTAATGTTGAACAGCCGAAGTCGCAATATGTTTTTTCAATTATTTCTGTATCGTTCACGATTGTTCTTTTAATTAACCAATTCTCTTCACAAGCAGCCAAAACTAAAGGTAAAAAGAAAAGAAAGGCCAAGCTAGATAAAATTGTTTTTACTGCATCCATCTAGACACCGATTACCTTAGTCTAGTCATTAAGAATCCAGCTGCTATTGCTACTAAGATGCCCAAGACTACAAATACACCAAGAGTGTTCCAAATAGATGTTTCTTGAGATGTCCAACCAGTCGTGTTAGCTGTTTTTAGTGTTGGCATGATCACTGATGTTATTAAGACGACCAATAGAACTACTCCTATAGCTGCACCAATAATGCCTGTTACACCTTTTCTAGATTTAAACATTCTTCTTTAAACACCTCCGTTATTGAATAAAATTTAGTTTTAGTATTTTAAATTGTTTTCGATTTATAAACTTTTTAAAACATGATGAATATAATATAATTATGAGTGATGTAAAAGAAATACAAAGTAGCTGGACAGCTGCTGATCTATTCATGAAGACATTGATTGATTTAAGAAATTCTGCTAATCAGGCATCTTTTTTGGCGAGAAGATTCAGCAAGTATGGTATTTATTTTTATTTTTCATGTCTAAAACAGCTATGGATAAATATTGCTCCTTTTATCATACCAACTAAAGCACAAAAAGTAAAAGATAAAATGGGTGATGTGGATAAATTAATGTCTGAAATAATATCTGGAAAGAAAGAATATTCCTTGAATGAAATATCAGATGTTGTAAAAAAATTGGATGAATTGGATAACGAAATATGGTCATCTGCCATTTATGCTGGTTTAGTTGTTCCATTCGTACAAAAATTCACAGATGAGGAGAGGATGAGAGTTGCTATGGGTGTTAAAAAATGAATATAAATAAGTTGAATTACTTTGCTGAGCTTGTAAACCAAAGATTAAACAACGATTATGACCTAGTTATTGCGATAACTGGAGAAGAAGGCGTAGGTAAAAGCACACTAGCAATACAGCTAGGTTTAAAGATTGATAAGGATTTTGATTTAGTTAAAAACATAGCATATCTGCCAGATGAGAAGGAAATCGAAGAAAAGTTCCACAGCTTACAACCTAAACAATGTTTTGTTGTTGACGAAGCAATAAGAGTATTCTATAAATTAAGGTGGATGGATAAATTTCAAATCAGATTAAATCAGATGTACATGACAGAGAGATGGCAGAATAAATGTACTTTTCTGTTAATACCAAGATTCACCGATCTAAATGAAGCATTCAGAAATCATAGAGTAAATATATGGATACATATAATTGACAGAGGTATTGCATTGGTTTTCAAGAAGATAAGTGAGAATATTTTTAGCACAGACCCATGGAAGATGAAAGAGAGTGATAAGGTATTGGATAAATATCTTGTAAAGAGTAAAAAATTGTTTGGTGTTGAATTGGACGAATACATAGATTTTCTGAGTAAGAATGTGCCTAACTTTGTAACTGCTATAGAATTTGATGATTTACCAGAGAATATAAAAAATGAGTATAGAAATTTGAAAGCTGCAGCAAGACCGCAATTGATGAAAATGATGAGTAAAGAGATGACACCATATCAAGAACAAATGTTAATAAATATGTTTAAGAAAGCTGTAGCCGAAGGTAAGACATTAGATGAAATAGCAGAAGAATATAGTGTGCCATTTACATTCGTGAGAAATTTCTGGAGGTTAAAAATACCAGTTTCTGAAAGATATGAAATAAGGAAAAAAGTAGTAATACCAGTAAAAGCGTAAAGTACTGATGTTTATACTTTATTAGATACATAAATTAACCAATTTTTTGCTGTTTTTAAGGTGGATTTCACTTTTCTTAACAAATGTGAAAGGTTTATAAATAAGCAACTCAATATTTTAATTATGCCATACTATTACATTCCAAAAGACAAATTCAAGGTCATATTCAAGGATGAAATAAAGAGATACGTGGAGGCATCACCGGATGATGATTTCAAGTTCGCTCTCATCCTGACGTGGTTAACTGGGCTGAGAATTAATGAAGTCATAAATCTAAAGAAAGAAAATTTTATCATCTTGCCCGAGCAGGATATTATTCAAATAACAACACAGGTTCAAAAATTTGGAAAGCAAGCAAACCCTGTTTTTTCTTTTTCTGATCCATATATATCTGAGATAGTCGATTTTATAAACAAACATGATTATGGAAAAAGGTTATTTAAAAGAGGAAAAAGAAGATACCAGCAAATATTGCTAAATTTAAATAAACAACTTAATGGTGATGATAAATCTAAATATATTACATTTCACTATTTACGTCATTCGAGAATAACATTTTTGGCGAGGCATTTAAGAGCTTTTCCAGAAGAAATAAAAGCATGGACAGGGCACTCTTCACAGGCTTTTGAAGAATATATAGCTCCGAGAAGGGTTGAAAGATTTAAAGGAAAATTTGGTAGGAGCTTCACGTGAAGTTCATTCTTCAACTTTCATTCTTAATAATCTATATGTGGCGGGACTAAATCATAGTATCGTTTTTTCTTTACGAGCTTGACTAGTATTGGAAATGCATTCTTTTCCTTGATTTTTTTGAGTTTATCTATAACTACTGTGCTTGTTGTAAAAGTCACGAAATCCTCAGCACCTTGTAGATTGCAGCCTTGAATTATTGCATATTGTCTGTCGCTGTAAAACCTACTTTGCTTTAATTCAAAATCTTTTATTATAAAAGATCTGTTCAAAAGACTAATAAAGTCCACTCTATCGCCACTAAAAGTTTTTCCCTCTCCCAACACCTCTCCTATATTTTTTATTTCATTCATATCAGACAACCTCATGTATTTTTCATATTAACATGTATATACACGAAGATTTAAAAGAATTGTGTAATTTTATCAAACAAATTCTTTTTTAAATCAACTATGTTAAATTTGATTATGAAATATAAATTAAAAAACAGAAACTCTCAATACTGGTGGGGATTATATATAGACGCATTGAATGAAAATATCGTTCTGGAAAAGAAGATAAAAGATCTTGAAAGAAAGATAAAAAGACTTGAAATGGAACTTGCAGGTAGAACAAAAGATGATATGTGAATATTGCTTTAAAGAGAAGCAAGGAATTTTTATTATTTATCATTTCGATCCGAGATGTAAGGCTGGATGCCTAACCAAGTTTAGAAACGGTGAATTAACATGAAGAAATTCTTGGCTTGGTTAAAATTTCAGTTCGTGGATTGTTGCCCTGAATGTGGCTCGAGAAACGTCATTTATCGTGGGTTTGAGTTTAGTAACAGAAGGGTTGATTGTAAGGATTGTGGAAAGGAGACGTATGTGGATAATTTGTAGGTATAGATTAGCATCTTAATTTTTTCTTTTACTTATTAGTGGTGAATAGATAAAGTAGATAGAATTTTCTATTATTATAGTTAAATTTTTATTTTACCTTTAAACCTCATCCCTAAAAACGTAAAAAATATCTACTTTATCTACTATTAATTTTTAACAATAATAATAGAAAAAACCTTCTACTTTATCAAGAATGATTTAGTAGATGTTACTACTATCTACTAAATCTACAAGATTTAAATAGTACCATTCTAATAAAATATATATGCAAGGGGAAAGCATCGTTTCAGGTGATTTTATTTTAAGTCTCAAAACAAGAGAAGAATTTGATAAATTTAAAGAAGAAATATTTTTTTACTTGAAAGTAAAAAAAAGGCTTTACAAAAAAATAAAACCTCTTCCTCGATGCCTTGCAATGTATAACGATGTTATAAATTATCTTAAATTAAAAGGTTGGGTGTCTGAAGATGAGCTTGATAGACTTTGAAATTCCAGAGGAGATGCTCAAGAACAAGGCACAATTATGTAGATACTTGTCAGATATTTTCTTTGCCAAAACACATGGCAAGACATTTATGAATGAATACAATCAAGTTGTCGGGTTTTATGTCTGGGATGGACGAAAATATGTCGACGGTGAAAACTTGGCACTTAATTTTATTGAGAATGTTCACAAGTTTTTTAAGTTGGACGAACATAAAATAATGCTTACACGTTTAAGAAGCGAGTTTATGCATCATTTGATGTTTTACAACATACATAGATTAAAGAAAAATAATAAAATTATAGCGTTTAATAATGTTGTTTTTGATTGGGATAAATTTCTCCAAAATGACATCGATCCGTCACAAATATTTGTTAACGGGCATGATCCAAACATATTCGTGTTTAATGTTATTGAACACGATTTAGATACCGAACCTTTACTGATGAACACAATTTTAAACGAAGAAATGTTCAAGTATTTTTGCCCAAAATCGCATAAAACATTCACGGATTGGGTCGGGGAGAAATGGATTACTTTACTCGAAATCATAGGTTACTGCCTTTATCCTGAATATACGTTTAACAAATCCATTATGCTTGTTGGCTCAGGCTCTAACGGCAAATCAACATATTTAAGGCTCATAAAGACAATTTTGGGCTCTGAAAACATATCTGCTATCGAGTTGAAAGAACTCATTGAAGATAGGTTTGCAGCTTCGGAACTTTATGGAAAATTAGCAAACATTTATGCAGATTTGCCTGTTAGTGTTCTTAGAGAAACAGGAAAATTCAAAATTCTAACAGGTGAGGATGTGATTTCAACAGATAGAAAATTCAAAGGCAGATTAACTTTCATGAACCATGCCAAATTAATTTTTTCTTGTAATGAATTACCAAGAGTTTACGATTTGACACCTGCGTTTTGGCGAAGATGGATAGTCCTCGAATTCAAAAATAAATTCGAACCTCGAGAAGGTTTTTTTGAAGAAACTTTCACAGAAGATGAAATTTCAAAATTAATTTCTCTAAGTTTAATTGCATTCAAATTTGTTCTACTTCGAGGTAGTTTCAGTTTCGAAGAGGACGAAAACAGCTACAAAGAATTTTGGATGAGAAGAACGGATACGGTTTACGCTTTCTTCATGGATGCGTTGAAATCAAACATTCTTGCTAAAGATCCTACATGTTCAGAGTTGAAAAAAGACGTCTACAGCCTTTATGTTAATTATTGCGAAGCAAATGAAATCACGCCTGTTGAAAAAATTACTTTCACAAAAAGATTAGAAATGATGGGCGTCCAAAGCACAATAAAGCAAGGTCAAGCTTATTACAAAGGTATAAAAATCGTTCGAGAAAAAGAAACCCCCTCTACTTTAGCTTCTTTGGTCGAATTAGGTCAGCCTAAAACCGAAGAAATGCCCAAAAAAACAAAACTGCAAATCCTCGGGGATTTATACAAAACTTACGGCAAACAAACCTTACCCTTACATTTACTTAAAGAAAAGTTTAGCGAGGAAGAAATTAATAAAATGGTTGAGGACGGTGACATTGCTTTACTCAGCGATGACAAGTTCATGATAATGAGGTGGGAAGAATGATTATAACTACTAAAGAAGGTCGAAAGTATAAAGGCATCGGGATAAAATTCCCAACCCATTACAAGCTATTCCAGCCCTTGATTTGGAATTACGAAAAAAGGAAGTGGGATGATAGTGGAATAGCGATAAAGGTAATTCATAGAATTGAAATAAAAGAGGTGATGTGTGAATGAAAGAAAAAGAAGAATATTTTGACTTGAGCTTGAAAATAATATGCGACGAGTTGGGAGTGAGGTGGTATAATGTTTGAAAAGAAAAGAATAACGCAGATATATTTTTGGGATAGAGGAGTGCCTAAATTGCACATAATAGCTGAGGATGGTAATTCAGCAGCAGGAAAAATAACACCATTATTCGATAAAAATGGAAAGCCAATTAAATGCCTTTATTGTGAAGGATTAGGGTATTGTCCATGAATACGCACTGTTTTTTTTGCAGAAAACATGTGAAAAAAGTTGGTAGACTTAAAAAAGTATTTTATGGCTCGCAAACAGTCTATGCATGTAAGGGTTGTAGATGGAAATTAAGAATGGAGAATTATAGAAGAATGCAAGAAAAAAAAATCAGGGAGATTGGATTGAAAGAACGTATTAGAATTTAACTTGTTTCGATAGCTAACTTGGGCAGCTCAATATAAGACAAATTTAATTGATTTATAATCTCACTCATATTATTCATTCTTTCAATGTTATTTCTATAATTCTCTTCATAAAACTCGCATGCTTTCTTATCTTGATATAGAGCAATAATTAATAAAATCATGAATATTATACCAATCACATCAAGCAACAACTGAATTTTTTGCCAACTATCTTTTTTTTCTTTTCTTACCCATATCTTCACCTTCTAAATAATTTTATATAAATTATGTAAATAAATATCGATATTACAATTGCGATTATAACGCTTAAAATTGGCGGCAATAAACTCATTGTTACGAGACTTATGCCAATCGTTGTCGTTATTAGCAGCAGCAAGTCAGTGCTTAAACCCATTCCAACGCCTAAAAATAATGCGATGCCTACTAAACCCAAAGCTGCCAAAGTCCAGCTGCCCATTATTCCTTCGACGTAGCCTGTTTTGAACAAAGTCATCAAGTCAGCGAAGCCGACGCCTATTTCGCTGTTAGAATAAGCCAAGCACGCTGGCAAGAGTATGAAAAACAAGGCTGCGAGCTTTAGCTTCACTTTCATCACTTTGATAATAATCTGATGAAAGAATAAAATAATATTATCAACCCGATTAGAAGAGAAATTAACAGCAAGTCCATCACAGCCACCTCTTGAAACTCGAAACTAATTGAATTACAACCGCCATAAGAAGTATGACTAACAATACTGGAATATACTTGTCTAAATCATTGTAATCATATATATACGTTGCTTCTCCCATGTAATAAGTTGGCTCTGGAGAGGTGTAGCTGCGGACTATAAGCGAACCTGGATAGTCTGCTATTGTAAATCCATAACCTTTGTATAAATCTAAAATTTCTTCATCACTTAATGTTCTGTTGAAAATTCTGACTTCATCGATTGTGCCGTTGAAAGTATAATTATATACTCCGCTATTTACACCATTTCTTCCTATGAATTGCCCATTTCCCGAATGTCCAACAATGAAAGAGCCATAATTAATTACTTGAGTTGAGGTTCCGTTATAGAATTTTGCATGTGTTCCGTTCCAAGATGTTGCTGCAAAAGTCCATGAACCAGTAGAAACTTTAACTGTTGATGTTCCAGGTTGATGCCAATTCATTGTTATATCTTTTAAATCAAGACGTAGTCCACCATTTTTTTTAATTGTAAATATCCAATAATCATTGTTTCCTGTTATTTCCATATTATCATAACCATCAGGAAAATTTGTTTTTGGATATGCTTTTACCCATGAAATAATTGTAAAAGCATTTGATTTTGTCATATTTAATGATTGAGAATTCCCCGCATAAACATAATCATCCACTCCATCAAAGCTCAAAGCCTTTCCAAATTTTCCATCAACCCAAGTTGTACCATTATATAAAATCCCATCATTTCCATTTCCACTACTATCATAAGTTGTATTTCCTATTCCTTCATCAAAATGCCAATTACCTTTAAGTGGCTGGTTTCCATCAATTACTCTAAAAGTATTGTATATATTACTTAAACTCGAAGCACCCGAATTACCATAATAAACATGAATTGTTGTGTAAGAACCACCTTGAATGTAAGGAACTTTAACCCAAACATAAGCCCATTCTGAATCAGATTTATTTTCAATCCAATAAGGAATTAACTCCTCTCTATTACTTGTTGAATTATACCATGTAAATCTAATATCGTCAAAATCTGGCTGCATGTTCCCTGAATACATTAAATTAATAGCTACTTGATAATTTGTCAAAGTGTTAGGATTTTGATTGTTGTTTATTGTTATTGGTTTTCTATACAGCCAACTAGCATCCCACCAGGGATCGTAATTTACTCCTGTTATCGCATCTTCTATCGCATAGTAACCTTTACTCCCCCATCCATTTTCATTTCTCTTAATAGGTGTTTTCCAAGTTATTTTGAATAATTTAGTACCATCACAATCGTAAGAATTATTGAAATCATCATATTTGCATTTACTGCTTGCTTTCGATATAGTTATTGAACCATAATCGGTTGAAACTTTATCTGAATTTTTCACTAACTGCATTTTTGCAGGTTTCCAATCAACTTGATATTTGTATTCAACGCCGCTTTGATAGTTTCTATGATAAGAGCAATCATATGAAATATTTTTACCAAATTCGTTTAAATCATAACAAGTCTGGCTAACTAATTCTGTAGAATAAATCGGAAATTCTTTCAATATAGGTTTATATTCATAAATATAGACATCTTGTAAGCTTGATAGGTCAAAGCTTGTGTTTTCGATAATAAATCGTAAATTAAAGTCTTTATTTATCACATCGAGATTTTTGACTTGTATTATTACTTCATGGTCAACTAAATCGTGTTTTTCCGAAATTATTGTCACGTTAAAACTATCTGCAGCTAAAGAAATATGGATAGATAAAAATAATACTAACAAAATTATAAGCATTTTTAATTTCATACTAAAATTATTTTCTATTTTATATTTTAAATTATTTTCGATATTCATTTCTTCATCCTTTTATATTTTCTCAAGCCACCAATTCTTACATTCTTTCCACAACCCATTTACAATTCACCCCCTCTTGCGAACGACACCAATGCCAATAAATATAACATGGTTATGACGCCTCCAAATAGCAGCTTGAATTCAAACGGAACAAACACAGAGTTAAACACGCTAATTGGAAATGTCGCAAAGCTTAGCAAAAATGTCATCAACACAGCCAAAGAAATGTTTGGAAATAATCCAAAAGCTGATGCTATTATGCTTGCAGAAGCCGTGACAGCCAAAATAGCAGCAATTAAAGAACTACTCACTTGCACTTGATTTAAATTTTTATCAGCTGAAAGAAATCTAAATATCAACGTTAAACCAGTGTCTATACCCACTATGTAAAAAACGATGTTCAAAATTATCAAGAAAATCAATATGTTAGTTCCAACTCCCATCTTAATATGCCACCCCGCTAAATAATATACTCAATCCTATTATTAAAAAACCTAATAGTATCACTAAACCCCAACCTATGAAGCCGTAAGATGCCAAAACTATTAACGTAATTAATGCTAAACCAGATGCTCCAAGAGTGGTAAAACTACTCCCAGTTATTGATGCCATGCCTATAATTAATAAAATAGCAAACCCGACAATTAACGTCCTAAACAAATTTGTCGAAGTTTCGCTATCAACATCATCAACAGAAATTGTTTGATTAGATAGCATCGTTAAAATGCCGTGCAATGTCAATTCGTCTGTCGATGTAACATTGGCTAAAGGCTTGAAAGTTCTCAAAATTAAAACTTCGTCATGGGTTGCATCTTTAATTCTTATCTTGGCTTGCGTTGTGTTCGATGCTATGAAAGACGCATTTATTATACCACCATAAGTTGATGTTATGTTTTGGAAAAATATTTGTGTTCCATTCTGCATTAGCTGCAAGGAAAACCACATCAAGGTATTATTGAAAGACCAAACCGTTAGATTGACGCTTTGATTTTTTCCTAATTCAACCAAACCACCATCTGGTTCTAATTTCCAAACAACATTCTCCCATATCGAGTTAAATCCTTCGGCTTCTTTGTCAAGGCTTATTGTGTATTGATTTGATGTAATTGTTATTACTTTCTCGAGTGACTTAAATTGCGGATGAGTCACGTTTATTTTAAGCACGCAATTAACGCAAGCATCGATTATCACGCTGCCGCTATCGTCTGTCTCTAAACTATCAACTAAATAATAATTCCCGCCATAATAATAGTAATAACTAACGTTTGCGTCAGGCACAACATTTATTCCAGAAACGACTGTTATCGTGACAAAAGTATGGTCAAAGCAAATTTTTGATGCCGAAACAGATGATATTGATATGACTCTATTTGTTCCACTACAATGAGAAGCTGATGCAGCAGCACGAACTATTCTATCAGAAAAAGGTATTACGCAATTAGCATTATTAAAACCTAAAGTCCCTTGAGCATTGCAACAGCTGCATATTTGATAACAAAAATTGTAATTATTTGTCAACATATTATAAAAACCAGCTGTTTTTGTGAAATAAGAACTGTCGGAATGTGAAAAGTATGCCGAACCTTCGACATAGACATTATAAATATATTTTTGCGGTATGTTTAATGTAAAGTTACCGTATGCCGTGCAACTACCAGTATCGGAATTACAATTATTTTGTGATGTTGACCACCCAACTGTATAACAATAATCAAAAGCTAATGCATCTTTAATTAAAAGAAACAACAAAGATAAAATTAAAGTTAACGCTATCAATTTCTCTATTGTCGTCGTGTTTTCCAATATCTTCACAATGACGCTGCTCATATGTATTCACGATAGTAAGGTTTGCTGTAAAGGATTATTATCGACAGTATACCTATGAAAATCATCGGAATTATCAAACCAGCAAGCACCCTCTCTATTGGCGTGAAATTATTCCAATATTCGCCTAAAACCCCTTTCAATACTGGCACTATTGCTAAAAAGACTATCAATGTCATCATCGTGACGAATATCGCAAGCAACGTCATCTGACCTTTTTTTCCTTTCATCATCTTTTCCTACCACCTCTTTGTAATGGAAACCTCATTGTTGTGAGTGTGTTTGTAAGGAATTTTGATTTAACTTTTGACGAAGGTGCTTTCCATAAAGGCGATTTCTTTCCAAAACCTTTCATAGTCCAAGTAAGCATATCTGCGAGAACATAAATGTCTTTTTTCGATTTTGATTTTTTAACACGATATGCTGAATATAGACTATAACCAGCTAATTTTGTTTCTGGAAAATTTAATTTAGGAAAAGTAAATCTCGATGGTTTGACATTTAATTTAGGCGTCGGGAAACTCATGGATTTAATGATTTCATCTTCTTTTAATTCATTCCTGTATCTTACTCCAACCTTCTGCAACATTTTCGAATCAAAAGAAGGTATATTAATCCTCTCTTGCTTCGATAAGTTTGATTGTTTTTGTTCTAAACCTAACGTAGATTGCTGCTCAAGTTTAACCTTTCTAATTGTTAATGTTTTCTGCCTAACATCTTGCCTCAAACTTACACCCAAATTAATTTTTTGAACAGACGTTTGTTTTTGCTTGACTTCACTCTTTCCCACATCCAAAGGAACCAAATTAACCGAAGTTTTTTGCTTAGGCTCTATTTTAGATAGCTCTTTTCCAATTTCAATTTTAGTCAATTCTTTAGCTGCAGGTAAAACAGATGCTTCACTTGGTTTAACGCCAACATCGAGAGTTGTTTTTTGTGGCGAATATTTTGTCGGTTTAAATTCAGTCTCTTTTCTCAAATCGTAAACTTTAATTTTTGATAAATCGACTGCTTTACCAAACATTTTTGTCTGCTCATCCAAGCCAACAGCTTGAGATACAGAGCCAAAACCAGCTTGAGATCTTATTTTTCCTTCAGGATATTCAATTCTAACAACTTCTTTTGTTAAAGCAGTTCCTCTCACAAAAGATTTTGGCTCTCTCTCTATTCTTAATATCGGTTCACTTCTGCCTTCTGCCAAATTTATATTAAAGTCTATTTTTAATCTTTCCTCATAAGTTTCTCCAATGAAATCACTCAAGCTCGTTTTGGTCGCTTTATTATAACTAATTTCTTTAGATAACAATCCGAAAGTTCTTGTTTTTATTGGTTCTTCATATAGTTTGATATTCATAACACCTTCGCTAGCAACTGATTTCTTATTTAATTTAGTATATTTTAATGCCGTTTCAACTTCACCCACAACAAAATCTTTCTTACCTTCTTTGGCTATCAAATAACCTTTTACTTCACCAAAACCTTTTTTGTCGATATTAACAAGTTCTTCTTTGTTAAATTCGAGTAAATACTCTCTTTTTGGAACTGGTTTTAAAACATCTGTTTTAGCTAAAGAAGCACCACCAAAACCAATCATGAAAGCAATATTTTCGGGACTTATAAAACCTTTAAATACATTTTTACCCGCTTCTACCGTTGGTGTTATTGACTTTTCTCTAATAGAAGTACCTACTCCTGTTCCAATTTCTTTACCGATACTAACTGCAGAATAACCAACAACAGCTATACCGACTGGCGGAACTGTTGCAGAAATCACACCTAAAGCAGCGTATGGAGCAACATCCAACATAAATTTTGATTCTGGACTAACAACTTCTCCTATAGGTTTAGATGAAATGACTTTGACACCGATATCCTTTCCTTTTATATAAAATTCTTGGCTTGTAATCGATTGTGTTGTTGATGTTCCTGATGTAATTTTATCTGATGTTATCTGCACTGGCGGATAAGTTTTACTTGAAGTGATCTGGGGTTCAGAAATTTCTTCTTTTTCAACTTTGTAATAAGCTCCTTCTTGAATAGGTACGTCCTTGCTTACATAACCAGCTTCTTGCAATTTTTTAGCAACACCAGATGAGACATAAGCGCCGCCTCGTGGTTCAGTTTTAGAAACAGAAACACCTTTATTACCAAGAACAGCTAGTGCTGCTTCGTTTCCAGCTGCAGCTTTCTCTATTACAGTCTTCGAAACATATTTTTTTTCTCCAACCTTAACAAACTCAGTCATAACGAATGCCTTTTTTTAATCATCCTATACCATTTCGGGAGCTTCGATATTGGAACATTCCACTTTTCTAATTTTTGTTTTACGAATTTATCACAATTTCTATCCCAGACTTTTATTTCGAAAATTATATCATCTATTACACGACGTTTTTTATCCATTTACGTCACATCAATTTTTTAGCTATCTCAGTTAATATTTCCTTCATAGCTCCCATATCTTTTATCATCCAACCAAAACCTATTAACATTATCAACCCCATTATCACTACTAAAATCACTAACATATCTTGAATGCTTGCTTTTTTCAATGCCGACAATCTACCCGCTAAAAAGAATTCTGTACATAGTTTGTCAAACCTCGATGGATCAACATTCTCTGGCTTGCTATCCAATTTCATTTGTTCAATACTACCTTCCATGTAAAATGCTGTTGGATGATCCCCAATGAAATAAATAAATCCAGGCGCATTGTTGAAAGGTAATTCACGCCCAAATATTTTCACCTTTTCTTCATGGGGTTTTACAAATGCTTTTTTAACACGATAATTTTTAGTGAAATACCATACTCTAATAAAACCAAATCTCTTAATTAACATGTTTTCTATTAAACTTTTAACAACAACATATGTTGTATAAGCTAACGAAAACGAACAAAAAACCGATAGCAAAATATCAACTATTATGTTCCCAGTTATGTTCAAATTCATTCCTCACCACCATGTTTAAAAAAATTTTTGTTTTTCTTTTCATCATCCTTTACCATCTTATATATTCTTGACACGATTGTATCAAGCTTCTTTCCCTTATAAGATGGCGAAGATGTTATGTAAGTGTATGCAGCATGAATCAAAATCATTCTGCTTTTTTCCAGATTGACATTATATGTTTTTTCAAATGTAAATGTTTCTCTAAATGTTATGAAGAACTGCCTTACTGCAAACAATTCTTCTTTATCCAAAAATCCTAAACCCACTTCCTTATTAAACTCATCAAAAAAAGTTTCAACATTAACTATTTGGGAAAGCATTTCGACGAATGAAGCTGGCGGCAAGTTAAGCGTTCTGCTTTCGAATTCATCCATCTGTTGAATTTCGTTCATTTCTTCATTCATTACATTTCACCTTTTTTTAATAATATGATAAAAGTTTGAGCAATCAAAGCAAGTGTCGATGCTACTATAATTAATCTTGATATGTTGCCAAAGATGTTAGAAGCTGCAACGATAATATAAATAGCTATCGCAAAAATGTTAAGGTATAAATTAAAAGGATATTCGAGAATTTGAATTAAGAAGAAAGTAACACAAGTAACCAAAACCGAAAAAATCAGGCTTGTAAAATCGTTCATCTTGCAACTGTTTGTTAATGTTGAACAGCCGAAGTCGCAATATGTTTTTTCAATTATTTCTGTATCGTTCACGATTGTTCTTTTAATTAACCAATTCTCTTCACAAGCAGCCAAAACTAAAGGTAAAAAGAAAAGAAAGGCCAAGCTAGATAAAATTGTTTTTACTGCATCCATCTAGACACCGATTACCTTAGTCTAGTCATTAAGAATCCAGCTGCTATTGCTACTAAGATGCCCAAGACTACAAATACACCAAGAGTGTTCCAAATAGATGTTTCTTGAGATGTCCAACCAGTCGTGTTAGCTGTTTTTAGTGTTGGCATGATCACTGATGTTATTAAGACGACCAATAGAACTACTCCTATAGCTGCACCAATAATGCCTGTTACACCTTTTCTAGATTTAAACATTCTTCTTTAAACACCTCCGTTATTGAATAAAATTTAGTTTTAGTATTTTAAATTGTTTTCGATTTATAAACTTTTTAAAACATGATGAATATAATATAATTATGAGTGATGTAAAAGAAATACAAAGTAGCTGGACAGCTGCTGATCTATTCATGAAGACATTGATTGATTTAAGAAATTCTGCTAATCAGGCATCTTTTTTGGCGAGAAGATTCAGCAAGTATGGTATTTATTTTTATTTTTCATGTCTAAAACAGCTATGGATAAATATTGCTCCTTTTATCATACCAACTAAAGCACAAAAAGTAAAAGATAAAATGGGTGATGTGGATAAATTAATGTCTGAAATAATATCTGGAAAGAAAGAATATTCCTTGAATGAAATATCAGATGTTGTAAAAAAATTGGATGAATTGGATAACGAAATATGGTCATCTGCCATTTATGCTGGTTTAGTTGTTCCATTCGTACAAAAATTCACAGATGAGGAGAGGATGAGAGTTGCTATGGGTGTTAAAAAATGAATATAAATAAGTTGAATTACTTTGCTGAGCTTGTAAACCAAAGATTAAACAACGATTATGACCTAGTTATTGCGATAACTGGAGAAGAAGGCGTAGGTAAAAGCACACTAGCAATACA
>JGI24721J44947_10002277_pt1 | contig 27446 bp, 29 predicted proteins | sample YelNatPaOPGAMG01_FD_44947 | JGI IMG/M metagenome (IMG submission 44947) | reverse complement strand
CCATTCCTTATCTCCATAAATTCAATTAAATTAAATTCATTTTCCTTATAAAGATAAACAANATCAAAAGATTTGTCTTGTGTTGTTATTACTCTCTGATTATAAAATACCCTGTCTATTGATTTTATGGTATCTCTTAAAATAGCAGCCCTTTCAAAATTTAAATTATTTACATTTTTTTGCATATCTTTTAACAAAGATTCTCTTAATTTTTTATAATTATTTTTTATTAAAAGAATAAAATCATTTATAGATTTTAAATAATTCTCTTTGGATATTTTTTTTATACAAGGAGCACTACATTCACCTAAATCATAATAGATACACTTTTTATTGGGTAATTTTTTTTCACATCTTCTAATTTTAAATATCCTTCTTCCCAAAGAAACAACTTTTCTTAAAGATTTCACATCAACAAAAGGGCCAAAATAAAGAGAATTATCCTTTTTTAACTTTCTTGTAATTTGAATATATGGAAACTCATCCATAATTATTTTCAAGTATGGATAAGATTTATCATCTTTTAATCTTACATTAAATTTAGGTTTGTACTTTTTAATGAGATTTGATTCTAAAAGAAGCGCTTCTTCTGGAGATGAAGTTACAATATAATCAAATAAGTTAATTTTCTTTCTTAAAATAGCATCTTTTGGAAATTCTACATTTTCTGGATTTATGTAACTATTTAATCTATCTTTAAGAGAAGTTGCCTTTCCAACATATATTACTTCTCCTTTATCATTATAAAAGATATAAACTCCAGATTTTTCTGGAACNTTATCTAAATCATCTTTCCATTTCATAATTACTTTTTTCATTGTATTATAAATTTAATGAAAAAAGTAGTAGTAATTTTTGGTCCAACAGGTGTAAGAAAAAGTGAAATAGGAATTCTACTATCTAAAAAAATAAATGGTGAAATTATATCTTTTGATGCTTATCAAATTTATAAATATATGAATATAGGTACAAATAAAATAAAAAAAGAGGATATGAATGATATAGAACATCATTTGATTGATATAGTTATGCCAAATGAAGAATTTTCTGCTGGTTTATTTAAAGAATTTGCAGAAAAAAAATTAGATGAAATATCAGANAAAGGAAAAATACCTGTTTTAGTAGGTGGAACTGGTCTTTATATGAGAACACTATTATATTATGAACCTCCAAAAAAGGATGAAAAAGTAAGAGAAATGTTAAATAAAATGTTGAATGAATTTGGTATAGAGAAGTTATTTGAGGAATTAAAAAAAGTCGATCCTGTTTATTCAAATAAAATAAATATTAATGACAAAAAAAGAATATTAAGGGCTCTTGAAGTTTATNATATATATAAAAAACCTTTTTCAGAATTAATAAAAGAGGAAGAAAAATATGACTCTATAAAATTTGGTATTATAATGGAAAGAAATCTTCTTTATAATAAATTGGAAGAAAGNGTTGAGAAAATGTTTAAAAATGGATTTATTGATGAAGTTAAGTTTATAAAAGAAAATTTTGGTTTTTCAAAAACATCGATAAAAGCAATTGGATATGATATCATATTAGAATATTTAAATGGAAGTTTAAGTTTAGATGATTGTAAAAANTTAATATTAAAAAGAACAAAAGAGTATGCAAGAAGACAGATAATATGGCTAAGGAAAGAAAAAAATATCATAGTTATTGATAGAACCAATAAAGATGATGATGAATTAGTAAATGAAATGGAAAGATTTATAAAAGAAAAATGGAAAATTTAATTAGAAATTTTGAAGAAGAGATTAAATTAAAATTTGAAGAGATTGAGAGTATTGGAGAAAAAAACTTTATTAAAGTTTTGAATGCTTTCAGAAATAATAATATTTCAGAGAGTGACTTTTTCGATTCTACTGGTTATGGTTTCAATGATATTGGAAGGGAAAAACTTGAAAAAGTATTCGCAAAAATATTTGATTGTGAAGATAGTTTGGTTAGGTCTCAAATATCTTCAGGAAGCCATGCAATCTCACTTGTTTTATTTTCATTACTAAAACCCGGTGATGAGTTAATCTCAATAACTGGTGAACCATATGATACAATTCAAAGAATTATTGGTATTAAAAATTCCCCTCTTTCACTAAAAGATTTTGAAATTAATTATAAAGAATTTAATATCTTAGAGGATGAAATAGATTTTAAAAAAATTATTAATGAAAAAACAAAAATGGTTTTCATTCAAAAATCTATGGGATATGGTAAAAGAAGGAAAACTTTAATAAATAGTGAAATTAAAAACTATATTGATAAAATTAGAAAAGTTAAAAATGAGATTATAGTTTTTGTTGATAATTGTTATGGTGAATTTGTAGAAGAAAATGAACCAACATCTGTAGGTGCTGATATTATTGCTGGTTCACTTACAAAAAATCCTGGTGGTGGAATTGCTAAATCAGGAGGATATATTGCTGGAAAAAAGGATTTAGTTGAAAAGTGTTCATCATTACTTTCTTCTCCTGGAATAGGTAAATATGGTGGTGCACAGATTAATTTCAAAAGTTCAGCGTTTTTAGGCTTATTCTTGGCACCTCATTTTGTAAAAGAAACTCTAAAAGGAATGGTTTTTGCATCAAAAATTTTATCTTATTATGGATTTAATGTTTTTCCAAAATGGTTTGAAAAAAGAGGCGATATAATATTGGGAATTGAATTTGAAAATAAAAATGATTTATTGAAATTTGCTCAACTAATACAAAAATATTCTCCAATAGATTCAAACGCTATTATAGAACCATTGAAAGAGGATTTTTATAATTATGAAGTTATAATGGCCAGTGGAACATTCACCCAAGGTTCATCAATAGAATTGTCTTTTGATGCACCAATTAAAGAACCTTTTATTGGTTATTTGCAGGGAGGATTAATGTATGAATTTATAAAATATGTTATCATTAATTTAATAGAAGAATTCAAAAGGAAATAATAATGGAAAAATTAGATACTGATTTAAGGAAAAGGTATTTAATTTATAAGTTTATTATAATTATAATTTTATTTTTTTATTTTTATTCCATTAGACACCAAAATTTAGATAAAATAATAACAATTTTATGTTTTTCTTCAATTTATTCTTTAATTTTTTATATTTTTATCCAGCGATTTTCAAAATCTATTTTTTATGATTATTTAGAAATCATATTAGATACAATATCATTAACTTTTTTATTAAATTTTTCAGGTGGTTTGAATAATATTCTTATTTTAATTTACCCTTTATCAATTTTTAGATACTATGGAATTAATAAACTTTTATCTTTTAATCTATTTTTAACTATTATTTCCATATTATTTTTATCAGTTTTGCAAAAAATTAGTATCATACAAGTTTCTCTTATTATTGTTTTTTTAATTTTATTTTATTTTTATTCTTTAAGTAAAAGAAAAACCATTGGATCTAAAAGTGAAAATTACGATTCTTTAAAAAATAGTATATATCAAATCCATAAATTGTCTGAAATTTTAATTAAATCAAATGATCTTGATCAGGTACTTAATGATATATCTAATTTTGTATATGATTATTTAAATTTTAAAAATGTCTTTTTTTATTTTATTGATGAAACAAAAGAAAATCTTATATTAAAAGGCACTTTTAATAAAAGGAAAGAAGAAATTGGTTTAAAAAAGATTAAACTTGGAGAGGGATTATTATCCATTCCTTTTGAATCTGAAAATTGGATATATATAGATGATGTAAATAAAGATAGTAGATATATAAAAATAGTTAATAATATTAAATCTGAATTTATTCATCCTATAAAAATAAAAGATGGAATTATTGGTGTTATGGGTTTTGAAAGTGAAAAAAGTTTAAATAATGATGAACTGAAACTTTTAATTACCATTAGTAATATGATTAATCTTTCAATTGAAAAATTATTTTCTATATCTGAAACTAAAAAGAAAATTGATTCTATATCTCTTATAAATCATGTAACAACATATCTTGTTTCATCACTTGATTTGAATGAAGTAACAAAAAAAATTGTAGAGATATTAACTGAATATTTCAATTATGAATATATAGGAATTCTATTAAGATATGAAGATAAATTAAAAGTTGTTTATTCATTAGGTTTTAAAACTAAAGATTTTGAAATAGGTATTAACTCTGAAAAAGGAATAGTTGCTCACACTTTTAGAAATAAAAAAACGATAATTGTGAATGATGTATCTAAAGATCCAAGGTATATTAAGGACTCTGATTCTAAATCTGAAATGGCTGTACCAATTATCTTTGAAAATGAAGTTATAGGAATAATAAATATAGAATCACCATTATTAAATAGATTTACAGAAGATGATAAAATTCTTATTGAAACCCTTTCAAATACAATTGGAATAGCAATCACTAATGCTAAACTTTTTGAAGAAACAAAAAAATTATCAATTATTGATTCATTAACAGGTCTTGGAAACTATAAATATCTTATTGATTCATTAAACAAAGAAATCGAGAAGGCTAAAAGATATGAATTACAAATTTCATTGATTTTTTTTGATCTTGATAATTTTAAAAGAATTAATGACACTAAAGGGCATGAAGTTGGCAATATGATATTAATCAAAATCAGCGAAATTATAAAAGAAAACATTAGAAGTTCAGACTATGCATTCAGATATGGTGGAGATGAATTTGTTATTTTATTACCATTCACTGATAAATTAACTTCAAGAGATGTCGCAGAAAGAATTAGATCAGAAGTTGAAAATACAGAGGTTAGTGGAGTAAAACTATCTGCAAGTTTTGGGGTTGCTTCATACCCTGAAGATGGATTAACCTGCTTTGATTTAATTGGTAAATCAGATAAATTTGCTTATATTTCCAAATCATATGGGGGTAATAGAATACATTTTTAAATTTATTCTTCAATTATTTTATCAATAATTTTCTTTAAATTTATATCGCACCATTTCACTATATATTCTTTAATTTCATTAACTTCATTTATCACAGAGTCGATAAAATTTTTATCTTTTATAGATTTTAAATTTATAATAACATTAAGATAACATGAAAGTGCTCCACCCTGTAAATTTATAATCGATACACCAACATCTGAAATTGCATTTTTATTACCCTGTTCAATCAATATATTTAAAAAAGGAATTAGTTCTTTTGATAACTTTATTGATTTTAATGGAGTTAGAGTAGCATTTTTAAGCGCATCATCAATTCTTTGCCTTCTAATTTTTTTTTCTTCTTCACTATTTTTAGAAAGTTTATATGCTTCCATTACAAGATTGAAAGATTTCTCATCTTCATAAGATAAATTTAAAAATTGGTCTTTTAAATTTCTTAATTCATCGATATAACTTTCTAAACCATTTGTTAATCCACATACCATAGCTGCAAGCCCTGCAGAAAAAGATAACATTATATTTCCAACACTTCCTCCTCCTGGAGTTGGAGTAGGTGAAGATAATTCTTCAAGATATTTTTTAATTGTTCTATCTTCCATAAATCCTCCTTATTTAATTATTAAAAAATTCAATCTAATTATAATATAGTTTTTAAATGATTATTCAGAATATATTAATATTTTTTTAATTTATTAATTTAATTGTGATAAAATATTTTTAGTATATTTTAGGAGGTGATTAATGCCTGGACCAATTATTGACCATGAAAAGTGTAATGGTGATGAGGAATGTTTTAATGTATGTCCTGCTGATCCTAATGTATTTGAAATGAGAGGAGAAGGTGAGAATAGAAAATCATATGTTGTTCATCCAGAGGCATGTATTGAATGTGGACTATGCGTTGATGCTTGTCCAACTGGTGCAATAACTTTGGAGTAATTTTTGAGGGGATTTATTCCCCTCTTTTTGGATGGGTGGCCGAGTGGTTGAAGGCACCGCACTTGAAATGCGGTAGGTGGCTAAACCCTGCCTCGCGGGTTCGAATCCCGCCCCATCCGCCAGGTAAAATAAAATGCCTGCAAATTTACCACCTCAATTTTATGAGTTAGAAAAAGAGTATAGGGAGAAAAAAAATATTGAGGATAAAATAGAAATTTTAAAAAAAATGTATGCAATTATGCCAAAGCATAAAGGCACTGACAAATTGCAGGCAGATATTAAAGCAAAAATCTCTAAATTAAAAGAAGAATTAGATTATCAGAAGAAGAATAAAGGAAAGAGAAGTTCTTTTTATATTGAAAAAGAAGGTGCTGGACAAATAACTCTTATTGGTCCAACAAATAGTGGAAAATCAAGTTTGTTTATATCATTATCAAATGCATTTTCAGATGTAGCACCTTATCCATTTACAACAAAAAATCCTGTTGTTGGTATGACTCCATTTGAAGATATTAAATTTCAATTAATAGATTTACCACCATTAACAAAAGAGGTNGATTTTACAATTGTTGATATTATAAGAAATTGTGATTTGGTTTTAATTGTTCTCTCATTTGATATTGATTATNTTAATGAATTAAATAATATTTTATCTATATTAAATGAGAAAGGAATAAATATTCTTGGTGAAGGTTTAAGCGATGAATCTCTTTTTGGGCCATTAAATAAAAGGGGTGTTATTTTTATCAATAAATCAGATCTAATTGATGAAAATTATGTTCAAAATTATATAAATAATATAAAATTGAATATTCCTGTTATTTATGGATCATCATTAACAAATAAAAATTTAGATAAACTCTTNNTTGANATTTTTGAAGGTTTAAATATTATAAGAGTTTATACAAAAGAACCAGGAAAACCCCCTGATATGTATGATCCATTAATTTTAAAAAAAGGAGCAAAAGTTATAGATGCTGCAACAAAACTTCATAAAGAAATTGGAAAAAACTTAAAATTTGCAAGATTATGGGGCTCAAGCAAATTTGAAGGACAAAGAGTAATGAGAGATTATATGCTTCATGATAAAGATGTTGTAGAATTTCATACAAAATGAAGAGACTAAAATTATTTATCTTTCTAATTTTATTAATTTTGATTTTTATATTTTTAATGAATATAAATTTTTTGAAGTTTTTAAAAATTTACTATATACAATTAATTATTCTTATAATTATTTTTTTTCTGTTTATATTTCTATTTAAATTTAAATTTTTTATTTCTTTTTTATTAATTTTTTTAATCTCATTTTTTTATTTTTATATTTTTCCAAATTTTATTCAAAAAAATTCAATAAATTTTTCTGAAACTTTTTATATAGAAGAAAAAGAAAAAATTAAGGAAATGAACCTTAATATATCTTTAGGTTCTGGAAATTTAAAAATTGAATCCAATAGTGATAAAGAAAATTTAATTTTTGATTATAACTCAATTTATAAAGTTTTTAATTCAACCAAGATAAAAAATGATATATTATATTATGAAATATTTGAAAATCCTGTTTTTAAAAGAATCAATTTATCNAATTCAGAGTGGAATTTAAAAATAAATGAAAATATTGNAACTAATTTAAACATTAAAACAGATTGTATNAATGGCTTATTTGATTTTAGAAATTTAAAAATTGGAAAAACAAATATTATTTCAAATTCAAGTAGAATTGAAATCTATCTACCAGAAAAAAGTGAAAATATTTTTTTGAATCTTCAACTTAAACCATCCATTGTGGATATTTATATACCAGAAGGTTTTATATAGATATCAATTTTAAGACATTACAATCAATTTCAAATATCTTAGAATCTGGCTTTAAGGAAAAAGATAAAAATAGTTTTTATTTCGAGGGTGGGGATATGGGTAAAATATATATCAAAATATCCGGGAATAATTTAAATATAAAAATTCATTCTATAAAAGAATAATCATTATGTTATACTATTTATAATTAATTAAACATAAATAGGAGGCTTTTTGATGTTTAATGTAATTATTACTGGTATAACATCTTTTTTAACTGACATAAGTACAGAAATGTTTTACCCATTAATCTCACTCTATATAGTTGCACTTGGTGGAGGACCAGAAATAGTTGGTTTAATAGAAGGTATTGCGGAAAGTCTTGCAAGTTTATTGAAAGTTTTTTCAGGAAATATATCAGATAAGATAAAAAAAAGAAAACCAATTGCAATAGTAGGATATTCATTTGCACCAATAGGAAAAGTTTTTATGTATTTTGCTAATTCATGGCTTTTTGTATTGATAGGTAGAATAATAGATAGAGTAGGTAAGGGAATTAGGACTGCTCCAAGGGATGCTTTAATTGCAGAATCAGTAAAAGAAAATAGAGGTAGGGCTTTTGGTCTCCATAGAACCATGGATACTCTTGGTGCTTTTTTTGGAGTTTTATTTGCAATTATTATTTTAAAAAATTATGAATTTGAAAAATTAAATGGTGGAACAACAATTGTAAAAAATTATTTACCAATTTTTAAAAACATTCTATTGCTTAGTTTAATTCCTGCAATATTGGGTGTTTTGATTCTATCTTTCGCAAAAGATACAAAAGGAGAACCTTTAGGAAAAAAAATAATTTTTAATTTTAAACTTTTACCTAATAAATTAAAAAATTTTTTGATAGTTACTTTAATTTTTACTCTTGGTAATTCTTCAAATCAATTTCTTTTATTAAGAGCAAAATCAATTGGATTTTCAATATTATCTGTTCTATTTTTATATCTTGTTTTTAATATTACATACGCTCTTTTATCTTATCCTCTNGGAAGACTATCTGATAAAATTGGTAGAAAATGGATTATTGTTTCTGGTTATTTAATTTATGGTTTAGTATATATTCTCTTTGCATTAACAAAATCATCTTTATCAATTTATATTCTGTTTGCAATATATGGATTGTATATGGCATTNACCGAAGGTGTTGAAAAAGCATTTATATCTGATATTGCCCCAAAAGATTTTAAAGCAACAGTTATAGGACTTCATGCCACTCTTGTTGGAATTGGTCTTTTTCCTGCTTCTTTTGTTGCAGGATTATTATGGAAATATATTGCACCAGAAGCAACATTCATTTTTGGTGGAATTATGGGTTTAATTGCAGCAACTTTAATGACAATTGTTTTATAATGTAAAGCATGAAAAAGATAAAATTTTTTAAATGTGTTTTATGTGGAAAAGAGTATGAGGAAGACGAGATTAAATATACCTGCCCAAATTGTGGAAATGATGGTGTACTTGAAATACATTTAGATTATAAGAATATAAAATTTAATAAAGATGATTTAAAAAATAGAGAATATAATATCTTAAGATATCATGAACTATTACCAGTTGACAATTTGAAAGGATTTCCTCCATTAAATGTTGGTTATACACCAATTTATAAAAATGAAAGGTTATCAAAATATCTTAATTTAAATAATCTTTATATAAAAGATGATGGTAGAAACCCGACAGCATCATTTAAAGATAGAGCATCTACTCTTGTTATTAAAAAAGCAATTGATAATGGTTTTGATACTATAACAACTGCCTCAACAGGAAATGCTGCATCATCTCTTTCTGGTCTTTCTGCAAGCATTGGACTAAAAACATATATTTTTGTTCCAGAAAAAGCACCAAGAGCAAAAATTGCTCAGTTATTGACTTTTGGATCAAAGGTATTTGCCATAAAGGGAACATATGATGAAGCATTTGATCTTTGCATTAAATCAAGTGAATTTTTCGGTTGGTACAATAGAAATACTGCATATAATCCATATACAATTGAAGGTAAAAAAACTGTTTCTTTTGAAATATGGGAACAACTTAACTTTTCAGTTCCAGATAAAATTTTTGTTTCTGTTGGAGATGGTGTAATTTATAGTGGAGTTTATAAAGGTTTTTATGATTTATATTCCATGAAATTGATTGATAAAATTCCACAGGTTATAGGTGTTCAAGCAGAAGGTTCTTCTCCAATTGTTAAGGCTTTTCTTGAAAAAAAAGATAGAGTAACTCCAATAAAAAATCCAAATACTATTGCTGATTCAATTTCAGTTGGATATCCAAGAAATGCAACAATGGCTTTAAAATTTGCTAAACTCTATAATGGTTCTTTCATATCTGTTTCAGATAAAGAAATTCTTGAATCAATTCCGCTTCTCGGAAAATTAACTGGTGTTTTTGGAGAACCAGCAGGAGTTGCGTCATTATCAGGATTGATAAAAATGATAAATGAGGGAAAAATTGATGAAAATGAAAAAATAGTAGTTCTTATAACAGGAAATGGATTAAAAGATATAGAATCTGCAATAAAAGCAGTTGAAGAACCATATTATATTAATAATGATATAAATGATGTTAAAAAATATGTGATAAAATGAATAAAAGGAGGTATTAACATGGCTGAATCATTTTGGGACAAAGTAAAAAAAGGTTTAAAAGTTGGAGCGGAAAAAACAAAAGAGTTTGCAGAAATTGCAAACTTAAAAGGTTCAATACTTGTTCTTGAAAACAAAAAGGGTGGAAAATTTAAAGATCTTGGTTCAAAGATTTATTCACTTTTAAAAGAAGGTAAAACGCCAGAAAACATCTTTCAGGATGTCCAAAATATCATCGATGAAATAAAAAATATTGAAAATGAGATTAAACAAAAGGAAGAGGAGATTGAGAAAATAAGAAAAGAATCAAACATAAAAGAGGAAGAGGTTAAAGAGATTGAGAATGAATTAAAAAAGGAGGGAGAGGGAGAAGAGGTTAAATAAATTATGAATAGAATTGTTGATAATTTTATTGAAATTTGTAAAATTCCTTCTCCATCAGGAAACGAAGAAAATGTTAGAAAATGGATAATTGAAAATTATAAAGATTTAGGAAAATGGAAAACTGATTCAATTGGTAATATGTATCTTTCAATAGGAGAAGGAGAAAAATCTCTTCTTTTAAATGCACACATTGATACAGTACCTGTTGAAGAAGATAAGATTAATGTAGTAGTTGAAAATAACATTATTAAAAGTGATGGTAAAACAATACTTGGGGCAGATGATAAATCTGGAGTCATTGCAATTCTCGAAGGAGTTAGAAATAAAAAGGGAAAGATTAAAGGAAGAATTGATATAGTTCTAACTGTTCAGGAAGAAACAGGATTAAATGGTGCAAAAAATTTTAATTCTTCTTTTATAAAGTCTAAAGAAGGTTTTATTTTCGACCTCCATAACCCTCCAGGTGATGTTGTAAATATGTCTCCCTATCACAATACATTTAAATTTTTTATTTATGGAAAATCTGCACATGCAGGAGCAGAACCAGAAAAAGGTATCAATGCGATACTTTTATCATCAAAAGCCATAAGTAAATTAAATATTGGAAAAATTGACGATGAAACAACTGCAAATATTGGATTTATTAAAGGTGGGGTTGCTACTAATGTAGTACCAGATTTTGTTGAAATTTGGGCTGAAGCAAGAAGTAGAAATGAAGAAAAATTAATTAAAATAAGCGATGATATAATTGATACTTTTATTAAAGAGGTTGAAAGTGGCGGAGGAAAAATAGAATATAAATTGAATAGAGAGTATAATGGATACAAATTTGATGAAGATGATAAACTTATTAAAATAATAAAAAAAGTCTTTGAATCATTAAATATTAAACCCAATATAAGAGCAACTATGGGTGGCTCAGATTCAAATATATTTAATGAAAAAGGAATAAAAACAATTGTTCTTTCAACAGGAATGAATAATGTTCATACAAAAGAGGAATACATAAAAATAGATGATCTACTAACTTCGGTAAAAGTTGTTGAAAAAATAATTGATTTTTATTTCGAAAATTGATGGAAAAAAAGATTTCTGAAGANGTTGTTTTTAAGGGAAATCTTCTTAAATTAATTTTAAGAAAAGTAAAAATCAATAATAAGGAATCTTATAGAGAAATTGTTTATCATCCTGGTGCTGTTGGAATAATTGCATTAACAAATGATGATAAATTAATTCTTGTTAAACAATTTAGATCTCCTATTGATGATTATTTGATTGAAATACCTGCTGGTAAATTAAAGGAAAAGGAAGATCCAGTTGAATGTGCAAAAAGAGAACTTCTTGAAGANACAGGATATATTGGAAATATGGAAAAAGTTGGTGAATTTTTAACTTCTCCTGGATTTTCTAATGAAAAAATCCATATCTTCTTATGTAAAAATGCTGAATTTAAAACAGATGAATATAAACATGCTGGAGAAATAGATAAATTAATATTTTTAAGTGTTGAAGAANCATTTAAACTTCTTTTAAAAGGAGAAATAAAAGATTTGAAAACAGCATTTTCTATAGTTTATTTATATGAAAACTATAAATCTATTTGATAATTTTTTAAATTATATTGAACTTGAGAAAGAATATTCAAAAAATACAGTAATTTCATATCAAAAAGATCTTGAAAACTTTAAAGAATTCCTTATTAAAATTGATAAAAATCCTATTGAAATAAATAAAAAAGATATATTTAACTATCTTATATTTTTATCCAAAAAAAAACTAAAACCAGCCTCACTAAGAAGAAAAATATCAGCATTAAGATCTTTTTTCAAATTTTTAATTAGAGAAGANTATCTTGAAAATGACCCTACGATGGATCTTACTCTACCAAAAAAAGAAAAAATTTTGCCAGATGTGATTTCAGTTGAAGAAATAGAAAAATTGATAAACATTATACCTAAAGATGGCTTTAAAGGAAAAAGAGATAGAGCACTAATTGAACTCTTGTACAGTTCAGGTTTGAGAGTTTCGGAAATTATAAATTTAAAAATTAATGAAGTTGATTTAAAAAATGGTTATCTGAAATGTTTTGGTAAAGGAAGTAAAGAGAGAATAGTGCCTTTTGGTGATCTTGCNAAAGAATTTTTAATAAACTACATTGAAGAGAGAGAAAAAATTAATATAAACAGCGAATTATTATTTGTAACAAAAAAAGGAAAGAAGATATTAAGACAACAAATAAATAATATATTAAATTATTATGCTAAAAAATCAAAATTAAAGAAAAAAATTCATCCACATATGTTAAGACATTCATTTGCCACTCATCTTCTTGAAAGAGGAGCAGATCTAAGAAGTGTTCAGGAACTTTTAGGACATGTTGATATCTCAACAACTCAAATATATACTCATTTAACAAAAGAACATTTAAGAGAAGTTTACATGAATTCTCATCCATTATGGAGGAAAAATGATAAAAAGAGTGATTCTAATAATTCTTGATGGTTTAGGAATAGGTAATGCAAAAGATGCTAAAGAATATGGTGATGAAGGAGCAAATACATTCCTTCATACAATTGAAAAAACTGGAATTTTACTTCCAAACTTAAATAAAATGGGATTAATGAATTTACTCTATAATTTAAAAGATAAAACTAATGGTTTTTATGGAATTTTAGAAGAAATTAGCCCTGGTAAAGATACTACAACAGGACATTGGGAACTTATGGGTCTTGTGCTTGAGAAACCCTTTCCAACATATCCTGATGGATTTCCTGAGGATATTATTAAAGAATTTGAAAAGAAAATAGGAAGAGAGATTCTATGGAATAAACCTGCTTCAGGAACAGAAATAATTGAAAAATTAGGAGAAGAACATATTAAAACAGGAAAACCAATAGTTTATACTTCAGCAGATTCTGTTTTCCAAATTGCAGCACACATTAATGTAATACCTCTTGAAGAACTGTATAGAATGTGTGAAATAGCAAGAGAAATATTAAAAGGAAAAAATGCAGTTGCAAGAGTAATAGCGAGACCATTTGCTGGAGAACCAGGAAAATTTTACAGGACTCCTGATAGAAAAGATTTTTCTCTTGAACCACCATCTGATACACTCTTAGATATTTTAGTAAAAAATGGTTATAAAACATTGGGAATAGGTAAAATATATGATATCTTTGCAAAAAGAGGATTAAGTGAAAACATACATATTGAAAATAATACAGAAAATATGGCTGTTCTTTTAAAATCAACAATTGAAAGAGATGAATTTTCTTTAATTTTCACAAACCTTGTTGACTTTGATATGAATTATGGACATAGAAGAGATGTTTGGGGTTTTGCAAATGCTTTACTTGAATTTGATGGCTTTCTTGGAAATTATTTAAGATGGCTAAAAGATGATGATCTACTTATTATAACAGCAGATCATGGAAATGATCCAACTTTTTTAAAGCANACAGATCATACAAGAGAAAGAGTTCCAGTTTTTGGTTATGGTAAAAAAATAAAGAGTGATAATTTTATCAAATTAAATAAATTTTCAGATCTCGGAGCAACAATAGCAGATATTTTTGGTTTAAAAACCATAAATGGCAAATCTTTTTTAAATAAAATTTATATGTAAATATGGTATAATAGTTTACGAGGGGGCGAAAGGAGATCGACATGGAATGGATGTTTAAACCAGCAGGTGAGTTTGAGAGGTCTCTACAACTCTCAAAAAGTTTAAAATGCCAACACAAATTATTCTTTTGCAGTAGCATAGTTCTACTGCCAGTTTGAGGAAGGTTTGTTCCCTTGATTCTTCAAACTGCGGCGAAAAGGGGACTGGTTCATATCCACTCCTCATGGATATGAATGAGATAAAGAGGATACGCCCTGAAATCCTTTGCCTGTTAAGGATAAAGGGAAGAGAAAGAAATAAATAACAGGATAAACCTGTAGAAGGTTTAAATTGAAATTCCGTGGACGCGGGTTCAATTCCCGCCGCCTCCACCAAAATTTATAATTGATTTATAATAAAATATAAATATAATGGATAATAAAATTTCATATTTTATCAACTTTTTAGAGATAATTGTTTTTCTCCATGACATTGGTAAAATCTCATCACATTTTATTATGAGTAAAGATCCTGAAATGAATATAAAAGATCATCATGCAATGTTAATTCTTGAGGAAAATTTACCCGATAATTTTAATAAATTTTTAAAAACACCTTTGAATGAAAAATTTAAAAATTTTGATTATTTAGATAATGGAGTCTCTCCCATTCATTTTATCTGTTCTCATCATGGTTGTGATAGATGNATATATAATAATGATTGCCCTAAATATGAAAAAAACTTTTATATTAAATTGTTACAAATATCAGATAGACTTGACTCTTCAAATCCTCCAAATAGTGGTAAACAATCATTTTATGAAACATATATATCAAATTTCTTTCTTTTAGAAAAAAAGATTGATTATGTAAAAATTGATTTATTTAGAAAAAATTTTATTAATTTGCTTGATTCTAATTTTTATAAATTCAAAAGAGAAAATATATTAAAATTAGGTAAATTTTTTATGGAAAATGTTCTTTCAGAAACAAGAAGAGGAGCAAATGATGTTACTCTTTATACTCATTCAAAGGCAGTATCTTCAATATTTAAAGCTCTGCTTTTTGAATATCTTTATTTTAAAAATGAGCCACCAAAAAATATTTTTGAAGTCGAATTAAAATATCTAAAAACAAAAAAAGGATATAAGAAATTAATAGAAGAAAAAATCGGATTCGGTAATTTAATTTTTAATGTTGAAGACATTGAATATTATTTAGTAAGTAAATATATTGATTCTACTTTTTTAAAAAGATTTAATATTGAAGCAGAAATTGTTGAAAAAATAGAAATTGAAAATACAGAAAAAAAATATCTATATCCAATAAATCCAGACAATTTGTTAACCACAATGCTTGTTAAAACACCTGATGATATGAATCTAAACTTCTCAAAATTAACAGAATATACTGAAAAAATAATAAATTTTGCTAAGTATAATGAAATTGAAGAACTAAAATTGAAAATTAAGGGAATTAAAAAACATATTAAAAATTTAAAAATGGGTGGAAAAATAAATGAAATAAAAATTAAAAAGAATTTATTAAAAAAAGTTCAAAGAAGATTAAACTATTTAAAAAAAGATTATAAAGATAACTATAATATCAAAGAAATTGAAAAATTTTTAATGAAAAGTCTTGCACCAATTAGACCTCCATCAATAGTAAATTTTTCAAAATATTTATTTGAAATTATGGAAAAAAAGAAAATAAATATAAATGAACTATCTTTCGAGAGTTTTTTAAAAAAGCCCTTGACCTATTCAAGAATAATTCAATATTGTGATGATATAAAAAAAATTAAAAAAATAGACCTAATACCAAAATTTAATGGAAAAGTTAAGTTATCAAATAAAAATTTTTCTATAAGATATAAAATAATCAATGAAATAAAAATTTTAAAAAATAAAGTTATTATTAATATAGATAAAAAAAATTATGTTATTCCTCTTTATTATAATGGAGAAAACATAGATAAATTGAATCTTTATTTTATAAGTAAAGTTAATAGGAAAGGGAAGTTCATTTTTCCATTAAGAAAAGGAAAAAGTATAGTTCATATAATGAATCTAAAAAAGGGTGACAGAATAAAATTTATCTCTTGATTATTCCCTGCTATAAGGTTTACCTACTGATGCTGGAAATTCAATCTGTTTTTTAAATATCATCATAATTATTAAAACAGAAATAAATGGAAGCATTAAGAAAAATTGATATGGTATCTTTTGAGAAATAACCTGTAATCTAAATGCAATTACTTCTATTGCAGCAAAAAGAAATCCACCTAAAATTGCTCTTTGAGGTTTCCAACTTGCGAAAATTGCAATACCAACTGCCATAAATCCTCTACCAGCAGATATATCTGGAGTATAAGTTCCAGTAATAACAATTGGTAAATAAGCACCTGAAATACCAATTAACATTGAACCTATTATTGTTGAAAGATATCTTCTTCTTATTACATTAACTCCAACAACATCAGCAGCCTTTGGGTTTTCACCAATTGCTCTTGTTTCAAGTCCAATTTTAGTTTTATAATAGAACCACGAAGCAAAAAATATCACAAAGTATAAAAAATAAACAATTATATCTTGATTTAAAAATGCTTGAACAATAGGTATATTTGAAATGAAAGGTATTTTAATTATTGGAGTTTTTGGGGCTCTTGGAGCAGTGAGTCTAACTCCAATTATTAATTTATACAATAAATCAGAAAGTCCTGTACCAAGAATAACAAGAGATATTCCTAATATAAATTGGTTTACTTTATAATTTTCATGTATAAAAGATAAAATAAAACCAAAAATCGCACCCATCAACATTCCTGAAATAAATCCTAAAATTGCATTTTGAGTTAAATAACTAACAATAAATCCAATTGAAGCAGAAGCAAGCATTATCCCTTCACCAGNAACATTAAAGATNCCTGCTCTTCCTGAAATTACTATACCAAGACTTGTTAATGTATAAACAACTGCATAAGTTATGGTTTGAGTAATAAAAGAATTTATAAAATTTAACATTTTATTTCCTCCTTCCAAATCTTTCTCTAAAAGTTACAATAAACAAAACTATTAGTGCTTGAGAAAGAAAAACCATTTCAACTGGAATTTGCATGGTTCTTTGAAGTGCATCTGCTCCAACAAGTAAAACAGACATTAAAAAAGCAGCAATNGGTACTCCAATAGGATTACCAGCAACAATCAAACTTGTTAATATACCAAAAATACCATATTGTGCTCCACTTGTTTGTGCAAATCCTTCAATTAATTTTTTATGTATATTCATAACTTCAAAAGTTCCTCCTAAACCAGCAAGAGCACCTGCAATAAAAAAAGTTAAAAGTATTGTTTTTTGAAAATTTATTCCATATGTTTGAGCCGCATCAAGATTGTGGCCAATTGCGGTTATCTCATATCCAAGTTTTGTCTTTTTAATAAGAATAAAAACAAAAAAAATTGAAATAATAGCAAATATAATTGATACTGGTATTCCATAGATAAATCCTAAAGTTCCAGATTTTGGAAGAGGTAAAGTTATTGGATGACCTTCAAATGGATCTCTATAAATAGGATTTGTTGCTATAAAATCCAAAAATTCAACAGCAACAAAATTTAGCATTATTGTTGAAATAATTGGATTTATATCAAATTTAGCAACTAAAATTCCTGCAATTAAAGCAAAAAAACCACCGGCTAAAATTCCTGAGATTATGAGTAAAGGTAACATAATATATGATGGTAAATTGATTCCAAAATGTGCCAAAGTTAATCCAACAACTGCAGTTATAGTTCCTCCAAAAAGCATCTGTCCCCATCCACCAATATTAAAAAATTTTATCATAAAAGGAATAGTAAATGCATATGTTGTAAAAATTAAAGGGATTGTCTTTTTAATAGTCTCCTGAAATCCAAAGGATGATTTAAATGAAGTTGTTATTAATGTTTTCATAACTTTTAAAACATCATATCCAAAAAGAAAAGTTATTATTGAGATTACAAAAAATGCAAGTGCTATTGATAAGATATAGATCAAAACAACTCTTATAAAACCCTTTTCTTCCATTTTAACCTCCAATCATAAGGAGACCAATCTTGTATTTATCGAATTCATCTCTATTAAATATACCTCTTAGTTCACCTTTATATAAAACAATAATTCTATCACTAAGTATCATTAACTCATCAAGGTCTTCTCCAATCCATAAAACTGCACTTCCTTCATCTCTTGTATCAACAAGTTTTTTGAAAATAAATTCAACAGTTGAAACATCGAGACCTGAAGTCGGATTGTGAGTTACAAGTAGTTTTATTGGATTAACAAATGCTCTACCCATTATGACTTTCTGAATATTTCCACCAGATAATCTTCTGATAGAAATTTCTTCACTTGGAGCATAGACATTAAATCTTCTAATAACATCAGAGGTAACTTCTTTTATTCTATTCCATTTCAAAAATAGATTTTTATTTAAAAATTGTTCTTCATAATGGTGACCAAGTAAAGTATTTTCCTTTAAATTTCCTTCAGGTAAAATTCCCTCTTTAACTCTATCCTCAGGAGTGTAAAATACACCTTTATTAAAAACCTCAATTGTCGATAAACCATTAATTTTTTCACCATCAATAAAAATTTCACCACTTTTTATTCTTTTAGGTTTTATTATAACTTCAGCAAGATCTTTCTCACCATTTCCTGAAACTGCTGCAACACCAACAATTTCACCACCATAAACATCAAAAGATATGTTTTTCAATCCAACACTTTTTTCAGTTGATTCAACAAAAACATTTTTCAAAACAAGAATAGGTTTCTCACTTTTTTTAGAAGGTGGTAAATCAACTTTTGGTAATGCACTTTCTGTAACTTTTATATCTTTTTCAATGAACATCATCTTCACAATATTTTCAGTTGTCATCTCATCTTTATTTAAAATTCCCTGAACTTTACCTTTTCTTAATATTGTCACCCTTTCACATGCCTCATTGACTTCTCTCATCTTGTGTGTGATGAAAATAATAGTTACTCCTTTACTAACTAAAGATTTTAAAGTTTTAAGTAAATCTCTAAATTCACTTTCAACAAGAGAAGTTGTAGGTTCATCAAGAATTAAAAGTTTCGCTCCTCTAAAAAGTGCTCTTGCAATTTCAATTTTTTGTTTTATACCCGCGGATAAATCTTTTACTTTTATATCTAAAGGAAAATTTAATCCAAGTTCATTTGATAGGTTTTTAATTTTGTCTTTCTCTTCTTCAATCTTTAATTTATATTTATTCTTTTCTGTTCCTAAAATTATATTTTCAATAGCATTAAATTGGGGAACAAGTGTTGAAACTTGATGCACCATTCCAATACCAAGTTTAATGGAATCATATGGAGAGTTTATTTTTACTTTTTTACCTTCTATAAAAATTTCTCCTTTATCAGGTGTGTATAATCCATATAAAATATTCATTAAAGTACTCTTACCTGCGCCATTCTCTCCAAGTAATCCATGGATTTCACCCTTATAAACAGAAAAATTTACATTATCTAAAGCAACTACTGAACCAAAAACTTTTCTAATATTCTTCAACTCAACAAAAAATTCTCTATTCATACTTATGCCTTTATTTAAAAAGGGAGGGGTTTTGCCCTCCCTTAATATCTATTAAAAATTGATTTTATGGATTTATTGCATCAAGTTTTTCAATAACCTGAATTTTACCTGATGCAACATCATCAGCGATCTGCTTTACTTTTGCATTAATCTCATCAGTCACATTTTTAATAGGAAATTGTGTATATCTTGCTTTACCTTCACCATAATCAAGCATTAAAAATCCACCTTTTTCGCCCTTTAAGACTCTACCAACAACTTCTTTAAGAGGGACTTTAAAATTAAATAGGTCTGCTGTTAAATAATTTTGAGGTGCCTGTGTTGATTTATCTGTATATTTAACTGTTATATAAACAGGAGTTTTTGCTTCAGCAAGAGCATTGTAAATTCCATAGTTACCTAAGTTAACTGAACTTAAAATAACATCAACGCCACGAGAAATTAAACTCTCAGCAGCCTGTCTTGCCTTTAGAGGATCATTGAAATCTCCAGCATAAACATACTCAAGAGTTGCTTTTGAACCAAGATCTTTTATTGCTTGCTTTACTGCATTTATCTCTCCATGTGTAAATGGCATTTCAAGCCCACCAATATATCCAATTTTTCCAGTTTGTGTTTTAAGTGCAGCAAGTGCACCTAAAACATAAAAACCTGTATGGAAATTTCTATGAAAATACCATACATTTGGTTTCATATCTTGAGGTTTTGTATCAACCTCAACAATAAATGTAACATTAGGATTTTCATCAGCAACCTTTAAAGCAGCGCCATTAAATTGTGAACCATGAACCCATATAATATTATAACCATCAGCAATATACTCCTTCATAACTCTTTCAGCATCAGGAACTGCAACTTTTTCTGAATATGCTGAATCGATTCCAAACTCTTTACTTACCTCTTGAGTTGCAATATACCCAATTGTGTTGTAATCAGCATCCTGAATTGAACCAGGCATAACTGTTGCTAATTTAAATACTGGTTTTTGTTCTTCAGGTTTTTTACAGGATGTAGAAAAACTTAAAACTAAAACTACAAACAAAAGTAACGCTAATGAAACTTTAAACTTCTTCATACGATCACCTCCTAATTAATATATTGTAAATTATAACATAAATTTTTCAATGTAAGTTTTAAAATATGAAATTATATAATTAATTTTATTACTTATGTATATTGACAAAATAATTAATTAATATAAAATTTAATATAACCTGTTTCCTTTGGAGGTGAAAAGGTTGGTTAAGATTAAGTTAAGAAGAATGGGAAAAAAGAAAGAACCCAGTTTTAGATTAATTGTTATTGATAGTAGAAAACAGCCCAAAAGTTCATATATAGAAAGTTTGGGCTATTTCAACCCACGCTCCGAAAAGGAAAATTTAAATGTTGATATGGAGCGCTTGGAGTACTGGTTGAGAAATGGTGCTCAACCAACAGAATCTGTTAAAAACTTAATTAATAAGTTAAAAACTAAGGAGGTAAAACAATGAAGGATTTACTCGAAGAGATCGTAAAGGCTTTGGTTGATCATCCTGAGGATGTAAAAGTCCAGGCTGTTGAGGGTGAACAGGCAGTAGTTTATGAAGTTAAGGTTAGTTCTGATGACATTGGTAAGGTTATTGGGAAACAGGGTAGAACTGCAAATGCTCTTCGTACACTCGTAAGAGCAGCAGCAAGCAAAACTGGTAAGAATGCTATGGTAAACATTCTCTCTTAATTTAAGAGAGATAGATTGTCAAAAAATCCCCGGGTTATCCCGGGGTATTCAAAATTCTTTATACTTAAGGGAGGTTGTTATGGCAAACTCAACAAATGCAACAAATGTTTTAGAAAAAGTTGTTAAATCAATTGTTGATTATCCTGAAAAAGTGCAGGTTAAAAGAATTGAAGGATCTTCAACTCTTATCTATGAAGTTAAAGTAAGTTCTGAGGACATTGGAAAAGTTATTGGGAAACAGGGTAAAACAGCAGAGGCAATAAGAACAATAGTTCAAGCAATTTCAAGAAAATCTGGTAAAAATACTATTGTATCTATTCTTTCCTGATAAAAAGTGTTAATTAAAAGACAAATTTTAGTAAAATCTCTTGTTACAGAGATTTTAAAAAAAGATTTAATTGAAAAATTCAATAAATTAATTGAATTGTCTGAAAAAAGATTAAATGAAATCATCTCCGAAGAGAAAAAATTTTTATTAACNGCACCAACACTTGAGCCTGATTATATTCAAGCAATTAAAAGTAAATTGAAAGAGCAGAAAGATGAAGAACAGAGGGTAAAAGATGGATTAACTAAAGAAAGAGATAATATAAAAAATTTAAAAGAAGGAGATATTTATATACATGGATATGTAGATAGTTTTGTTGATTTAAAAGAAGGAGATGATTTCTGGCAAAAATTGGAAAAAGCAGAAATAATTTTAAAAGATGGTAAGATTTTAGAAATAAAGAATGGGTAAGTGGATTACAATAGGGGAGATAGTTTCAATTTGGGGGGTCTCTAATTCATTTAATATTAAAAAATTAAGCAATAATAAAAATAGATTTAAAAATTTAAAAAAAATTTATATTCAAAAAGAAAGTGAAGAACCAGAAATAATTAGTGTTAATGAAGTTATTGATAAAAATGATCATATTATTATCAAATTTAATGATGCTTTAAAAGATGATATTAAAAACTATATTGGCAGATTTCTTGTTATACCTGAAGAGGATTTAAAAATATTGAAAGATGGGGAATATTATATTTTTCAATTGATAAATTTAGATGCATATGATATAAATGGAAATTTCATAGGAAAAGTGGTTAAATATATTGAGAATCCAAAGGCAAACGATTTAATTATTATTTCAAACAATGAAGAAATTGCTATACCATTTATTAAAGAATATATTAGAGAAATTAACTTAGAAGAAAATAAAATAATCATTCAAAATTTATANAAATGAAATTTTTAATAATTACCATATTTCCAGAAATNTTTAANGTTTACTTTGAAACAGGATTACCCGAAAAAGGTATCAAAAAAGGTATCATAGAATATGAATTAATAAACTTGAGAGATTTTTCAACTGATAAACATAAAAAGGTTGATGATTACACCTATGGTGGGGGGCCAGGAATGGTTTTGATGTTTGAACCATTAAAGAAAAGCATTGATAAAGCAAAAGAATTTTCTCCTCAAACTCATATCATTTTTCTCTCTCCATCAGGAATAAAATTCAATCAAATTTTGGCAAAAGAGTTAAGTAAATATGACTCTTTAACTTTTTTATGTGGACATTATGAAGGAGTTGATGAGAGAATAAAAAATTTTGTTGATGAAGAGATATCTGTTGGAGATTTCATAACATCTGGAGGAGAAATTCCTGCATTAATAATAATTGATACAGTTTTAAGATTGATTCCATCTTTTCTAAAAAAAGAGGAGGCAAAACTTTATGAAAGTTTTGAAGAAGGAGTTCTTGAATATCCTCAATATACAAGACCAAGAGAATTTTTTGATTTAAAAGTTCCAGAAATTCTTCTATCAGGAAATCATAAGGAAATTGAAAAATTCAGAAAAAAGGAGGCATTAAAAAGAACTCTAATTTTAAGACCAGACCTTCTCTTGCAAAAAAAGTTGAGTGATGAAGAAAAAAATTTGTTAAAGGAAATTTTTGATGAAATTTTAAATTTTTATAGTAAACTAAATAGAGAATGAACAATATTTATGTTGCTATAGTACACTATCCAGTTTATGATATAAATAAAAAAATCATCGTCTCTTCAATTGTACCTTATGATATTGTTGATATGAGTAGAGCATGTAGGACTTTTGGTGTGAAAAAATTTTTTATTGTCCATCCATTCAAAGCACAAAGAGAAACTGTAAAAAGAATAATAAATTTTTGGACAAAAGAAAAGGGGAGTTTTTACAATGAAGATAGAAAAGAGGCACTTAAACTTGTTGAAATAAAAAGAAATTTAAATGATGTTTTAAAAGAGATAGAAAAAATTGAAAATAAAAAACCAAAAATTATTTTAACAAGTGCAAGAAAATATGAAGAAAATATAAATTATGAATTTTTAAAATCTCTAATATTAACTGATCCTATAATAATTTTATTTGGCACTGGATGGGGAATTGTAAAAGAAAAAATTAGATATGATTATATTCTTGAACCAATTTCAGGTTTCCCGGAAGATAATGAGTATAATCATTTGACAGTAAGATCTGCCTGCTCAATTATGCTTGATAGGATTTGTAATTTATTTAGAAGATCTTCGTAAAACATAGATGAAGATGGGAGCGCCAATTAGAGAGGTTAAAATTCCTATTGGGATTTCAGATGGAGTTAAAGTTCTTGAAATGTTATCAATTAAAAGAAGGTATAAAGAGCCAAATAGAAGTGTGAATGGGAAAAGTTTTCTAAAATCTGGACCAACAATGAATCTTCCAATATGAGGAACAGCAAGACCAACCCATCCAATTATTCCAGAATTGAAACTGAAGTTGCAACAAGAATTGTTGTCAAAGAAATTATTAAAAATTTAAGCAATTTCGGATTTTCGCCAAGAGAGATTGCCTCATCATCACCCAATGAAATTATGTTTAATTTCCATCTTAAAAAATAGAGAAAAATTATTGAAATTATAAATATTGGCAATGTTATTATCAACTCATTTTTTGATATTGAATTGAATGAACCCATGAGCCAAAAAACAATTGTTGGAAGTTTTTGGAATGGGTCAGCATAATATTTCAATAAAGATAAAAGAGATTGAAAAATGTTTCCAACGATAAATCCTGATAATACAAGATTTATGTTTGAACTGCTCCTTAAACTACCACTTATAAAATATGTTAGAACTACAGATAATATTCCAAAAATAAATGATAAAATTTCAACATAAAAAAAGTTTTTACCAATTAAAATACCAATTGCAGCACCAAAACCTGCTCCACCAGATATGCCAAGAATGAATGGAGAGACAAGAGGGTTATTAAAAATTCCTTGAAGAGATAGACCACTAATTGAAAGAGAGATTCCAACAAGCATAGAGATTAAAATTCTTGGAAGCCTTATATCAAAAACAACAATTTTTATATTTGGGTCTAATGAGTAATCTTTTTTTGTTATAAAAGAGAGGAAAAGTTTTAAAATGTCTGAAATATTTATTTTGTATCTTCCAATTGAGATTGATAAAATTAAAAAAATAAAATTTAAAATTATTAAAATTGTTATCAAAAGATTAAAATTTAATTTAGAAATTTTCTTTTGGGATGATATATTTTCTTCCATTAAAATCTATCAAATCAACATCAATTGAGTAAACATTTTTAATATTTTCTCTATTTAAAACAAACTCTGGTTTTCCAAAAGATACAATTTTTCTTTTATTTATCAAAAGAATTCTATCTGAAAAGTTTATCGCCTCATTTGGGTCATGCATTGTAACAATTATTGTTAACCCTCTTTTTCTATTTAAATCTTTAATCTTTTCTAAAACAAAAAATCTATTTTTATAATCAAGAAATGCTGTTGGTTCATCAAGAAGGATTATATCTGTATCCTGTGCAATCGCTCTTGCAATCAAAACAAGACGGAGTTCACCACCACTCAAATTTATATATGGTCTATCTCTCAAATCATATATTCCAAGGTCAATAAGTGATTTTTCAACAATCTTTTTATCCTCATTTTTTGGAGTTGAATAATCATCAACATATGGATTTCTTCCCATCAAAACAAAATCAAAAACAGTGTATGGAAAAGATGGCTTATGAATTTGTGGAACAGATGATATCTCTTTACTCAACTCTTTAATTGAGTAATCATTTAAATCTTTTCCAGAAATTATTATATTCCCCTTTTTTGGTAAAAGGATTTTCTGCAAAATTTTAAGTAATGTTGTCTTTCCAGAACCATTTGGCCCTAAAATTGTTAAAATCTCTCCCTCTTCAATTTCAAAAGAGAAATCTTTGAAAATTTCAGAATCATAATATCCAAAACTTAAATTATCAATAACAATCTTTCTCATTTTAATCCTTCAAAATCTCATCAATCTCTTCATTCTTAATATTATAATCAAAAATTGTTTTATAAAATTCTTTAATCTCGTTTCTAATATTCAATTTCAAAATATCACCATTTATCTTTTCAGAAAGCCAAACAATTCCTAAAATTGATTCAACAGAAGGAAGGTCATAAGAGAGAATGAAACTTGGAAAAGTGTAAACTTTTTTCTCTTTTATCGCTTTTATCTCTTGAAGTTCTTTCTGTTTTAAAAGTTCATCTTTTGTTCCAATGAAGTATGTTGGAAGAAATATGAACTCTGGATTGTATCTCAATAGGTCTTCAATTGAAATTTCAATTTTTCCTCCTTTTATATTTTTCGTAACGCTCTCTCCACCTGCAATATCAACCATAAATGTTTGATAGAAATCACTTCCAAAAGATTTCAATATTGTCTCTCCTGCAATGTAAACCTTTCTTTTTTCAACTCCCTTTGTTTTGGTTTCAATAAATCTTCTTTTATTTTCAAAATAATTTTTTATTTTTTGAGATTCATCAATTTTATTCAAAGCATTTCCAAGAATCTCAATCGATTTTAGCAACTCATCTGGATTCTCATGGTTCAAAAGAACAACTGGCAGATTCAATTCATCCAACTTTTTAATGTTCGTATAGTGAGGAGTTATTATTATATCTGGTTTCAATGAAAGTATTGTTTCAGGATTGTAATCTTTAAAACTTCCTATTTCAGGAAGTTTATCATAATCATTAAAAATCTTTTTTATATTTTCATAATTAACAACCTTTTCTCCAGTAACTCTTCCAACCAATTTATCCTGATCTTTAAGAGAGAAAATAATTATTGTTGACATTGGATAGAGTGATACAATTCTATAAATTTTCTTTGGAATTACAACTTTTCTTCCAACTGAATCTAATATCTCTTTTGTTTCTCTATCTATTTTTATTGTAATTGATTTATCATTTGAATTGTAAAGAATCTCTCCTTGAAGATTTTCAATTATGAATCTTAAAGGAATATATGTTCTTGAATATAAGATGAATGGCTTTATGTTTTCATCATTGTCAATCTTTTTAACCTTCCCATTCACAAATGCACTGTTTTTATCAAGTGTTAAAACGATTAAATTATCTTTAAATTTTATTTCAATCTCCTTTGTTTTTGGTTTCCATATAACCTCTCCACCAATACTTTCAACAATTGACCTCAATGGAACAAATGTTCTCCCATATTTAACAACTGGTTTAACATTTCTATTTGAATCAAAATAGAGTTTATATCCATTTATATAAAAATATTCATCTCCCAATTTAAAATTTATCTCTGCAGGAAATCTATAGTTTTCTGATTTTGTAAATTTTATTGGAGTTAATTGAAATAAGAGAAAAAGGAGTAAAAAAGTTAAAATTAGTTTTTTCATAAGTCCCTCCTTTTGATTGTTATGAAATCAATGTAATCTTTGAAATTTTTTAAACTTCCTCCTTGAGATATGATTTTAAAAACTTTCTCCTCATCTTTAACTGAAATTCCACCAACCATATCAACTCCATAATCAAACAAAATAGGTGATAATGGAGTTGA
>JGI24721J44947_10002267_pt1 | contig 27519 bp, 24 predicted proteins | sample YelNatPaOPGAMG01_FD_44947 | JGI IMG/M metagenome (IMG submission 44947) | reverse complement strand
AGCATCAAGAACTCCTCATTAGTCTGATATACGCAATCCTCCAAGGACTTCACGGGATCCGATGCGGGGATACGCTTAAAATTGTTATGATGTCCAGATTGGGAGCGAAGATGAGGTGGATAGTGGCCTCGGCCTGGCCTTACATAAATGCTGTCCCTCACTTAGGTACCCTAGTCCAGGTCCTCTCTTCGGATGTATTCGCGAGGTTCCTGAGGAAGATGGGAGAGGAAGTAGTATTCGTCTCTGGCTCGGATGAGCACGGGACGCCTATAGAGATAGAAGCGATAAGGAAGGGTATAGCTCCCAGGGATCTAACGGACAAGATGCATGCATATATCACATGGCTCTTCGAGAGCTTCGGGATAAGTTACGATAACTACACTAGGACTGAGAGCGATGTGCATAAGGAATTCGTGAGGGATTTCTACCTCAAGGTCTATAATGAGGGGCACATATTCGAGAGGGAAACGGAGCAATTATATTGCCCTANGGATGAGATGTTCCTCCCTGATAGGTTCGTNACAGGGACTTGCCCTTACTGCGGTTATGAGAGGGCCCACGGAGATCAATGCGATAGATGCGGCAGGCTTCTCAATCCTACGGATCTGATAGATCCGAAATGCTCGATATGCGGCTCCGTACCGGAGATGAGAAGGACTAAGCATTGGTTCTTCGACCTCCCAAAGTTCTCGGAGAGATTGAGAAAATATATAGAGGAAAATGAGAATTTACCTGAGAATGCAAAAACTTTATCCCTATCGATGATCGAAGAGGGCCTCAGACCGAGGTCCCTAACTAGGGATAATAAGTGGGGAATCCCCGCGCCTTTCCCAGGTTCCGAGGGGAAGACTATCTACGTATGGATGGANGCAGTCCTGGGCTACGTTTCGGCCGTGAAGGAGTACTTCCTCAAGAGGGGAGAAGCCGAGAGATTTGAGGAGTTCTGGAAGAGTGGGGATACGAGATCCGTTTACTTCATAGGTAAGGACAATATCCCGTTCCACACAATAATATTCCCNGCTCTCCTGATGGCGAGTGGGGAGGGCTATGCCTTACCATTCAGCGTCGCCTCCACGGAATTCCTCCTCTATGAAGGGGAGAAATTCTCAAAGAGCGAGAGGAGAGGTATATGGATGGATGAGGCCCTCCAGCTACTTCCGGCCGACTACTGGAGGTTTTACATGATCTATATGAGGCCTGAGCTTAAGGATGCGAGCTTCTCCTGGGAGGATTTCGAGTCCAAAGTGAACGATGAGCTCAACGATACGATCGGTAACTTGGTACACAGGATCCTCTCATTCATAGCCTCAAGATATAGCGGTNAGATCCCGTCAGTTGAGCTAGATGAGGAGGCATCGGGCTTCCTCATGAGGGTAAGGGAGATAGGCAGGGAGATCGAGGAGAACTTGATGAAAATAAAGCTGAGGGATGCTCTAAGATCTCTCATAGAAATGGCAAGATTAGGAAATAAATTCTTCAACAATAGAGAACCATGGAAAGATTTTGAATCAAATAGGGGAAGAGCTGACTCCACTATACTAGCTTCTTACATACTCCTCAAGATACTCGCATTCTACATGCACATATTCATGCCCTCCTCCGCTGAAAAGCTCTGGAAGATGCTCGGACTCGAAGGCGAGCCTGAGGATAGGGTTGCATTCTCATATCACGATAACGGGAAGGTAAGTTCTNTGGAGCCCTTATTCAGGAAAATAAAGAAGGAGGAATTGATAAACAGGTTAAATCAGATAAGGGAAAGGGGGGAGGTCCTCTCAGCGAGGGAGAGCTAATCTTTCTTCACTATGACCTCTATTGTGACATTTCCGGATGCTATCGGGTGACCTGGCTTCATAGCCTGGACCACGACCCTGAAGGTGGAGTTCTCAGTTACATTCGCGCGCCATTCAAGAGAGGCTCTCCCATCACCATCCGTCCTAACGTACTCCGTAACTGTCGAGTTCGATCCTAGAGATACTGCCAAGAGCTTAGCGTTCTCAACGGGCTTCCCGCCCATGGTCACTCTCGCGTATACTCTATCTCTCACTTCCGCATAGGTGGAGTTAGTTATCCTCACCGTTAAGACNGGATTCTCCACCTTCAGCTCCAGTTCAAGGGGGGGAGCTCCGAATACACTGAAGTAAGACTCCTCAGTGATATCTTGGCCGTTTAAAGTAGCTCTGATCCTCAGAATGTGGAATCCGATCCTGTATTTCCCCTCCTCTATACCTATGCTTCCATTGATCTCCCTGCTCGAGGGAANGGAAGTTATGTATACGGTCCTGTTCAGCTCGGCATCGATGACCTCGGCTGTCACTTTAGATGGGGTCGATGGGAAGGAGATAGTGAAGTTCAGCTTCCCACCTAAGGGAACGGTCTTCTCTTCGATCGATATNATGAACTTAGGAGAGCTCATTAGAGGCCAGATCAATAGAATTGCCACGAATATCAAATTCAAAGCAACTGCCATCAGGATCTTACTGTTCATAGAGCACCTACTCCCCTCAAGATCTCAGTATAAATAAACGTTACCGATGCCGAATTTTATATTGGATGCGAGTTTATAATCTGGGTGCCCGGAACTGGAGAATAAGAAGGGACTGGAGAGGATAGAGAGCCCCAGATACATATTCTTCGGCCCCAATGCAATTTCAAAGATAGGAGAAGTCCTAAGAAGCCTGAGTATAAGGTCTCCGATCCTCTTAATAAGCGGGCCGAGCGTGACTAGGGCGGTCGCAGAGGACTTAGCATCCTCGCTCGAACCCGATTATAGGATTTTGCATGTATTGACAACTGGTGGGCTCGAGGACCTGATGGATGCAATTAAGACAGCTAGGAAATCTGAAGTGGATCTCCTAATAGGAGTTGGGGGAGGAAAACCGCTCGATATTACGAAGATATTGGCCGCAGAACTCGGTGTCAGATACGTAGTTGTCCCGACATCAGCTAGTCACGATGGTATAGCCTCACCTTCAGTGAGCTTCACNCTCTCCAGGGAGATAGAGGAAAGATTTGGGAGGGCGATCAGGGTGGAGGCACCCACAGCTATACTGGCTGACACGACTATAATAAATAGGGCGTCCCCGATCACATTCAAGTCGGGTTTCGGNGATCTTGTAGCTAAGATAACGGCTGTAAGGGATTGGGAACTAGCATACAAGCTCAGAGATGAGCCTTATAGTGAGTATGCTGCATCAATGTCTCTATTGAGTGCNAAAATAGCGATGGACCATGCTCATGAGATAAGGACACGCTTGGAGGAGTCGACTAGGATACTGGTCAAGGCGCTGATAGGTAGCGGGGTGGCGATGAGCATAGCTGGCAGCTCCAGACCGGCTAGCGGGAGTGAGCACATGTTCAGCCACGCCCTCGATATACTCTCATCGGAAGCCGGTGTTAAGCCAGCGCCCCACGGTATTCAAGTAGCGATAGGGACTATAATGATGGCCTATCTGCAGGGTCAGGATTGGAAGATGATAAAGGAGAAATTGATAGAAGCTGGAGTCCCCACTACTGCTGAGGAAGCCGGTATAAGCCCCGATATGATAGTGAAAGCCCTGACGATAGCTCATAAGATAAGGGAGAGGTATACGATACTGGGGAGCTCTGGTTTGACATTGAGCGCTGCCGAGAAACTAGCGCGGGTCACAGGAGTAATAAAATGATGGCAGATGCTGAGATCAATAAAGCTGAAAGTAAGATAAATATAAGAGTGAAACCGGCTGAATATAATAAAGATTTATATGAATTCATCCCAAAAGAGATCCTATGTATCCTGTATAGGATCCATGAGAACCAAATTATCGAGATTAAGGAGAGGATCGGGAAGATGAAATTCGGGAAGGAGAATAGATAATCNATCATTTCTGCGGAGAATTTCGATATTAGATCTTTCCAACCAGTCCCCTCGCATGATATTATCCTGCCAGGTAAGATCGCTAATATAATCGTATTGATGCCCCCTACGATCGCGTATATAATCGAGCAATTGCTGATAAGATAGAAGTACTTTCTCCTCCTCATGTTGAGCTCCTTAGGTACATATCTTGAGAATAGAGCCACTGTGAGGAACCAACTTAGGGCGATGAGCGCCCAGGAGTAGAGGAAGAGGGAGCCCTTCACCTCCAGGAAGGCCCTCACCCTATCATCTAGAAAAACGCTAGAACAGGATATTTTAAGCTGCAGGAGGAGGAGAGAGGTAGCATTAAAGGTGAAGAAGAGGAGGAGGGAGATAATCGAATATATAGGATCTAGATTCATACCGAAGCTCCTCAAGTCCTCCCTCCTACCTAAGAGAAAGCCCGGGATACTCAAGGGTAGTACCTCCCGGATGCTCTGGCCATCTGATCTAGCTTGGATCCCGGTTTATTGACCCTGGGCCTGCCCGTATCCGGGTCCCTCCTGAAGGTGATATCGACGTCCATCAGGAACTCGTTCAGCCCTTCCCTAGGATCCTTAGGCGCCGATGCATAGCCCTCCTTCCCGGGGATCCCCCTGAATATCATTATCCTATCCGAGTATGTTTCTATGGAGAGTATATCGTGTTCAACAACTATAACTGCCTTCCTCTCCCCCTTTATCCTCCTCCTTATAGCTTTGGCTACGGAGAACCTGGCCTCAACATCTAGGAATGCGCTAGGCTCATCTATTAAGTAGATATCGGCCTCTCTACCGAGGCAAGCAGCTATAGCAACTTTCTGCAGCTCACCACCGCTCAGCTCATCCAAGTACTTATCTAAGAGGTGCTCAATGCCGAGCCTCCTGATGACCTCCACCCTGAAGTACGGGCTGGAGTAGTTCTGCTCGGCCACTTTCCTGAGGAGGGATTCGACGGTCCCATCGTAGCTCGGCCTGACGTACTGGGGCTTATAAGATATCTTAAGAGTCGCATTTATACTTCCCTCATCTGGCTGGAGCTCCCCGGCTAGGAGCCTTATGAAGGTAGTTTTTCCGATCCCATTCGGCCCGACAGCAACGACTACTTCGCCCACATATATCTGGGCGCCGCTAACGTGCAGGGAAAATCCGTTTAAGTGCTTCACCATGTCTGAGTAAGAGATCAGGACCTCCGATGAGGGCTCGGAAGGGACCGACCTCTGAAGGAATGATATTGCCTCATCCCTGAACCTGACGTTATCGTCGGGCAGATAACCATCTAGGAATATGTTTATGCCCTCCCTAGTGGGGTGCGGGTGGCTCACGACACCGTATACGCCGGGCTCTCCGTAAAGTATGTGGACGTAGTCGCTCAGGTAATCCAATATCGCCAGATCGTGCTCAACGACTATCAAGGACTTATTCTTATTCTGGAGCTCCCTCAAGAGCTTAGCGGCTTTCATCCTCTGGAAGACATCTAGATAGTTCGTGGGTTCATCGAATATGTAGAGGTCACCTTCCCTAAGGTACGCCGCAGCTATAGCAACTTTCTGCAGCTCACCACCGCTCAGTTCCCTAAGATCCCTATCCCTTATGTTCTCGAGCTCCAAAATGGAATTGACCTCATCGTAGGAGCCTCTCTCATCTACCCTCCTTAGGACATCAGATACCCTGCCCCTCACTACCTCGGGTATCTTATCTATCCTCTCCGGCTTCAAAACGACCCTTATTTCATTTTCGATCAGCTTCTTCAAGTAAGTGTGGAGCTCCGATCCCCTGAACCTCTCTAAAATCTCATCCCATGAGACTTCCCTATCGACGATCCCCAGATTCGGCTTTATCCTCCCCGAGAGTATTGAGATAGATGTCGTCTTCCCTACGCCGTTCGGGCCTACGAGGCCCAGGACTTTAGAGGGCCTGACTATCGGCAGCCTGAAGAGGGTGAACCCGTTCACCCCATACCTATGGACCTCCTCGCCCTCTACCGGTGCTGGGAGGTTCACTACAGATATAGCACCAAATGGGCATTTCTTTACACAAATTCCGCATCCTGTGCACAATTTCTCATCTATTATGAGGGTAGAATCGACTAACTTTATCGTATCTTCTACCCCCATCCTCACCTCTGGGCAGTACTTTATGCACTCGAGACCGCACTTCTTGGGGTTGCACCTGTCCCTATCGACCACAGCTATTCTCTTGCCGGGCAAGGGATCACCTCGGAAGGGAAGCCTCCCTTCCGAGATCGAAGGCCCTCAGATTTAAATCCCGATACCTAGCTGGCGATAGCTCCGATATGGCCTCCCTTATCAGATCCTCCGGGAAAGGTATGGCCCCGCTCGCCTGAGCGGCGCCCAGTATGACGACGTTAGCAGCTATATAGTCGCCAGCTTTCTCAGCTAGGCCGTAAGCATCTACGGTGAACAATTTCCTCGGATTTAAGCTCTTAATAGCTTCTATAACCTCATCCAAGCTCGGCACCCTGAACCTGCTCAAGTAGGCAGCCATGGGAACTATCATGTGATCGCTCATAACGACAGTGGTCCTCTCAGATATGTATGGAGCCTGCCTCAGTGTTTCCAGGGGTTCCATGCCTATGAGTAAATCGAGGGTCCCCTCGAGGACTAGGGGACTGTGAACCTCGCTCCCTATCCTGAGCTCAGTCCTAATAGAGCCGTATCTCTGCGAGAGACCGTGCACCTCGCTCTGAACGAAGTTTATTCCCATCTTCAGAGCAGCTCTGGCCAACACATTCGTCGTGAACAGGATTCCCTGGCCTCCGACACCAGCCACTATCACGTTGAATTCCTCTATCATGCTCACACCCCCACTTTATCATCTCTCCAGTTTAACGATCCCTCCTGAGGCTCTATCGCATCATATGGGCAGACCTGAACGCAAGCACCGCATCCGAAACAGATAGCAGGGTCTATCTCAACCGAGGAGCCGGTATCGACGAAAGCTGGGCATGCGAATGTATTTATGCACACCCTACAGTAAGTGCACTTATCCTTGTTCACCCTGTAAGGCACTATCTTCTTCCCCTCGGCCCTAATGTTCCTGACCGTTAAGAGGGCGCACTCCCTCCTCGTTATCACGACTGAAACACCATCTGTCTTCAGGGCCTCCCTTATCGCTTCCTCAGTCCCCTTGTGATCGAACGGGTCGACGACCCTGACGTAGTTAACCCCCATAGCTCTGACTAAATCCTCTATACTTATCGAGGGGGCCTCGCGTCCCACAGCATCGTAGGGCACACCGGGATGTGACTGATGCCCCGTCATTGCGGTCGTTCTGTTATCCATTATAATAACTGTGAGCTTCCTCTTATTGTGAACAGCATTTATCAAAGCTGGTATTCCTGCATGGAAGAATGTGGAATCTCCTATGAGCGCAACGACATCCTGCTGAGTCGCTAAGCTTACGCCGTTGGCTATACCTATGGATGAGCCCATCGCATGGGTCACGTGCTCCACCCTGAACGGGGGCTGGAAGAGGAGGGCATAGCAACCTATATCGCCCATGAAAGCAGCCCTTCCAGCCGCTCTCCTCAAAGCGTACCCTGCTGATCTGTGGGGACAAGCGGGACAGAGGATGGGTTGCCTAGGTGGAACCATCTCGAGCAATTTAGAACTTCTTCTATCGATCTCACTGAAATCTATCGGCGATTTAACCCCGAATGCCTTTGAAAATCCTTCAAGAACTGTCCTTATGGTATATTCGTGGACCTGGGGCATGTGTCCCGTTAGCTTACCCAAGATCTCGAGATCCGGGGCATAATCCTTTGCNAAAGCCTTTATCCTGAGCTCGAGGAAGGGATCAAGTTCCTCAACAATGAAAGCTGTGTTTATAGATCTCAGGAATTCCCCTATCATGCGTTCAGGTAAGGGGAAGGTCATGCCTATCTTCAGTATCTTGGCCTCGAGGCCCGCTAACCTCAGGGCATCCTTCACATGGGCGTAAGATACTCCAGAAGTTATTATCCCGATCTCAGAATCTTGAGGGCCTTCAACTCTCGCATAATTCCCTGAAATTCCCTGAATTTCCTTTATCTTTTTTAGGAGCTCTACGTGATGCTTCCTCGCTATCGCACCGACCTGCAGATATCTATCGGGTTCGGGAGGTTCGAATTTACCAATAGTGCCTTTAGCTGTTATCTCACCGAGCCTTACAGGACCCCTCTGATGATTTATCCTGGTCGTCGTCCTCAGCATGAATGGTATCTTATATCTGTAAGATAGTTCCATCGCTTCCTTAGTGAAATCCTTGGCTTCCTGAACGTTGGATGGCTCAAGCATCGGCAGGCCTGCCGCTTCACTATAATGCCTGTTGTCCTGCTCGTTTTGACTACTGTGGCAATGAGGATCGTCCGCCGATACTATAACCATCGCACCAGTGAGTCCGGCATAAGTGAGAGTGAAGATCGCATCGGCGGCGACGTTGAAGCCGACGTGCTTCATCATGGTCATAGATCTGAGTCCCGACCAGGCAGCGCCTATAGCTACTTCAGCGGCAACCTTCTCATTCGATGACCACTCGAAGTATATACCCAGCTTCTTAGCAGCGAGGGATAGAGCTTCGCCTATCTCCGTACTCGGGGTTCCGGGATAAGCTGCCGCGACATTGAGGCCGCCCTCTAGAGCCCCTCTAGCTATAGCCTCGTTCCCCAGTAGGGTCTCCAAAGTACCAGGTGGAGCTAATAGGTCCCCCATGCTCTCCCAAAAAAATTGCAGAGAAAAAATTAAAACTTCCCTCCCCGACGAATCCAAAAGATTATGAACTATAAATACATCTAAAATATATTATTAATCGGAAATAGGGAAAATATATGTAAAAATTCTGAAAATTGCTCAAAAATAGAAAAATATTTGGTGAATATTTCAGTGAGACTCGAAGTACCTAGCCGCGAAATCCAGCGCCTTACCTACGTTCGCGATATTAACGTAGGACGGTATTCCATCCCTTCTGAGCCTTCTCGCGACCTCCCTGCTTAGATCTCCACCGAGAAAAACTGGGATCACGGGTTTATCCATGAGATCCCTCATCTCGAGGAGCATCGTCTGTAGTTTCTCTAGATACATGGGATTTGTCCCGCAGTAGATCAGAATTATGAGATCTATCTCGCTGGAGTTCATACTGCTCTCTAGGATTCCCCTGAATATCTCGGGGCTCGCTTCTGGAGTTAGATCTATGGGATTCCTATGGAAAGATCCCTCCGGCATGAATATCCTCATATCATCTATGGATGCATCGCTCAAATTGGGGATCTCCAGGGAGGTGTTTTCAAGAGATTCAACGAGCAAGTTCCCGGCTCCACTGCTGTTACTTACCACTAGAGCCCTCTTTCCCCTGATTTCCTTCCCTAGGAAAGCTGCAGCTATATCGAAGGCAGCTATGAAGTCATTAGTGATTGGAATTTCCTTCCTAAGCGGTTCAAGCTTCCTCCTAATTTCCGCGGATCCCGTGACTATGATTATTGGCTTCCTCTTAAGGGCTTCCCTGACGGACTCCATGAACTTCTTCTGATCCCCCAACGTCTCCATGTGGATCATTATGGACTTAGTATCATCATCCTCCGAGAGGTAGCTGAGGAGATCTTCCTCCTCTATATCTGCTTTACCCCCAGTCCCCACTACAGCGGAGAACTCAAACCCTTCGGAGATACCGAAATCTATCATGGAAATTCCCAGTGTCTTAGATTCCGAGATGAGAGCTATACCTCTCCCTCCACTGTTCAATGGTACTAGGGACACATTTATCCTGTTTTTTGGGTAGTAAACACCTAGGGATGATGGGCCCAAGATCCTCATCCCGTGCTTCCTCGATACCTCCGAAATCGCCTCTCTCAGGGGGCTCATCCTCCTCCCGGATAGTATTATTGCGCTTCTCACACCCTTCGCCCCCAATTCCTCCAGGATCTTAGGGACGTAGCTCTCAGGGGCTGAGACTACAGCGAGATCTATCTCATCCGTTACATCTAGAACGGACTTATAGCTTCTTATATCTTGAACCTCGGAGTACCTGTGGCTTATCGGATATATGGGCCCCCTGAAACCGCACTTCAAAAGGTTATTCATTACCTCATAACCCAGCTTTCCAGGAGTCTTTGAGACTCCAACCATAGCTATAGATTTAGGATTAAAGAGACTTTCCAGGTTCCCTTTAGTATTTTTCAATAGGGTTCACCCCATTTCAGTTGCCACAGCCCTCCATAACGCGTCTCCTGCATGGTGAATATTTTTAATAGTTTTTCCCCTCTCCTTGGCCTCATCGCTAGATCTCTGAGCTATTCCGAGGGCTATTACAGCCTTAATTTTCTCATCGACGACAGCGACGATGTCGCCGGGGTTAAATTTTCCCTCGACATCTTTGATCCCTGGACCCATCACGTCGGCTCCGCTCGCGATGGGCTTAACGGCACCTAGATCTACGACGACTCTGGGTATCGGTAACTTCAGTTTCTCTACGGCGGTTAGGAAGGGTATGAGCNTGCCATCAGGAAATTCTATTAGTATTGGGGTATCTTGGAGGTAATAGACTTTCGCGACATCATCCCTCAGGGGGACCTCCAATACCTGAAGGGAGATCTTCCTCCTCTGAAATACCTCATCCATCCCAGGTATCTCGGAGATAGCCCTATCTATGAGCTGCCTGCTCTCCTTAAGCGTTAAAAAGTATTTCTTGAACTTTATTCGGATCACCCCTCAAAATAATGGCGCCCGGGCCGGGATTTGAACCCGGGTCTGGGGCTCGACAGGCCCCTATGCTGGCCGGGCTACACCACCCGGGCACCTGTGATGAGTTAACGCAGCTCATTATAAATCTTTCACCTTGCTGAGCGCGCTCACGTAGAGGGCCCTCATCTTAACGGAGTCCCTCTCTAGCAACGGGGACTCGGATATTACGATCCATCTCAATCCATATTCCGCTATGATCTCAGCTAAGGGCTCGAATGGAGGTCCATAGCCCGAACCCAGATCGTGGTGCATCCTCTCTCCAATTCCCGATTTAGCGAGCTCGACCTCGGTGAAGTGTATTATGAGACCGTTCAGATCCCCCAGCCTCCCCTCAATGGTCCTAAGGATCCTCTCATAATCCCCTCTGCCCCTTATGCTTCCTCCCTCCCTCGCGTGGATGTGCGCGAAATCTATAGTGGGCCTCACTCCATCCACCTCCTCAGACATCCTCAGGACCTCATCCAAGGATCCCAGTTGGGATGGCTTACCCGTCGTCTCAGGTCCTAGCTCCAAATTTATCCCGAGAGAATTCAGTCCATCCCTTACCCTCTTCAGCGCTTCTATAGCTGCCCTAAGGGCATCTTCGCCACTCATCTTCCCATAGTAACCTGGGTGGAATGTAATATGGCCTGCACCCATCTTGCTAGCGGCTATTCCGGAATCTATCAGCCTCTTGATACTAGCCTCCCCCTTCTCCTCGGAGCAGAGGTTTATCGCATATGGGGCATGTAAGGAGAGCATTATATCGTTTTCAGAGGCTTCCTTCCTCACCCAGGAGAGCACATCTTCATTCTTCGGTATCGCCCTCACAGCCTGATACTCCATGGCATCTAGACCTATTTCCCTCAAGTAGGAGAAGGCCCTCTCCTTCGGAGCATCTATCGGATAGCCAGCGGGCCCGAACCTGATCCTATCGATTAGCACGATAATTCCAGCGCTCCCTAAAAGATAAAGGTTCCCTTGTCAGAAGGTTCATCATAGGAGAATATTAATAAACTCACCATTTATTATGTTATGGTAAATAATGCATGATATTCCTTCATTTCTATAGAATGAGGTTGAAAATATTAATGAAATGGTGAAGGTGCGCTCATCCGCGTGGCGAAAGGTATTTATCCCACATCACCCCATAAATCACGGGTCACCCGGCCCGCTACGGGCTTAGCCCCTTCGTGGGCTATCGCGACATAGTGCGGGGGAAGGGGCCCTAGATTGGCCCCGATCACCGGCGTCCCAAAGGACGCCACCCCCTCCGTACTTTGCGCCGGGTGACCCCACCTCCGCCTCCCTCGGTGGAGAGAATGTGGTTCCTGAGGCCGGATTGTCTCACAGCATTTGAGGAAAGGGAGATAAGGGATTCCATACCCCGTTACATAGATGTAGTTGAGGGCAGGAAACTGCCCCTCTTCAAGCTCTCGAAGATAATAAGGCTTGAGCCCACGGACGATCTCTGGAAAGCCCATGAAGAAGGATTGAGGATCCTCAGGGAGATTTTGGAGAAGGATGAGACCCCCAAGAGGGGAGAGGAGGGGATATCCCTCCTGGATGTTAAAGCATATCTGTCCCTAGAGCTCGCAGGGAAATGTAGGTTCTGCGAGTGGANATGCGGCGTCAACAGGATCGAGGGAGAATCCGGAGCTTGCAGGGTAAAAGAAACGAGGGTCTCGAGCGCCTTCATCCACATGGGAGAAGAGCCTCCAGTGAGCCCATCAGGTACGATATTCTTCTCCGGCTGCAACTTCAAATGTATATACTGCCAGAACTGGGATATATCCCAATTTCCCGAATCCGGTAGGGTAGTATCCCCTGAGAAACTGGCAGCTCTGATGGATGATCTCAGGAGGAGGGGCGTCAGGAACATAAACTTGGTCGGCGGGGAGCCGACTCCCAATATTCATACGATAATGCTCTCCCTCAGATACGCATCTGAGGATTTTCCAGTGATATGGAACTCGAATATGTACATGAGTGAGGAGGGCATGAAGCTCCTACTAGGTATCGTAGATCTCTGGTTGCCTGACTTCAAGTATTGGGAGGATGAATGCGCCAGGACCTTGAGCGGGATTCCGAGATACTCCGAAGTCGTCAGGAGGAACTTATCCATGGCCTACGAATTCCCGCCCGGTGAAATTATAGTCAGGCATCTGGTCCTGCCAAATCATGTAGAATGCTGCACTAAGCCGATACTGACATGGGTGGCGAGGAACATACCGAGGGCCCTCGTGAACATAATGGACCAGTATAGGCCGGAGTATAGAGCGCATCAAGTACCCCGGATGAATAGGAGGGTCAGCTCTGATGAGATGAGGGAGGCGTTCGAACTCGCTGATAGCCTCAAGTTGAGATGGAGATCGGTCAGCCGGTGACTAGGGAAAGGAGCTTCCATTTGAACTCCTCAAGGCATCCATCGTTGAGGAGGAAGTGATCTGCATAAGCGAGGGCATCCCCGAGATGGAAGGTCTCTATCTCCTCCCTNTCCTCCCTCAGGAATTCCTCATAGCTCCCCCTATCGAAACCCTCCCTCTTCCTGAGGGACGTTCTGATGAACCTCAACCATTTAGAGGATAATATTGCTATTGTTATCACGTCTTCCCCAAACTCTTTTTTGAATTCATCAATTTCCTCGATATTTCTTATACCATTTACGACATAGCATCGGGGGGGAGGGGATCTCTTGATGGTCTCTATAGCTAGCTTGGCGATAACGCTAGCCCCCCTCTCCCTCCTTAGCTCAATACCAACAGATCTTAAGCTCTCCCTGGTTTTCCTCAACCCTCTCCTCTCGACCTCCTCGATTAATAAATCGCTCATCCTTATGATCTTATATCCCAGAGCTTCCTCGAGCGCTTTAGAGGCCTCATCCTTCCCGCTCCCGGGCAGTCCCACTATCAGGACGATGGGCTTGCCTAGGCACCCAGATCCCATTAGACCCACCTTAAACCCGATAGCGGGTTCCCTTTTAATATGGAATAGATAAGTCAAGTGAGGGAATAAATCATGATCTCGATAATAGAGGTTGAAGCGACCAGTCAGGGGGACGGAGTGATACCTTTCACGGGGCCTTTCTTCAGGGCCGCTGTGCTGAGATCGATATCCTCTCAGGATCCTCTGCTCGCAAAAGCCCTGGAATTATCCTCCAAAAAGATATTCGTTGAGGCCCTCAGAAAGGAGAGGAAACAGATGCCTTGCGGCTCCTTAGAGGAGCCTGTTTACATGGGCTCGGAGTACAGGGGATCGATAATAATATTTAATGATAATGTGATAAGCGATGCAATAAAATCATGGGTATTCAAGAAACCGACTATAACAATAAAAGATATTCCATTTAAAGTGACATCATACTCGCAGCAGGAGATAAATATACTTGACTTCATTCAGGAGAGTCCGTGCAGGAATTTCAGGCTCCGCTTCCTCACACCCACGTGCTTCAAGAGGACGACTTCTCAGTACTGCTACCTCTATCCAAACCCCAGGCTTATAGTCTCCTCTCTCGCTTCTGCCTGGAATGCCCTCTCACCCAAGAAAGGCCCGGAAACTAGATTAGTCGCTACCTGGGCCGATCTCAGCGTTGTAGAGACTGGATATGAATTATGCACAACTAAACCGGTGGAGATGAGTGGGGAGAAGACATTCGTCGGTTTCATGGGATGGGTGAATTATAAGGTGATAGACCATCCGGAATGGCATAGATCGTCGCATGAGGAGATGGCCACTTGGCTGGCTACTTACCTCATGTTCGGGGAGCTGATAGGAGTAGGATACATGAGGAACATGGGGTTCGGAAGGATAAAATTTGAAGTCAAGAGGAAGTAATCGTTAAATAATGGCCTCCAGCAGATCCTCCCCTGCTCTCTCCAGAAGGAGGATCCCGCTCCTCAACTCAATTGCCTTATGATCTCTAGCCCCGAATATCCTTTTAAGCTCCCAGAAGACCCTCCAAGTGCTAACAGCGTCCTTGCAGGAGGAGATGGAGACTGTTATGCTTCCGGACTCCGGCCAGGTATGAACGGCAGCATGAGATTCCCCTATTATCGCGATGCTCAGGACCCCTCCATTGGGTTTCCGCATCGTTATTATATCGAAAAGCGTGAGCCCGGAATTCATGACGGATTCTATCAATGCGCTCTCAACGAAACTGATATCCTCGAGTAGATTCCTGCTGACGCCGAAAAGCTCGCCGATCACATGGTACTCGAAGGCCCTCTCCATTTTTTACCTCACCTCCGCCTCCCTATACATAAAACGACTCACAATTTATTTAAAAAGATTACGAGGAGCCGCCTAATTGCCCTAAGTTTGAGGATAAGCTCTCAGAGATCTTAATTTTGCTGTCAGATCGGGGGCCAACTTGACTCTTTCGAACTCTACACCAATAAAAATAGCGAATTCAATATAATGAGATTTTCTGAGATTTATGGGGGTCAAACAAGATAAAATAGAAAGCATTCCCTAGGATGAACCTCCATTGAGCCCAATTAACTGAGAGGGGCTCAAGAATAAACCTTCAATTATCTATTGAACTGATCCCCCCCGTATGAGGGGAGGGGGATTATATTAAGCTCTATCTCGAGTAGTCCGCATAGCCTCCACTAAATGCATCATCCTGAGGGTGATCAGAAGAAGCCCTCTAAACTCCCACTGAGGCTATATTCCTCACCTAATATCGTTCTAAGCATCCTCTGTAGTGTCTCGCTCTTAACATCGATTTCGGGTTCCTCAGATAAGTTCTTCTTCCTAGAGAGCCAATCATCCAATATCTTCTTCACATACTCCACCATAATCTCCTTCCAACCGGCAGCATCCTCCAAACCCAATTCATGCTCTAGAGGAGCCCTTCCGAGCTCATTATAGTATTCCCTACTTATGCCCTCCCCAGAGGAGCTCCTCTCGAAGGAGTAAAAGATCCAACCCAAGGAGACGGATTGTGAGATCTCAGCATCCTCTCCCGAGAGGGAGAATTCATCCTGCCTGAAGCATACGAATTCATCTACCCTGACGAGTTGATATATCTCATCGTAGAGGGGCTGAGCTTCTTCCTCCATCATCCTTATTGCCTCCAGACTGAGGGAGAATCTCTTTCTGAATTCTTCAACTGGCCAGCTTCCCAGGAGGATGCTTATTCTTCCGAATGCGCTCACATTCCTATCCTTCAGGTATTCTGAGATAGATTCGAGAGCCAGTTTGATCTCTTCCTCCGATTTCTCACCGATAACCGAGGATTCCGGGAGGTAGTTCAGGATCTCAGACAGATCCTTGAAATTGGATACCTCAATATCCCTAATCCTAGCTAAAACTCTCCTAATTATCGCAATAGACGATAGGGGATCCAATAGGAGGGAGGGGTTCTGAGAGAAGGCTGAAGCGGCAGTCCCTCCGGCTATCCTCCCGAGAGTCCATAAGGAGTCTAAGACCCTCCATTCACCTCCATCCTCTATCAAAATCATGGGATTCAATCTACCGGATCTATTGCTATTCGGAGATGTCCTGTACTCCATTGAAAACCCGCATTTCACCTTCCTGCCATCTACATTCAGATCCCTCAGCAGTAAGAGCGAGAACCCCCCTCTCAGATCCAGCATCCAGGGGGAATCCTCCCTCACAGCCTTTATGACGTAATCAGCATAATGATCCCTCTTGGACTTATATGTCATTTAACTTTGGGCACCTCCCCCTCTGATATCACGGTAAGAAGTATATAATCCCACCCGTTCATCACTTCACCTCCGGTCATCGCAGAGTGAAGGTCGAGTGATCCCATGAAAAAGATTAATTAGGCTTCGACTTCCATCTCAAGGGGGATGAGATAGCCATCCCAGACTGATGGGGACGGATGATTCACCCAGGGGTAATCGACCCCCAAATTCTACTGAAGCCCCTTGATCACATCTATCAAATCATCTGTCATCTTGTCCGCCTGCTCCATAGTCACGATGAGAGGAGGCTCTATCCTCACCACATTCCCGAAGATACCGCCAGTCCCCATTATGTATCCTCTCTTGAACATCTCATTCCCTATCCTCTTAGTCGCCTCCGGATCCGGTTTCTTCCCCTCCTTCACGATCTCGACACCTATGAAGAGGCCCCTTCCCCTCACTTCACCCACGGGCTTCAGAGAGGCATCTCTCAGCTTACCCATTATGAAATTACCGACTTTAAGTGCGTTCTCATGCAGCTTCTCCTCTAATAATACCTCTATACCAGCTAAAGCGGCTGCACAAGCGACAGGATTGCCTGAGAATGTCACATTGTGATCTCCAGGCTCCCAAGCTTTATCAACCTCCTCCGTTGCCATTATACCAGCTAGAGGAAGGCCCGCGCCTAAGGCCTTGGCCATTGTCATTATATCAGCTCTCACGTTCTCCCATTCATGTCCAAATATCTTTCCAGTTCTTCCAAATCCGCTCTGAACTTCATCGACAATTAGTAGCACATCATTTTCCCTGCATATCTTCTCTAACTCCTTCAACCATCCATCCGGAGGCACTATTATTCCTCCTTCNCCTATCACCGGCTCTATTATGACGGCTGCCGTGTTCTCAGGCCCAAGGCGGTACTTTATGTATTCATCGACTTTCTCAAGTGTGTACTGCTTGCAAGTCTCAACATCCCCGGGGAACCTGTAGCAATAGGGAGTGGGGAGGTGGACGACTCCGGGATAGTTGGCGAAGTGGCCCATCAGCTTCTTGTACTTATGCGATGCAGTGAGCGTGAGTGTGAGGCCTCCTCTCCCGTGGAAAGCGCAATCGAATGCGATTATGTAAGAGCCTGTACCTCCCTTTACCTTCACGGAGTATTTCTTCGCTAGCTTGATTGCGCTTTCTACAGCCTCGGTCCCGCTATTAGCGTAATATGTTTTCCTCAAATCCCCCGGCGCGATTTCAGCTAATTTCTTGGCTAATAGTATCGCTGGGACATTATAGTAAAGCATCGAGACATGCGAAAGCTTCTCTATCTGNTCCTGAACAGCCTTAACTATTTTTGGGTGAGAGTGACCGTAATTCATCACCCCTATACCAGCGAGGAAGTCTAGATATCTCCTTCCTTCAACATCCCACATTTCAATTCCTTTAGCTCTCTCAAAAATCACGGGATATGTTATAGGATAAGCCGATTGGATGAAACGCTTGGCCTCCTCTATCGACACACTANCACCTACTGCTCAGGGNNGTATTAAAATAAAAAGGATGATGTTCAAATAAACACGGGAATTCATCTCAATATTCCCAGATAGAGCCTTGAAAATTGGGGATGGCTCAATAGCTCCCTGGGATCTCCCTCATACCTCACCTCCCCGCTCACGAGGAGGTACCCCTTATCCCCTAACTCGAGGGCCTTCTTCGCGTTCTGCTCTACGATCACTATAGTTTGTCCAAATGAATCCCTCAATTCAGCGAGCTTGCTCAATACTTGATTAACTANTAAGGGCGCTANATCAGTAGTTATCTCATCTAGCAACAGGACCTTGGGCTTCCTCATGAGGGCCATCCCTATGGCAAGCATTCTCCTCTCTCCCCCGCTCAAGGTACCGGCCTTCCTCTTCAAGAACTCCTTCAGCTTTGGGAACATCTCCAAGATATCAGAGATCCTTCCATCCATCTCATCCTGATTCAAGAGATAGCCTGAGATCCTCAGATTCTCTTCTACAGTTAAACCTGCTGCTATATTCCCATACTGTGGTAAATAGGCCAAACCCATCCTTGATTTCCTATAGACAGGCAATTTAGTGACGTCCATATCCTCAAATTTGATGCTTCCTGAGTAAATCGTTGCTATACCCATTATACTATTGAGCAGCGTGGTCTTACCCGCGCCGTTGGGCCCCACTATCACCGTTATTTCCCCTGAGTTAGCGCTGAAGTTTACATTGAACAAAACTTTGAATTTCCCATATCCAGCATAAAGATTTTTGACTTCAATGATCTTTTTACTCAAATTATCACCCCAGATATACCTCTAATACTTTGGGATCGTTGGAGACCTCCTCAGGAGTCCCCTGAGAGATCACGACACCCCTATCCATTACATAAACATAATCGGCGAATGGTAGGGCGAGATCTATTCTATGCTCTATGAGGAGGAGTGTAATTCCCAAATTTTTCCTTAAATCACTCAGATATCCGAGGATCTCGTTCGCATACGCAGGATCAACTCCTCCTATAGGTTCATCCAGTGCGATCAGCTTAGCTCCCGCTGCTAAGGCCCTAGCAACTTCCAACATTTTTAACTGGCCCCCTCCGAGCTTAAAAGATTCTTTATCCCATGAGTCGCTTAACCCGACTCTCCCGAGGATTTCCATCGCCCTCTTAACGTTTTCCTCCTCTTCCTTCATCCAGAGAGGTCTCAGCGGAGCCTTTAATGGGCTCTCACCAGAGTTCTTCATCGCTACGAGCACATTTTCAAGGACATTAAGTTTTAGAAATGGCATCGGGATCTGGAACGTTCTGATGAATCCTAACTTGTAGATCTCATGCGGAGGAGCGCCAGTTATGTCCTCGCCATCGAAGAGCACTCTGCCCTCATCCGGCTTTAGAATCCCGGAACAGACGTTTATCAGAGTGGTCTTCCCAGACCCATTCGGACCCATAATCATCGTCAAAGAACCCCTCTCCACCTTTATAGAGACTCTATTAAGTGCTGTCAGACCACCGAATCTCTTCGTTAAATTTTCCGTTTGTAGAATGGTGGACCTCCTTGCATCCATCTCGAGGGCACCCACATACTGCTCGGGCTCGAGAATTAATATTGTAGTGTCACCTAGTTCGCATGAGCATTTCATTAAAATCGCCTCGAGACTGAAATTCAATTTTCTATTAGGACCAGAAAATAGCAGATCTTANATAATTATCTAAAAAATAGAAAAAAGTTTAGCTTTTACCTAAGAGCTTAACGAAGGCTTCTGTCCAAGTTACGCTGTTCTTTTCATACGAGTAGCTACCAGCTAACTCCCACTCATAGCCCTTATCCGATGGGACGACCATCCAGAACATGTAGTCTGAGAAAGCCCTATCCCCGTTCTCATTCAACTGGAATACACCGGTCGCTCCGTACCACTTCTGGACTATGAAGGGTATGACCTTAGCCACAGCCACAGGGTCGTAGCTATCGACGAATTCGAGGGCTACAGCGACTATCCAGACCGCATCATATGATACGTAAGCATAGCTCTCAGGGAGCCTTCCAAGCTGTCTCTTCACCTCGGATGAGATCTTCTCCTGAAGCGGGGAGGGAGTACCGAACATCGGGCTTATGAATCTAGTCTCATAGGCGAATTTGGCCGCATTCTCATTAGTCTGAATGTCCCCTAAGAGGGCCGTTCCATCCGAGCCGATCCACTTAACTCTCCTCAATATATCGTACTGCGATGCTGCGGCTGCGAACTGGATGTACTCACCGTAACCGGCGTAATAAACCCCGACTTTATCGACCCCATACTTATTCACAAGTTCCTGCACGGCATTCGCTAATTGGGAAGCTATTGCACTGAATTCCTTTGAATCAGGATCATATCTGATGCCTTTTCCGTTGCTTTTGCCCCAAACCTCACCTTTTTCTCCACTCTGTTCGATCAGCTTAAGGAACGCCTTCTCATATGATTCAACGAGCCCATCGCCCCAGGTATCCCCTCTCCAGACGATTACAACGTTCCTTATTCCTAGCTCATAGGTAGCCTTAGCGGATGCCATTCCCTGGAACTCGTCGGGAGGGCAGAACCTGTAGATCATATCGTTAGGGATCGCAAGCGCTGGAGAGGTTGAGCTCTGGGATATCACGAGCAGCTTATTAGCGTCCGCATACCCCTTGACTTCCTTCACCTCGGAGCTCGCCATAGGTCCTATGAATATCTTCACTCCCTTCGAGTGCAATGTCTGCAGCTTATCCAACGCTTGCTTCGGATCTACTGCAGTATCCTCGATCAGGATCTTTATTCTCCATTTACTGCCGATCTGTGTTAGCCAATCATTTACATCCTTCTCAGCGAGTCTCAAAGCGATCATATCATTCTCAGCGAATGAGCCCAGGGGTCCTGTGAGTGGGAGGAGGGCCCCTATGTAAACATCCCCGCTCAGTCCCGCGGACTCGGGTGCTGATGTCACTGTACGAGTGACGGTTGATGTAGCCCCGCTACTCGCTCCTACCGCATAGCCTATGACAGCTCCAATGAGCAGAGCTACCAATATCAAAAAGTAAGATGCTCTGTTCATGTCACTCCCCCGTGTGAGCTGATTGCAGAGATTGAAGCTGGCTTTTAACTGTTGTGTGTGGGTTAAACTCCACCGCATATTTCTCCTCATTCATCGATTTTATAGGAATTTTTTAAATAGAATTCGGATGATATTGGCAGAAAATACACAGATCTTGCCATTTTATATTAATAGAAATCCGGGCGCAGCAGATCAGTTTAGAATGAGCTCAAAGCTTAAATCCTCAACATGCCCCTCCTCCCAAAATCCTCTTAAGCTGGGGGTCGTCGCGATGTTAGATATAGTGCTGACGGCTATCAGCTATTCGAGTGCTATAGCCTTAGCTGCAGCCGGGATAACCCTGATCTATATGACAACTGGTACATTTAGCTTCGCTCATGCCTCTCTAACTGCGTGGGGTTTCTACATAGTCTTCTCATTCAGTAAGCTTTTCTTCAGAGAAATCGGTAATCCTTACATATTCTTTCCAATATCAGCTATAGTATCGGGATCACTCAGTGTTATGATCTACCTCGCTGTAAACAGATGGTTACTGAGAAGGAGGGCGGATATGATAACATTAATGATGTCGACACTCGGAATAGATCTCATATATTTCGCCTTTCTGAATGTTTTCGCTGATTATCTTACTCAAGAATACAAAATAAATGCGAGACTCGTGGTTCTGACGACGGATGACATCACGATAGCCCAAGTGGGGGGTTTCACGGTTAGGGCCATCCCCCTAATCTCCATGGCTCTCATGATACTCACTCTACTATCCCTCCACTATCTGCTGAATCGAACTAGATTTGGAATAGCGATCAGAGTTACAATAGAGAGCCCTTCGCTAGCAGAGATAATCGGCATAAATCCGGAGCGCGTCTATTTGGCATCCTGGTTCATCGGTGGGGCTCTCGCTGGACTAGCTGGAGCGATCCTCTCAATGGTGGTGACGGGGACACCGGCTATAGGTAACTTGTTGATAGTTCCTGAGTTCGCGGGATCCGTAGTTGGGGGTCTTTACTCCCTTTTCGGTAGCTTCGCTGGGGGTTACCTCATCGGATTAAGTGAATACATCATAATAACTCTCCTAGCCACTTTCGTCTCGAGGAACCTCATCGTATATCAGCCCCTCATCCCTCTCTTGGTGATGACGGTATTCCTACTAGTGTATCCCAATGGTATAGGTGCCTTCAACTGGAGGAAGATCCTGAGGAGGTGATCAGCTTGGAGAGTTTAATAGATTTACTCACGAATCCTCTCCTCCTGAACATACTCGTTAACTTCGGAATTTTCCTCATAGTCACCCTAAGCCTCAACTTGGAAGCGGGTATAGCTGGAATACCCCAATTCGGGAGGGTTTTGGCTGTCCTAGTCGGTGCAATAGGGGCCGGTTCCATAGCGGGCAGGCTAATCGCTGCTTACTACGGCCTCCCCTCGGGTGATGAGTATGTCACCGGATCTACTAACATAAGGATAGTTGAGGAACTCAATCAGAGGCTGAGCTCGAATCCGGTCGATTCCATACTCATGCTGATCCTCTCGCTCATGATAGCAGCACTTATGGGTGGGGCGATAGGTTATTTGGCATCTTATCCAGCGATAAGGCTTCGAGAGGCCTACTTGGGGATAACCCTGCTCACGTTCGGTGAGGCGGTTCAGACGATCGCTAAGTATTACGATCCAATATCGGGAGGAACTGAGGGTATAATGGTCCCGGATGTCTTCAGATTCGTTGGAACGGGTCAGGCGAGGTTCCTCTTCAGCACAGCTGTTATACTATTGATAGCTATCATAATATACCTCTATCTTCAGCTACTCATAAGATCCCCATTCGGGAGATCTTTGAAGGCTATGAGGGATATGGAACTAGCTGCTAAAGTCTATGGGAAGGATATAGTTAAGCTTAGAACGCAAGCCTTGATCATAGGCGGCTCAATCGCTGCAATAGGGGGTGCTCTTTGGACTCTCTATACGATGAGCCTCAAGGCCTATACATACAACAGAGTAACCTGGTCCTTCTGGCCTTGGGCCTTCATGATGCTGGGTGGCGCTGGAAATAACATGGGAATACTAATCGGCACGTTCATATTCTCAACTCTGAGGAGCCTTATATTCGCCTATAAGACAGCTCTAGAGACAATTATACCAATAAATCCGAACTGGTTAGAGTATATTCTCATAGGACTTATAATAGTGCTTATCGCGATGTTNAGACCTCAGGGCATGCTACCCGAGAGGTCGGAGCTTCCCATGCGCAGGGAGAGGATCGAGGAGCTTAGACTCAAAATAATCGAGAATTTAAGGGAAGAAAAATAAAAAATTATTTTTTAGGGCCAGATCCCCCTCAACTCGATAGCCTTGGCTACCCTCTTAACTGCTAAGCAGAGGGCCGCTGTCCTCATATCTACCTTGAGTTCCTTATGCATCTCATATACATCTCTGAACGCCTTCGTCATCTTAGCCCTGAGCTTCATCCTCACGGTATCTATGTCCCAGAACTCCCTCGTCCTAGCTTGTACCCACTCGAAGTAGCTCACAGTGACTCCTCCTGCGTTAGCGAGTATATCGGGAGCCACCACCACGCCCCTCTCGTAGAGTATGCTATCTGCTTCAGGCGTGGTCGGTCCATTAGCGGCCTCAACTACGAGCTTTGCCTTGATTTTATCAGCATTCTTATCAGTTATGACGTTCTCCACAGCAGCAGGTATGAGCACATCGACATCAAGCTCCAGCAACTTCTCATTTGCCCTCTGAGGATCATTATCTAGGGAAGTGGCCCCTGGGAACCCGACTACAGAACCAGTCTTCTCCTTGTGCTCCAAGACCTTATCGGGGTCCAGTCCATCTGGGTTGTATATCGCTCCCCTCGAATCGCTTACAGCCACAACTTTCATGCCGAGCTCCTTCATGAATTTAGCGGAGAAGTAACCAGCATTACCATAACCCTGAACTGCTACCTTAGCCTTCTTCGGGTCCATATTCAGGACTTTCAGCGCCTCCTCCGTGACGTATTGAAGCCCTCTAGCTGTCGCCTCATTCCTCCCCTCGCTCCCTCCTATCTCGAGGGGCTTGCCCGTTATAACTCCCGGCTCGAAGTAACCCTTTATCGCACTGTATGTGTCTGTTATCCAGGCCATCGTCTGGGGGTTCGTGTAGACGTCTGGAGCCGGTATATCTATATCGACGCCTATTATTGGAGCAATAGCATAAGCATATCTCCTCGTCAGCCTCTCCAGCTCGCCCGGGCTCAGGGCCTTCGGATCGACTCTAACTCCACCCTTCCCACCGCCGAACGGGACATCGACTACGGCAGTCTTCCAAGTCATCCACATAGCTAAAGCCTTAACTTCATCCACGTTCGTGTTCGGATGGTACCTTATCCCGCCCTTGAACGGTCCTCTAGCGTCGTTGTGCTGGACCCTCCATCCCATGAAGACCTTTATAGAGCCATCATCCATCTTCACTGGGAGCTGGACCTCCAGCACCCTTTTCGGCGTTGCAAGGATTTGATGTATTCCGGGATCCAGTTTTAAAACTTTTGCAGCCTTATCCAGCTGCTTCAGGGCATTCTCCCATGGATTCAACTCCTCGGCCATAACGGACACCTCCGGTCCGGGACATCGGGAACCCTTTTCTTAAAAATTTTTCCCTAGCATGGAGGGACTCCCAGAATTAATGTTAAAAAATTTCAAGCTATCTTCCGCATATCCCCGTATAAATAGATAAAAGGATGCGCGGGAAGGTCTGAGCATGCTCTTGGAGTATGCGATATCATCCTCTATGATCCTCCTATCCTATGCTCTATTCACGCGGTATAATATCAGAAACGTAGTCCCTTATCCAGTAATAGGAGCTATTTATGCGGTAGATAGACCTGCCTTCTTCGTCATGTTCTTGATCTGCTTCTTGATATCCCTGATATTCGGGGAATTCCTATTCAAAAGATTCCTCATATACGGGATGAGGATCTTCCACGCGCAACTCCTCATAGCAACAACCTTAATGCTCCCCTACTCCTTAGCTTCCTCGGATCCCCTATCCCTCGTATTGGCGATGCTATCTGGCCAGATGGCATACGATACTCACTCGAGCAGGGATCAGGTCAAGACGGCCTCCCTATTCTTAGCGATATTTTTACTTTCTTATGCGATTTACTGGATCTTCAGGTGGTTATCTTGAGGATCTCCATCTCGGGGATACGAGGGAAGACGACCACAGTGAGGATGCTCCACCGAGCGCTAGTGAGGAGGGGGCTGAGGGTGGTATCTAAGACGACGGGAGAAGAAGCTCTACTATGGGTGGGAGAAGAAGTATTGAGGATTAATAGACCCAAATCCGTTCTTGATGAGAACTTTGAGGTGATAAAAATCCCTCATGACGTTGCGATAATAGAGAATCAAGCGATAACTCCTTATACGATGAGGGTCTTCCACCGTATAGTCAAGCCGGAAGTCATCGCTGTAACTAACGTAAGGCTCGATCATACGGAGTTCCTGGGAGAGAGTAAGATCGAGATAGCCAAATCCATTGCCTCTTCGTTCAATGAATTCACGGAGTTCGTCATCAATGGGGAGGAAAGGAGCGATATAGAGGGGATAATAAGGGAGAGAGCTGAGAGAATTGGAGCTAATTACATAAAGGCGAGGAATTATGGTATCCCATGTTCAGAATCCATAGGCATAGTTGAAGAGGTCCTCAGACTGATGGAAGATTCTTTGAGCGAGGAGGAGAGGGGTGAGCTGATTGCAGAGATAGAGAGGGGGCTCAGCTTGAGGAAGAGGGGGGAGCTCCTTTGGTACAATGGTTCGAAGGTGAATGATCCCGAGAGCGCCGAGATACTGATAAACTACCTGAGGAAGTATGGGAAGGGGTTTGTGATATCCGCGAACTTCAGGAGGGATAGGAGGGATAGGACGTCCTTATTCGCCAGATTCCTCAAGGATCTTTCCAAGAAGGATTTCATAGTTAAGATATTCGTCAGTGGATTCGGGGCAAAATCGGTGGCTAGATATGTGGGTGAGAATTGCATCTACGTTGATGAGTGCCCAGATTCTGCTCAGAAAATAATAGAATTCTCGGAGGGAGAGGGAGCCATTCTCATGCTCCTAGCTAACAGAAAAACGAAATTAGTCGATATAATGTTGGAAAAGCTCAGTGAGAAATAGAGATTGCTCTTAACTCATCCCATAGTTTCTCGTTGAACTCGCAACTTGGGTCAGGCCCGAGAGGATCGTTATAGTAAGCCAATGCCCTGGCCCTGCATCCTCCGCATATGTACCTGTAGCCGCATGTTGAGCACGCGTATCCAGAATCGTCCCTATCCCTGAGCTTATTCAGGAGCTCATTCTCCTGCCAGACCTTGAGGAAGCCATCCCTCAGCACGTTCCCCACTACTATGGGCATGAAGACGCACGGTTGAATATCTCCATTATGCTCTATCGAGCAATATATCCTTCCAGCTCCGCAGCCACCGAGGAACTCGGCTAGAGCGAATCCCATCGACATGTACTCCTCTGGAATTGCCAGCTCGGCGAAGTGAGTCGGGGTGAGCTTCCCTCCCTTATCGACATGCTTCAGGGAGACTATCGCATATATCGGACTGGTTGAGAAGGCCTGGAAGCCGTTTGAGAGCTCGGAGTAAAGGAGCTCTAGGACTTCCATCCTCTCCTTCGGGCTCAAATCGTACTCAACTATGTCCTTCCCNCTCCCAGTCGGTATGAAGTTGAAGGCTATGAACCTATCAACCCCCAGTTCCTTCGCTAGCTTTATCATATCCGCCACCTCCCTATAGTTCTTCTTAGTTATCGTCATAGCGATTCCCACATCCATTCCAGCACTCTTAGCGTTCTTTATCCCCTCCACCGATCTCTCCCATGCCCCTCTTATCCCCCTGAAGCTGTCGTGAGATTCAGGGTTCGGCGAATCCAAGCTCACCTCAACGTACCTAACTCCGATCTCCTTCAGNCTCCTAGCTACCTCCGGCTTTATCAGAGTACCGTTCGTCGCTATGCTAATGTACATCCCCGCTTGAGCAGCTCTCCGAGCTACCTCCCAGAAATCAGGGACGATTAATGGCTCCCCTCCCGAGAAGGAAATAGCAGCAACTCCAGCTTCATCAAGTTGACTCAGGACGGAGAGCCTCTCCTCGAGATTCAGCTCATCAGGTGGCGGTAGGTATGAAGCGTTCGCATAACAGTGAAGGCAGGAGAGGTTGCACCTCTTCGTGAAGTCCCAGACGACCATGAAAGGCGAGTATAATCTCTGAGGCCTCGTTATACCGTAATAGGCGATGCCAAGTAATATATTAGCTATCCCCCTCCTCATGTAAGGATCCTTGAGCCTCTCCTTCAGGGCGGATTCATCGAATCCGAATTTATCGGCTGACTTAGAAAGTATGTAGCTCATCATCTCGGAGAGGACCTTCTCCTTCGCGGACGATGGGTCCTCCAATCCGGCATAAATTGAGAGTATCTTCACTATATCAAGGGGCTTTCCTATCATTTTTATAAATCTTCTGGTGAGACCATTTCCAAGAATTCTCCTTATATCTAGGATCAGCTCATTAACGTTGATATCGTCGGCCATACCCCTTCATCTCCCACTAATACGCAAGTTCATGATATTTTTAATGTTTATCATTTAGGCTCCAGCTAGTTATCTCGTGAATTTAATTTATCTAACATATTGAAATATTAAAAATTAATCAAATAATCCCCACTATT
>JGI24721J44947_10002253_pt1 | contig 27594 bp, 37 predicted proteins | sample YelNatPaOPGAMG01_FD_44947 | JGI IMG/M metagenome (IMG submission 44947) | reverse complement strand
GTCCTGCTTAAAGACCTTCTGGAAGCTCTGTCTAACCCAATGCATTATCGCTTGACGATTAGCAAACGCATAATTCACGGCACAAGCCATCGCTTGATAATAATCTTCAGCTTCATTGCTGTTTCCGGGCGCGCATGCAAGCTCTCTGTCAGGCAAAACAATTTTGTACTTGTGCACAGCTCTTTCCATAACGCGCAGATAATCTGAGCATATTTGATGACCGAACCCTCTGGAGCCACAATGAATCATCACCGTTACTTGACCCTCATGGGTAATTCCAAACGTTTTGGCTATTTTAGAATCGTAGATTTTGTCGATTTTCTGAATTTCAAGGAAATGATTTCCTGAGCCTAACGTGCCGATTTGCGTTAGTCCCCTATTTTTGGCTGTCGTTGAAACCTTGTCTGGATCCGCGTTTTTCATGCATCCGCGCTCTTCGCAGTGTTCTGCATCCTCGTGCCAACCTAAACCTTGGTCAATAACCCATTGGACGCCTTCAACAACAAGCCTATCCAAATCATGTGCGGTTACTTTGAGGTCTTTTCTGCGGCTTCCAAGCCCGCATGGAACATTATCAAAAATGGTGTTTGATAAGTCAGCAAGTTTTGGTCTTATGTCCTCTTCTGAAAGATTCGTAGTTAACAAACGCACTCCGCAGTTGATGTCGTAGCCTACGCCTCCAGGGCTGATGACGCCTTCGTCATAGTCTGTTGCAGCCACGCCGCCTATTGGGAAACCGTAGCCTTCGTGGCCGTCTGGCAAAGTTATGGAATACTTGTAAATGCCAGGTAAGTGAGCTACATTGACGCATTGTTCAAGCGTGCGGTCTGTCTGCATCTTCTCCAATAGATTTCTGTCCGCAAAAACAACGCCTGGGACTCGCATGCCCGGCTTGTATCGTGGGATTCGCCAGATGTAATCGTCTACATTCTCAAGGGGAATTTTCTCAGAAGGGGCACGACTTTCGCCTTCTTCCATATTTTTCACCTATTAGACAAAAGCTGTTTGAGCAATATAAGTGATTTTGGCGTTTACACCAAAACAGAATCACGTTGGGATGTGTTTGAATTTTTCCACAAAATTAATAACGCCTTGCACGCTTTCGCCAAGCACGGTTTCGCTCAAAACAGTATGCGCTTGAATGTAATCCTTAGCTTTTCGAACCGCTTCATCACTTTCAAGTATTCTTTTGCTTATAGCAGCCAAGCCTTCTCCATTTTCTAAACCTTGCTTTGCAATTCTTGCCCAAAGCTTAAGCTGATTCGCGTAGGCTCGAAGTTTTTCTATGGCGTCTTCTGCGTTGCCAAAATGGCTGTAATACAAAACTTTAGGCTTTAGGCTAATTAGTTTCTCCAAAGATGCCAAAGCGATATCCAAACGGAAAGGTGACGGAGTTGTCGGCACAACCACATCAATCTCTTTTAAGTAAATCCCCGCAGCGTCCCCGGGAAAAATGCCCTCAGTTAATGGTTCGTAATAGCTTAAATGATGTGAAGCGTGCCCAAGAGTTTCTATGACCTTAAATCTGACATCGTTTCCAATATCGAGAATCATGCCATCAGTTGCTGCGATGATTCTCTCTTCAGGAACAGGTTCTGGAGCTCCGTAAATTTCAGTTATGCTTCCAAGAACTTCCTTTGATTGTTGCCAAAGTTTCTCTGGATTCACTAAATGTGGTGCGCCTCTCGCATGAACGACAACTTTTGCTTTTGGCAGATATTTCAGCAGTGTTCCAACTCCTCCGCCATGGTCAAGGTGAATGTGTGAAACTGCAACGTAAGCTACCAGTTCGGGTTTGATGTTTAATTCCTTTAATGCGGAAAGAAGATTAGGCACTGAAGAGGTTGGACCAGTTTCAATAATGGCGGTTTGCTTTCCTTTTAGGATGTAACTGGCAACAAAATTTTTTATTCCGCCGATTTCAACATCGACTAGGTAAAGGTATTCTTCAACCTTGTTTACGCGCATCTTGCATCATTCCGTTTTTGATAGAATCTTAAAGTTTTCAGCTGCTGCTTTAAACATTTTCATCAAGAACATTTTAAACGGAATAGCATATTTCTATTTGTGAACGTTTATGCTTCTCAGAATCATCCGAGATTTAACATCCGAAGAAGTTGAAGGACGAATTAGGCGATTTGAGAAAGAGTTTGGCATGCATTTTGAGAAGTTTGAGGAGCTTTACCTTAAACAGAGGTTGGATGCCAAGTTTGCAAAGGCTTATTTTGAATGGGCTGAACTTGTTAACAGTTACAAGGGCTACATTGAAGAAGGAACCCTTGATTACACGATTGAAGAGATTAGGGATGTTAAGCCGCAACAAATTGCTTTGTTAACGCCCAAAAGAATAGAATTGTTGTTTCAGATTGCCGCTTTAAGGGCTGAGTCTATAAATGATTTGGCTCAAAAAATAAGGAGAAACGTGAAAAATGTTTATCAAGACTTGCAGACCCTTGCCAAACTCGGTTTTGTTAGAATGAGTAAACGAAAGGGCAGAATCCTTGTTCCAGAAACTCTTGTGAAGGAGATAACCTTCTTAATCCGTTAGACATAGTCTACAGTAATACTTAATTATTGACGATAATAACAGACGCTGAACAAGTGAAGGAGAGTAGAAATTGAAGGCGTTGATTTTCGGCGCGCCGGGTTCAGGTAAGGGCACGTATGCGTCGCGTCTGCAATCTAAGCTTGGCGTTGATGTGGTTGCTATGGGCGATATTTTCCGGGAAATTATGAAAGAAGATACTCCTTTGAGCAGAAAGGTCAAGAGATACGTTGAGAAGGGGTTGCTGGTTCCAGACGACGTAGTAATCGAAGTTTTGAGAAATCGCTTAGCAAAAGCGCAGTCCACGAAAGGCTTCATTTTGGACGGTTATCCACGCACTATTGAGCAAGCGAAAGCCTTGGAAAAAATCACGAAGATAGATGTTGTCATCCAGCTAACTGTGCCAGACTGGATAATTATTGAACGTTTATCCACACGGAGGATATGCAAAAACTGCGGCGAAGTCTACAACCTACGTTATCTAAAGCCAAAAAAGGACATGATATGCGATAAATGCGGTGGGCCACTCTACCAGCGTCCAGACGACACGCCTGAAGTTATAAGAAACCGAATTGACGTTTACGAGCGTCAAACCCAGCCAATTCTGCAGTATTATAGAGAGAAAAATGTTCCTTTTGTAGAGTTCAAATGCGAAAAGATTGATTTGCCGCCAGAAGTTGCGGTGGAAGAAATTCTGAAAGGATTGAAGCAGTTGAAGATGGTTTGACGCGTGTTTTGGGCGAGATACCCCCTTATAAATACTCTTTATATATCAAGGATGAATCGTAACGTGGTTTTGTTTGGTGTCTTAAGGATTTCCATTCGATGGTATGTTACTGCTTTTACACCGACTTTTTGCTGATGCTTTTGTGGATTGTATTTTTCTCCCCAGATTTTTGCTTTTAATTGAAAACCGCTTGAAGTCTTGTTGAATTCTAAAATTTTGAATTTTGAATAGAGCGTTTCATGTGTCTCAAATTTTACAAGCAAAGCCTCAAGCCAACTATAAAGAAGGGCATACTCATCTTCCGCTGCAACTTCAACGTAATCTTCAATCTGTGGATTGACCTTTTTGACATCTGTCATGACCTCAAACATTGCAAGCGCAGCGTTTTCAAAAGCCTCTTTCAAATCTTTTCCGTAAGCGGCGATGTAAGCGTCTGCGGTGTGCTCCAAAAACTTGAAGCGTTTTTTGGCTCTCATAGCTTTAGCCATGTGAATATAGGGTGTTTTTGTTTTAAAATTGTTTCTAGAAAGCGAGCAGGGTAGCGGCTGTTTGAACCGCTACCAAGATGATTATTAGGATTGGTAGAGTTTTAAGTGCTTTTGAGTTGAATTTTGCGGCTTCTTCTATTTTCTTTGCGTCTACAAGACGCATGATGTAAACTGAAGCGGAAAGATTGTAGAGGAAAATGATGTAAACGGAAAGCATAATCCTATCAGCCAATGTAAGATACCCGGTTGGTGGTATACCGCTTAGAAGCGAAAGGTGAAAGGCTGTGGCAGAGAGAAGTGTTGTCACGCCTAAGCCTATTCTTTGAGAGAAGTTCTGCGGGGATATGAAAAAGGCTAGCAGAGATATTGTGGTTATAACTGTTATTGGTAAAACGCTTTTAACAAATGCTGAGAGTGTTGGCCGTCCCAAAGTTATGCTGAAGACAAAACGGGAATAAGTTTCTTCACCATAAGAATGCTCTATAACTGATGTTTCAAAATCGCCCACAGACCAGCCAGCCACGTTTACTGCTTCATCAACTTTTGAGGCGGGGTCTTCCTTAAAAATTAAATGGGAAATATCAAGATTTTTGTGTTCCAACTCAACGGCCAGTGTATGGGTTTCGAAAGGATATTGCCTAAAATCAAATGTTTTGATAAAATCTCCTCTAACACGATATTCTAAGTAATCTTGCTCTTTGCTGACCACGTACATGGAAGGAGCGCCGTTGACGAATTCAAAATTCGTTACATTATCTGCACTTATTTCAGATGAGTTAAACCTAAACCACAAGTAAAAGTCCAGCTTGTAACTGTTCGCAGCCAAATCCACCTTTTCAACATTTACAAGCCATATGCCAACCTCAACTGTTGCTGGGCTTTCCGTAGATACATCAGATTTACCATTAGCAATAAACAGTGCAAAACAGCATAGCATCAAGAGAGGCAACATTAACCATTTGATTTTCATACTAATCACATCCATAGCGGATTTGGATTCTGTTTTCTACTAAATTCCACTTATAAAAATTTTTCCAGCAAAATATGCTTCAGCCAAAATTAGTTCGTGCGCTTATCAAGTTCTACCAAGTTTTCTACGACTGTTCTTACAAAATTGGCGCATTTCTCCTCAAAAACTTTGGATTGCCGAGCCTCTTCCAAGCCATCAGGATTAGACAAGTCGTATCCGATGAGTTCTCGGCACAGCACGCTTCTATGCTGTTTTTCAAACCTTTTGTAGAGTTTATTTGCGAGTTCATAGGCTTTCAGTCGCTTCTCAAGTAACGGCTTATTAGTTCCATATTTAACCCCTATAGCCATTACGCCGCCGACTAACGCTCCGCAGACAGACCCACATCGCCCTATTCCTCCACCGAAAGCTGTGGCAATTTTAGGAACCAAATCGTTCTTGCCGTTCCAGTACTCAAAAATTGTCAATAAGACACTTTGAGCGCAGTTGTAGCCTTCAAGAAAATGTTTTGCTGCTTTTTCGCTTAGTACACTTTTATTGGACATGGTCACGCCTTCCCATATGACTCTACGCAAATGTTCCTTCAATTCTTTTAGAAAAGATGTTAGAAATATTTGGGAATCTTTTTAAGTGCAGTAACCAAAAGCTTTACAGCTTTTTCAGCGTCTTCGAGACTTAGAAGGGATGCTGGACTGTGGATGTAACGCGTAGGCACTGATATGACGCCGCTTGGCACTCCTTCTCGGGTCAAGGATATACGCGCCGCGTCAGTTGACCCCGGCAATCCCGTTTCAAGCTGATATGGAATTTTGCTTTCTTCAGCCGAATCAATTAGCAACCGCAAAACNTTNGGATGAGTAATCAATCCATAATCAGCAACAGTTAATGCTGGACCTTTTCCCAATTTTATTGGCGCCTCAACTTCCTTTACGCCAGGAACATCTCCAGCAATTGTTACGTCGAGTGCGATGCCGATGTCAGGGCTTATGCCAAAAGCAGCTGTTGTCGCTCCTCTCAGTCCAACTTCTTCTTGCACCGTGCCAACCGCATAAATTGTACATTCCGTTTTTTCCAAACGCCCAATCGCCTCAGCCATAACAGCGCATCCAACACGGTCATCAAAAGCCTTGCCAATAACAATGTTTTTTCCAATTTTGGCAAATTTTATGTCAAACCCAATGGGGTCTCCGATTCTCACGCCCATCTTTTTGACATCTTCTTGGCTTCCAGCTCCAATGTCTATGAACAGTTCATCGCAAGTTATGACCCTCTTGCGTTCTTCTTCTTTCTGTATGTGCGGCGGTTTCGAGCCGATTATTCCGTGCAGAGGACCTTTTTCCGCGTAGACTATGACTTTTTGGCCGAGGAGAATGCGGTCGTCTATTCCGCCGATTTTTGTGAACTGCAGAAAGCCTTCTTTCGAAATTGTTTTCACTAGTAAGCCTATTTCGTCCATGTGCCCGGCAAGCATCACTTTAGGGGCGTTTTTCTTTCCTTTTTTGATTCCAATAACATTTCCGAGTTTGTCTTCTTTGATTTCGTCCATGTGGGGTTTCATGAATTTCTTCATTAAACTTCTAACTTCTTCCTCTCTACCTGCAACGCCAGAAGCGTTTGAGAGTTTCTCTAAAATTTCAGCAAGCGCCATTATAATTCATCTCCAATGAGTTTAGCTAGAATTCTAAAACTTTATATTAAACAATTGTGGTAAATAGAACCCGAATCCGACATGGGCTATTATATTTCGCCCTTACAAGGGTGAAGAGATACTAATTGGGTAAAACTTTTAGAAAGTTTTCCGAAAAGGCTAAGGAGTACCTACGCATAACCAAGGCAAGCGGCATCGCCAGAAGATACTTTGTAATGAACGGATTCGACGGAGCCATGACGGTTTTTGGCATAGTTTTAGGCTCATGGATAGCCGGCGTTACAAAATCAGAAATTATAGTGCTGGCAGGTTTAGGAGCATGTCTAGCAATGGGGCTTTCAGGGTTCTTCGGAGCCTACATGGCAGAAAAAGCCGAGAGGGAACGCCACTTGAAGGAAATGGAAGAAGCAACAAACGACAACGTGCACCCAATACATTACGAAGCCGCAAGATTCGTAACATTGTATGTAGCANNCATNGACGGATTATCACCAGCCTTAACAGCAATAATTTCCTTAATACCCTTCATTCTCGTCTCGATGGGACTCATACCAATTTGGAACGCCTATTTCATTTCTTTAGCCCTTTCATTGACAACACTTTTCTTGCTGGGCATATATCTGGGAAAAATAGCAAAAGAAAACAGTTGGTTCTACGGCGTAGTTATGCTTACAGTAGGTGCCTTTACAGCAATAATAATCTTGCTAATCCAACTTCTATAGAACATTCAAAAACTAGTATAAAACATAAAAATACTTGAAAACAAAATGTTTGGAAACATAATCGAGAAGACTCTGGTGTCTCAATTGAAGAAAATAAAAGATTCAACATTCATTGCCTTGATTGCGGTTTTTGCTGCGTTCAACATCGTCTGCGATTCATTTATAGGACCGCCCCTGCCTTTTTCCGGCGTCTGGTATAGTTGGGTTTTCATATCCGAACCCATAACAGGAATAATATTAGGACCATTAGCCGGTTTCTTCTCAAACCTTATAGGAGTAATGATTGGACATTTCATCTACTTTCGGGACGTCTACGAGTTTCTTTTCACTCTGGGCGCTCCAATAGGAGCCATGATGTCCGCACTTATTTTCAGAGGAAAATGGAGAATACCATTAATCTATTATGCATTTTTGCTGGGTGCTTTTCTCGCCACACCGGTTACATGGCAACTAGGGGACGTAGCGTTCTGGGGCATGTGGGACGTTTTTCTCGCTTTTGGATGTCTTCTAATCATAGTTGTTGTGTTGACGAAATGGAAAAACCTGTGGAATGTAAAGTCTAAAGCAAATCTTCTCTACATTCTAGCACTTAGCACTTTCATAGGATTAGAAGCTGATGTCCTCTTTCGCATTTTCGTTTTTGTGCCATGCCAAACCTACCAACTATTTTATGGTTATGGAGTGCAAGANCTCCAAGCCATATGGGCNCTGGGCGCAGTTGAAACATCAATAAAGTCTGCACTATCCGCAGCAATAACAGTGATGGTTGGGCTTCCCATAATTAGTGTNGTTCGAAAAATGCGCTTTTCTCTTTCAGAAGATTAAGCGGGATGGAGCAAACTGTAAATCGATTTGGCTAATTTTTTGGCTTTCAGAAATGAGATGTCCCGTGTTTTTCCCTCTGTGATGATCGAACATAAGGGTTCTCCTTTCTCGATTATAGTTTCTGGAAAGGGTATATCTCGGATTTCCGGAAAANCTGTCAAATCGGGAGCAACAACGCGTTTGGGAGCGTATAGAATTAACCGNGTACAATAAATTGAAGCTTGCTTCTTTATGGTTGGAAGAGAACCATGCAAGCATGCATTGATGTGTGATTCCACCAAATTTATTCCTATAACTTTTTCAACGCATTCTAAGGTTCCTTGAAATCTAGGATTTACTTCTACCACGTAGGGTTTGCCATCTTTAGAGATTACCAGGTCGATGCCGTTTGACCCCTTGAGACCAAAGTGTAAAGCGACTTTCTTGACAATTTGCTCACATCTTTCCATGACTATGCCCGAACATTTTAATGGGACAATGTTTCCACAATATCCGAAAGGTTCTTCCTGATAGAGAGAACGCAATCCCATTAGTTGCTCGTTTAGCGTCAAAACCTTAACATCATCACCAGTCGCTAGAAAAGACGCACTTGCGTGAACACCATCAACAAGTTTCTGAACCAAGACATCTTCACTAGCTTGAGAGACTTGATTGAACGCTCTTTCTATCTCTCCAGAATTGCATGCAATCCTTATGTTTGCTCCTCCGAAACCTTTAGCAGGTTTAAACACAACAGGATATCCAATCTTTTCTGCTACGTCCTTTGCTTCGCAAACATTTTCAACAATAGCTGTCACGGGATATTCCACGCCTAAACGCTTGAGCCCTTCGAAAAAACCACGTCTTTCTCTAACTTTTCTAATAATTTCTGGCGAGTTTCCCAAAATTGGAACAATACCGTTTAAATCATTTAACACTTCAAAATCGTCGTCTAATCCTGAGGATAGCAGAATTGCATCTATTTTATGTTTTTTGAGCAACGCTTTCGCCATTTTTAAAAAAATCTCAGGCTTCAGTTTGGATTTCATCTTGCCGCAGCTTTTTCCACGTTTCTGTTTAACCAAGGACTTGTACGAAAAGCATGTTCGCTTAAGGTCTAAATCACCAAAAAAGTCCACTGCATAAATCTTGTAACTTGCATTCGTTGCAGATTTAGCGATAGCAACGGTGTCGATTCCGATTACTAATAGAGTTTGAATATTGGTTTTTGGCAATTACTTTTACCTTAAGCAAGACTAGTTGCTATTCGCACATGAGAGAAAAACAGGGAGGATAATAAATTTTGGGCTTAAGAAGATGGTTGCTGTTTTTTGACTTCTAAATAATCAGTCAAGAGGAGGACTCCTTCAATTATGAAGAATATGCCGACTACGAGGTTTAGAGATTCTTTCCAAGCTATGACTATTATGCCGAAAATTATGCAGAGCGCAGCTAATATTGGTTTGGAAACGGTTATGCCGATTTTTCTTAATCCTTTCTCAACAACTTCCGTCAAACATGTTCACTCTCCAATGTATCCTAAAGAGAACATATGCAGTCAGTTATTATTTAAAAGTATTCACAAGTATCTAAGAGCCGCCTACGCTATACGGTCTATAAAAGTATATATCTCAATCTTCATATTAATACAATGAAGTGAACACAGTATGGAACAAAGAAAAATCATGTCCCTCGGACGTTCTTCCTTGGTAGTTTCTCTTCCAAAACACTGGACACAACTTAACGAGTTGAAACAAGGAGATGTCGTTTCAATAGCCATAAACCGTGACCGCTCATTAGTAGTTTTCCCCGGTGCAAAAAAGGAAAGAGAAATGAGCACGATAACTCTTCACGTGGAACCCGATGAAAAAGACATTTTTGTAATTCGCAGCATAATCGCTTGTTATTTGAACGGCTATTCAATAATAAGGTTAGTCTCAAAGAAGTTTTTCACAGTAGCCCAGCAAAAAGCCATTCGCGGAATAGTTCAGATGCTTTACATGCGCATCATGGAAGCTGACACAAAAGAAATGCAAATTGCAACTCTCATTGATGAGTCAAAAGCATCAATCCAAACAGGAATTAACCGCATGTACAAAATATCAAGCTCCATGTGCCGTGACGCTTGTACNGCCTTGAAAAACCAAGANGCAGCACTTGCAAAGTCCGTTTTCACCCTTGACGATGAAGTCGACCATTTTTCCTTCTTCCTTCTGCGGTTACTCCGAAGAGCTGCTGTCGATTCAGCTTTGGCTAATCAACTCGATCTTGAACCTATTGATTGCCTTGACTACCAAACTCTTGTCCACCGCATAGAACAAGTTGCAGATCAAGCTGCTAATATAGCAAAGCATCTCATAATGTTGGAGGGAAGACAAAAGAAGGTTTCTGCGCCTCTTTTAGAGAAAATGTACGCTGCTGGTTGTGATGCTTTAGCCTCATACGACAAGGCCGTGAACGCTTTGCTTTCGAACGATGTGAAGTGTTCGGACGAAATCATTGAAAGTCAAGCCAAAATAGAAAAATTGGACCAAGACATAGCGGCTTTAGCTTTTTCGAAAGAGAAAAGCACGGAAGTTATTTGTGCTTGTTGTTCTCTACGAGACAGTATTCGACGAATTGCAGAGTTTGCAGCGGATATCGCTGAAATTACTATTAATCGCTCTTACAGACCATCTTTCTGAGCTTGTTCATGCGCCTTTCTTTTCTTTGGAAGGATAGCTTAAGGTTACAGCGAGTTTGGTAGGGGAGATTTCGCCCTTCAAGATTTTTCTTGCCAACTGAAAAGCGTAGTTGTAATTGTATATTGTGCCTTTGCCGTTTCTTCGCGCCTCCTTCAGAATTTCCCGTTCCAGTTTGTATTTCAACCTGCCAATTGTCAATGCGCCAATGCCAAAAATTCCCGGAGCCATTTCTCTCATGTCATCCTCAAGCTTTATTCCTTCAACTCCCAATGGTGGAACAGCATTTACGTCAGCTATAACCTTAGCAAGCTTAATTTCATTTAGCATTTCTTTGCTGATTATTCGAACACCAGCAACAGAGACACAGAATATAACGTCTGATTTTTCTATAACCTCTACTTTCTTTGCTGGCGTTGGAGCAAAGACTCCTTCCACAGTTACGCCGTACTTGCTTTGAAGCATACTTGACAGCTTCGCAACGTATTCTTCCCCGTCAGCACGGTCTGGATTTGGACTCACAATTTTGACATCGCATCCAAGCCTTGCTAAGAGAATAGCTGCAACTCTTCCGATAGCGCCGGTTCCAAAAATTGCGCAACGCTTGTCTTTTAGGTTTCCAAGCTTTGAACGTGATAAGGCTTCTTCAACTTTTGCTATCATAGCAGCGGCTGTTGTGTAGGCTCCAGCTGGGTCGATTATCGTGTTGGCTTCGAAGGGGGGAAACATTGAGTCACGAGCAACCTTCAAGACTTCTTCAGCTTTTTCCATGTCTTTTCCACCTATGAAGAATGTTGTGTGTTTGATTCCTTTCGGGTCTCTGGAGAAAATGGCNTCTTGCACTATTCTTTTTGCTTCTTCTGGCGTCACATTTTCATAGGGGACTACTACGCTGAANCCTGCATCGTATGCCATGCAAATGTCAAAGGGACTTGCTCTTTTGTCCGTGTCTAGAAAGAAGAGTATGTTTGGAGCTTCTTCAGCAGTTTTTTTAATGACGGGTTTGATTTGAATTTGCATAGACCTCAGCAAATCTTCAAGCTCCTCTGGAGGCGCCTTTTTGTTTGAAAAAAGTAATTTTTTTGTTGGCTGAATTGTTTCCACTTCCACATCCACTGACTCCAGTAGCTTTTTTACGCCGTTGACATGCTCTGGACTAGACAAGTGAAGGCATGTAACTTCTTCTTTTTCGACTTTCCTAGCGTTTTCAAGGATGCCCATTGCAATCCAGCTTTCCCTTACCGAGAACTTTGCCTCGCGTTCCATCTCATCTATTTCTTGTTGCAAACATTGTCCGTAAGCCATAAGATATTCTTCCTCAATACTTTGCGTATTGGCTTCTTTGGATGGCAGCGATTCCATCGCTTCAACTATGCGGTCTCTCAGTTGCTTCTTTTCTTCAATTAAAGAAATGAGATAGCCCTTAGCGTTCTCATCCATGTCTACTGGAGAGAATGAAATGTGTTTTTTCTGGAACAATTGAGCAATAACGTTATTTTGGTTGAATTTATCGGCAGAACGGTTTCCCTGCTCTTCTGTTGCAATGTCAGGGTTCGCTTCGTCGATGAGTTTTTCGAGGAAATTAGTGAAGGCAATTGATGGTTTGAATGCGGATGACAGAGAATTTTTGGGAGTGCAGTTGTTTTGCGGCTCTGTAAGCCAGAAGGGCTCACTGTATTCTTTTTCGACAATTATGACTCTTAACGTTTTTCCTTCTAAAGGAGTAATTTCAAGAGATTTCACGGGTTTGTCACCTTTGGATGTATAGGTTAACTGCAAAATATATATACCTAATCGAAATACCATATATACAGATTAATAGCATATATAAAAAGAATCCGTATTCTTCTACCACACGCCTTTTGTCAATCACCTAAAACCTTTAAGCCATTTCTGATAAATCTCCTCATCAAAAGAAGGCGGCAACAACAGTTTATCCTTGACTTTTGGTTTTCCATCCTTAGCGTGTGGTCTCCTAACCAACGTATCAGTGTACTTTTCAATTTCTCTTGCTTCTTCAGCTAAATCAGCAGCTGCTTGAGCAATTTCGTGAGCGCAAGCAACAAGTGGAATATACTTTTCTTTCTCCTTTTCTACGAAGCATGCCCGCGTGTTAACTTCAGCTATTTTTTTAGTTAACTCATAAGCTGCCATAGCCTTTGCTTTAGCATAGGGATTCCTAAAGTCTGACTGNTCCCTAATATTTTCAGTATCTATTATCAAACATGGAAGTTCAGGAGTCACTCCAGCCTTGTAGCCATGTATAAGCCTATCAATCTCTTGATATACCATCCTGTAAACGCCAGTAATCGCAAGAACTTTAATGACGTTAGAATTGAAAATTGCCATTTCAGTGGGATCCAAAAACTCTTTTCGCGCTCCGATTAGTGGGTCGCCCATAACAATAATGTAGCCGAAACCGTGCTTTTCAAACTCCTCCTTAAGGCGTTTTCCAGGAGCGTCCGATATGAAAATGCTTGGAATGTTTTTTTCTAAAAGTATCTCTCTTGCTTTTGTTGGTCCTTGAACCGCTGGATTTGGCGATATAAATATTAGAAAGGTAGGATTGAAATCAAAAATTTTCGGTAAGACTTCTGCAACATCTTCTGCAACCATTTTTGAGCCTGTTGTTACACTTCGCACGCTGATGTCTTCTCTATCTGCAAGTTCGTCTAGAAGAAGCTCAAGCAAGGGGGCAGTGCCGATGTTGCCGCACTTAACAATGCCTACTTTGACTTTTTCCAATGAACACACCCAATAGTCAAACTAAAAGCCGTATTTAGAAAATGATGTTTATAAGGGTTTCACGAATACGGTTAAAAGAAAAGCAAAAACATTTTATGATGGGCTTTTGACAATGCCATAAATGCCAAAGAATTTAAACCAATTCCGCTTTTCTGTATAATAAAATTTCGAGATGAGGAAGAACAAACTCATGAGCGAAGAAAAATTCATTTATAAAGCGGAAAATGGAAACACGTGTGAAATTGTGAATACCTTTGCTGAAATGTAACATCACAATGAGATTTGGGGGTTGTGTCTTGGGCAATCCCCCTTTTTCTTTGTTGTTTTGGTTACTACGAGCATTCTGGGGCGTATGTACTCGGTGTCCTCGTAGTATCAGCCTCAAAGTGAGATTCGTGTCTTCTGCTAGGGCTTCTGGGTTGAATCCGCGCATCTCTTGTAGGGCTTAAGAGAAAAAAATGGGGGAAGCTTAAGGTAAAGAAGCGGTGGTTTTTTGTGGGCGGGTTCGTGTTTCATTTATGAGGTAGACTTTTGGGCGTGCGCCTAGAAAGACTGTGACTAAGTCGCCTTTCTCGTTCCATTCCTTGACTGTTTGCCACTCCTTGTAGGAGAGGCGTATGCAGATTGAGTTTTTCTTAAATTCCATCTTGCCCCTATGCCCCCAAGCATTGTCCGCGCTTGTTCCGTTCTCTGAGAAGCCTGCGAAATTCAACAGCCAGTTCATGTAAGAGCTTTGAAACGTCGTCTTCACAGCTGCCCGTTTTCAGATATGCCTTCTGAGTTTTCATACCAAAACTTCCTGCAGGGTTTTCTGAAGCGTGTCTGGCTTTTCCTCCGCGTAGCCCACATATACAATGCAGTTTTGAGTGGAAATTTTTTCGTCAATGTCAAAGCGGACTCGGTAGCCTTGATAGCGAACTGTGAAGCCCCATCCGTGGTTTTGCTCTACCTGGTTTTCATACGCCCTAATAGCTCGTCTGCGAAATTCCTGGTCCTGCATTAGAGTTTTAAGTTTGTCTTCTACGCGGATTTTTATTTGCGCCTTCATCCCGTTTTCCTCATACTACATTTACTACACAGCAATACTTAAATTTTACTACACGTACATCATATGTAGGATAAGCATTAAAAACTAAACGTGGTGAATGAAAAATGGCGATGGAAGTGATTAGAAAATACAGCCGCACAAACATCTTCATAATCGACGAGGAACTTTGGGCTTGGGCCCAATATCGCGCTAAAACCTTAGGCTACAGCAGCACATCCGAATACCTTTTCGCTTTGATCGGGCTTGACAAAGCTGAAAATCTTCATTTGAAAAAAACCTCATACGACCGCAAAAAGGCTAAGGAAGGCTAAGCCCTATGCCCTACTGGTCCGTAGTTGAAGAGAAACGCCTTCTCGACTTAATGAAAGAGGGCATGTCACTTGAGGATATAGCTGAAGCTTTGGGTCGTAGTCCTGAAGCGATAGACATGAAAGCCAAAAGAATGGGCTTTCCTGTTCCGCGCAGAAAAATGTCGTGTGAAAACGGCGCAAAAAGTAACTTTAATTCTTCCACAACAACAACGCCTAAGCCCTTGGAGCCCGTGAACGCTGAGGACCTGCCCAGCATCATGCAGGCAATGCAGCTGTTGTGGGCGGCTGCCATGCGACTGCAGCAGGCTGACTTGGATCCTGCGGAAGTGCGGCGGCTGCGGCTTTTGATAACAACAGTGAAGAGTTACGTTCATTTGCTTGGTAACTTTTTGGTTCCCATGGTTTATTTGGAAAAGAGAATCAACGAGATGGAGAAGAAGTGGGCTGTGCAGTATGGGCAGGATAAGGAAAAAGCAGAGGGTGAAAAAAGCGGGGAAGTGGATAANGCGCGGATTGGTCAATTAAGGCCTAAAGACTTAGTAAGCATGCCAGGGGAGGTGAATCAATAAAATGAAGAAGNGTGGGCGATTCATGCATGTTGACTCGTTGGTTGATGGACAAGAGGTTGTGCTGGACAGAAAAACAAATGAGCTTTTGCCCAGGGCTACGGTTGACGCTCTTTTGCCTGGAAGGTGCACCCGCTGCGGCGTCGCCATGGTCAAGAGGCAAAGCGGCGAATACTATTGCCCTAAATGCGGCGGCACAGTGGCTCAGCCTGTGGAATCCATCCCAAACCCGACATTAGAAATTGAACGGGCTAAGCGAAACATTCAGCGGGCTAGAGGCTTTGGGGAAGAGTCAAAATTGACCGTGGGCGACCTCAGTGTTGTTGATGAGGAGAAGCGTAAGGCTGTGAGGCAGCGTCTGCGGGCCTTGCATGACGGTTTGACAGTGGGCGATTTGTCAACTGCAACGGACGCTAAACTAGAAGAGGCAAGGCTTGACGACTTGTTTGTGGGCGGCAAAGTTGAGCCATGCGTAAGCGAAAGTGAAGCTGTTAAAGCGAAGATGATGGAAAAGCACAAGCGTAAGCTGGAAGAAATGCAACGGTTGAGACGGATGCTTTATGAGTAGCGGAAACATGCTCTCTTGCAAGAGATTTCTTTGGCGGCGCACGTTGTCCCTAGGTCCATTGCCCCTAGGTCCATTGCCCCTAGGTCCATTGCCCCTAGGACCGTTGCCCCTAGGCCCTTTTTCTGTTCTCTTCATGCCTTCATTAGATTTTCAATTTAGAGTTTACTACGAGCACACCCAGCCTCATGGATGCTCGTAGTATTTTGGTTGACTGTTTTCGGCATACAACTTGAGTCTTCTTCATTTGTTTCTTGCAGTTGCCCAACAGCGGTTTTGGAGCAAGGATTGAAGGGCAGCCAAGCGTAACAAGCCTCGTCTACGGCTGACACCTGCAGGCGCCACACTGGACAATAGGCTTTATGTTTCCTCAAAGTCTGGATCACGTGGGTTTTTTCCGCGTCTATTCTGCCGCCTGTTCCAGGAAGCCTAAGCGGCCCTGTGCTTGCCAGCCATTTTCTCACTGCTTCAACATAGCGGTGGGCAAGAAAAGAGGAGACTAACTGTGCTTGTTGAGGGCTGAAGGAGAATGAGACGCGCCTGCAGTTTCCGCATAATTTTAAGTTTGTTTTCAGTTGCAGGTAAGCGTTCATAACATTTATTAAGACTTACTAATGCATAAAAACTTTCTTAACTCTGAAGACGAAATTGGAAATTCTCCATGCCCTATTATATGCTTGAACGCCGCAAGCTCTTCAAATACTCTCGATATTCTTTAGCTTCACGTGAGAAAAGCCGGGTGTATTCCTTTCCACTATAGGCCCTTTTTCTTTTTTGCCCAAGAAAAAATCTAGGACCCACTTTCTTAGCAGGCCAAGGGATTGCTAGGACGCCCCAACTATGCCAAAATTCCTTGGGGATTCTATATCGAGCACGTTGTCTTCCTCTTTCACCGTTACCCCGGGGCTCAAGTACCTTTTCCACGTAGCCCTTTTTAATAAGAGTTTTCAGGAGCCGGTCTAATGTCTTCTTTGGCCACACAGTTTGCCCTCTTTGGATTTCTCCGGTGAAGACTTCAGATTTAGCCCATACATGTTTTCCGACTAATTCTCGCCAAGTGAAGCCCTCACGTCTTTGACTCAGAAATTCCAGGAGTTCGGCTTCTCTTGAAAGGCGCATTTAATGTCATTTGGTATATCTCTACAAAATTCCGATTTATGTTTTATTAAAATGAAAATGAGGAAGATGAAGTGCCGATTAAGAGAAAACTGTGTAAAATTGGCTCAGGGCTGGCAGTTTTTCTTCCTAAGTCGTGGGTTCAGTTGCTTGAAGAGAAGTATGGACGTATAGAAGCGGTTGCCATAGAAGTCGATGGCATTCTCAAGATATCGCCGATTTTTAAGGAGGCTTCAGAAAAATGACAGAGACAGCCCAGAGGGCTGCCCCCATAACAGCGTCAGTAGCCTTAATACATAAGTCTTTTTGTTATGCTCCGGATAGTGTCTTTCAATCGAAATTGGACTTTTCTTTGCAGGGAATTGTTAATGCCGCCGCAGTTATGCTGACCCTGGGGCATGAGCCTTCTGTGCATAAGCTGGAAAATGTACTCCGCACTATTTTCAAGGATCCGCGCGCCAAGCGGGACTACACGTCTGATTTAATCTGTGCCCGGTGTGGACAGAGATTTGAGGCGAAGGCCAAAAAATCCGATCGGTTCTTTTTTGTTGGCCCTAATTTGCTTGAAAAATATGCGGCTGAGGATAGTGTATTGGTCTTTAGTTTTCCCAGCCGGATTCTTGCAGTGAAGGCGAAGGAGCTCTATGTACGTCGCCAATTGGCCTCTCCAGGAAGGAATCGCGATGGAGAGCCTTATCTCGATTTCTCAAGTGTTAAGGTTCCGGTAATTCTTGAGATTCGGCGCCATAAAGAGTGCTCCATCCAGACGCACCCACCCCTGCCCCTCGTGCTGCACCAGGAGGCGCACTAATTGAGTGAACAGCGCGCTCTCGAGATCCTTGCGGACTTTGCTAATGCCTTGGAGGCTGCAGCAGTCAACGTTAAGCATCAAATTGCAGAATTATCTGAGGCTAAGGAAAAGTGCTCTTGGGATCCGTCTAAGATAAACTGGGAAAATGTTGAGGGCAGTAGTGGGCCTTATCAACGTAGCGAGGACGTTAACAATCCAGACTTTAAGGCTATGCTAAAAGATTTGCAAGGGCATAATGGCAAGCTGAATCGTGACGGCTATTTTTATTGGGTTTTTGAAAAACGCGCCATTGTAGGCCGCAAGTGGTTGAAAAAGAAATCCTCGTAAGAGAGTGTGCTCCCTATGTCCACCGTGATAGAATACCCGCCGGAAGCTCGGGGAAATCTTAAACGTATGAAAGAGTGGGACCAGGCGCACGTGCGTGGTATTCTGGGCATAAGGGCAGCCTCGAGAGAAGAACATCAAGCTCTCTTGCGTCTGAAATGGTGGTGTGAAGATAATGGAACGTCGACATGTTCCACGATCATTTTACTCACGGAGAGTTTAATTAAAGCAGATGATGCTGTCCGGCCTTTGAAAACAGGAGGCCCTATGATTGTGAATATTCAGCAACAGAACACCTTTATTCATCAAACAGAGCGACCCAGGCGACTTGCTGACCTTAATTCAACCATGGATAGTATTTCGAAGGGAGGGCTCTCTGGCACAACTACTAGGATTGCTCTTGAGTCTCTAGTGCTTCTAAAAGCCATGCAAATGCCGTATTCTTTCTGAATAAGGCATTCTTTCTGCTTCAGAGATTTTCCTGAATTGAGCCCCAATTGCTTTAGAAAGGTTATTTTGAGGCTGAATCAAAGAGGCTTTGTTGCTCCCGTAGAACCTAGAACATGCCCACGATTCTATCGCTTAACACCGAAACTGCTTCTGCGTTTGATGCCCGAGAATACTAGAGTATGACCGGTGGTCGACCAAAATGGTTGAAACTGGGCCCTCGTGTCCGAAGTGTGGTTCACATGATGTTGAGAAGCTGGTCTTACTCTCTAGAAAGATTCACTGGGGCCCTTTTATTAGGAATGAGGGGCGATGCCCTTTTCGAGAGGAATGTGTAAACACTGGTTCTGGACGCTGCAATTTATGTCATAGGGAGTATTTTGTAGTGCGTCATTTCTTTAGCGGGGCAGAGAAGAAAATTTGCGTGGAGTCAAGCAGAGGTGAAAGCTTCTGCCAATTCAAGGATAAGAGGTACTATTGCAAAACGGAGCCTTTCATTGAAGTTCATTGGCTTTTTGAAGAGTACGAGGGGGAATAGTGGCGGTGGGCTACAGTGTCTTAAGGTTTGCGGTTAACCGTGAAGTGGTGGTTGAGGTTGACGAGTTAAAGGTGTGTGGCAGGCTAGTTGCTGTGTGCGAGTCTCATGGCGGAAAAAACCATAGGCCCTGCGTGTTGATTTTGGAAACGTGTTCTGGGCAATGTTTGGTGCGGGGCTGGGACAAAATCGTTTTTGAAGGGAGGTTTTAGAAGATTATGGTTGGGTTTGAAGTTGGAGACAAGGCTGCTTCCGCAAGTGCTGCGTTTCGCGCCTCCGTGACAAGCGGCTTAACCGCTCTTGGGAAGTTGGGCTTGCACGATTCCGGTCCAGCCGCACAGCCTCTCAGTCAACTTCAGCCCATGCCCCAAGAGGATACTACGAGTACGCCCTGCCTTATGGATGCTCGTAGTAAACCAGAACCAGTCCACTGTCCAGGGTTTAAAGCAGACGGCACATGCACCCACACACAAGCAGCCCTGGAAATTGACAGTTTCCGAAAACAACCCTTCAACAAGCCGTTACAGGAGAGTCTGTAGAATATGGCAGGGACTGAGGTTCAGGGTGAGGACGGTCTTCCCGTATGCGCCTCCAAACGCATACTTGGCAAAAAGCAGCCGTCTCAATATGGGAAGTTGAACTGCAAGGCTCGGCTGCAACGCCCCCCTAAAGAACCTCAGCTCCACTGTCCAGAATGCGGCAGCACACGCCTATGGAAAGCTGGATTCTCAGCACGAGGCTATCAGCTACTTCTTTGCCGCAGCTGCTTTCGACGCTTTCAAGTAAAGGTCAACATCACTGCGCAGCGTCTCAAAGGTTCGGACACGGTGGAGAAGCTTCCAAATGGCGTCGTCTCGGTCACCGGCAAGCAACCGCTTGATAAGCTCTCTTTCGTACGGAGTGAAGATGTAGGTTCGCATATGCTCTCTGTTGTAGAGAAGAATTTAAATAGTTTACCTCTCTATAATAGAGAAAGCCGAGTATGCGTCTCGGAAGGCGAGTCGAAAAACTTGGCGGCGGTAAACGAAACAAAAACAACCGCCCAGGACAGAACCAACCAACAAGCATTGAAAGGCGAACTCGTCACTTTCATGTTCCATCTGAGCAAGCTGAGCCTTGACAAAAAGACGATCTATAGCAGAGCCCGAAACATTGAGCTTCTCTACCGCAACGGCGCCGACCTCAACAACCCCGACAGCGTCCTAACCGTGCTGGCCACAAACGAAACATGGAGACCAGGCACCAAAAACAATCTACTTCAAGCCTACAAGTCCTATGCCAAATGGAAGAAAATCGACCTGTCAACCGTCGACCTGCCTAAATTCAAACGCCAAACAGAGCAGCCCTATGTTCCTAAAGAGACTCAACTTGACCAACTGATCGCCGGCGCAGGCTGGAAAACAGGCGCGTTCTTGCAATTGCTCAAGGAAACAGGAGCCAGAACCGTGGAGGCAGCATGTCTAAAATGGAGCGACATAGACCTGGACCGCCGAACAGTCACCATAAGGAATCCTGCTAAAAACGGTACGCCGAGACAGATCCACGTGTCAGAGAAATGCATCCAGATGCTTAGCAGGCAGCCGCGCAAAAGCGACAGCGAGTACATCTTCGGCAAGAACCCAGAGAGCATAAGAAGACGGATGAGAGCAAACTTTCATCGGGCTCGCGGCTACATCGCAGCCAAAACAGCCAACAAAGACCTACTCAAAATCCACCTGCACACCTTTAGACACTTCTTCGCGACAAAGCTATACCTTCAGACCCGTGACATACGCTACGTGCAGAAGAAGATGGGCCACCGATCCATAACCAGCACAACCATTTACGAGAACAGCGAGCCAAACCAAGACGTTGAAACCTATACAGTGAAAGCAGTGACCAATCGAGAGGAAGCTGAAAAACTTATAGCCTTAGGCTACGAATTTCATTACCGAACACAAGATGGGGTGGACCTGTTCAGAAAGAAGGTGATAGGACTTGACTGAAACGGACCTATTCTACATGAACCGAGAGACCGGAGCATGCACGTGGGAAAAGCCTCACGGAGAGTTTCAGAATACATTTGTAGAGATTCAGAACACTTTTGCTGAAATGTTTCCACTGTGGGCTGGACGCGTATTAATAACAGCAGAAAACGAAAAGTGGGCTTTGACAGCCGCAACGGTTGCAACGGGCTTTGCAACAAGCGTAATCATGTCGCCAGCCGAAGCTGGCTTAGAATGCATTGTATCAGCAGACAAAACTCCAGACAACCGCATAGGCGCTTTAATCCAAATATACAACCGCAACAGGTTCGACTTAAAAAACCAAATGATACTGCGAATAGGACAATGCATAATGACTTGCCCAACAACCTCAGCCTTTGACGCCTTGCCAAATGCTAAAAGAAAACTGAAAGTAGGCAGAGCCATACGACTGTTCGGCGATGGCTTCCAAAGAAAAGGTTTGGTTGGCAACAGAAAAGTTTGGAAAATTCCAGTCATGGAAGGAGATTTCATAGTTGAAGACGCTTTTGGAGTTGCAGAAGCCGTTGCTGGAGGAAACTTCCTGATAATGGCTAAAGACAAAACAAGTGGGCTAAAAGCGGCGGAAGAAGCAGTGAGCGCCATTAAAGCCAAAGCAAGTGAAGTGATAATGCCTTTTCCAGGCGGAATCTGCCGTTCTGGCTCGAAGGCGGGCTCTTTAAAATACAAACTTAAAGCTTCAACTAATCATCCATTCTGTCCCGGATTAAGAACCGTTGTGCCAGATTCTCAGCTTGCAGAAGGTGTAAATTGCGTTTACGAAATTGTTGTTAACGGTTTGACAGTGGACGCTGTCAAGAAGGCTATGAGTGCAGGAGTGAAAGCTGCGGCAAGCGTGTCGGGCGTTGTAAGAATTTCAGCAGGCAACTACGGCGGAAAGCTGGGTCCATACAAGGCATTTTTGAAAGAAGTTATCGAATTATCCTAGATTTTTCCCAAACTCTTATTTTGTTGCTTGCCATGTAGCTTTACGCTAAACAAGTTTAGTGAAAACCGTTGAGCACATCAAAAAGAACCTCGCTGGAGCTGTTCAGACTCAAAAAAACACTGGACACGCTAGCACGCAAAGAAGGACGCGGCACAGAACTCGTTTCGCTTTATGTCCCACCTGGAAAGCAAATAAGCGAAGTTATGAACATGCTCCGAGACGAGTATGGCACGGCATCAAACATAAAATCCACAACAACACGCAAAAACGTTCAAGACGCCATCGTCAAGGTTCAGCAGCGTCTTAAACTTTTCAAGGAAACACCAGAGAATGGACTTGTAATATTTTGTGGCGCGATACCACAAAACGGTGCTGGAAGCGAAAGAATCGAAACCTACGTAATTATCCCGCCGGAACCGATACACATTTATCTTTATAGATGTGACTCGAGATTCCACACAGAGCATTTGCAGGAGCTTTTGAGAGAAAAAGAAACTTACGGCATACTTTTAATAGACGCTTCAGCTGCGACGCTCGCAACGCTCCAAGGCAGAAGACTAGAAATAGTCAGGCAAATATCATCAGGCGTTCCGGGAAAAACCCGCGCTGGAGGGCAGTCAGCCAGAAGATATGAGCGCCTTAGGGAAATGAGGCTTCAAGAATACTTCAGACGGTTGGGCGAACATGCCAACGAAACGTTTTTGCCAATAGAAAACTTGAAAGGCTTGATAATTGCGGGTCCTGGACCGACTAAATTTGACTTCGAAAAAGGCGATTATTTGAATTACATGTTGAAGGAGAAGGTTATAGATGTTATTGACACGGCTTATGTAGATGAGCAGGGTGTAAAGGAAGTTGTTGATAAAGCGCCAGAAATTATGCGGAAGATACGTTACATAGAAGAAAAACAAGTGATGCAGCAGTTTCTTTACGAAATTGGGCATGACACTGGAATGGCAACGTATGGTGAAGAAGAAGTCAGAAGAGCACTGGAGGCAGGTGCTGTAAGAACTTTGTTGCTTTCAGAAGGAATTGACATTGTACGTGTTAAAGTAAAATGCAACGCCTGTGGCTATGAAGAACAAGAAACCATGAAAAACCAGATGCTCACAAACTTTGAACAAAGCCTACCAGGAAAACCTTGCCCAAAATGTAAAGCTCCATCTTTAGCCATTGCAGAAACGCAGGAGTTGATAGAGAATTTTGCGCAAATGGCAGAGTATACGAACACGGAAGTGGAAATAATATCGGGCGAAACAGAAGAGGGACAGATGCTCAAAAATTCTTTTGGTGGAATAGCCGCGATATTGCGGTTTAATCTTCAAAGAAGATAGAAAGACTCACACGCTTAACAGAATACGTTCTATCTCACTTTTTCCCATACCTTTTATCAGCAATTTTTTATTTTTAGAAGTAAATCCCGAAACAAGTTCCACTCTTCTGCCAAAAAGTTTCGAAAGCTCTTTCACAAGTTCCTTGTTAACTTTGCCTTTAAAAGGCTCTTCTTTGCAGAAAACAACAATTTCATCTTCCTCAACCATTATTTTGAATTCTTTGGAATTAGGTTTCACGTAAACCTCCAAGGTTGAGCCGTCTTTTACTTCGTTGATTTTCATAATGGAAACCAATCATGATGTTTGCACAAATGCATAAAAAGATATTTAAACCGGAATGCTGAAAGCGGAAATCCCTAAGTAGAAGCAACACATTTCCAAAATCCTAAGGTGTTAGTAACGAAACATTCCTCAGAATATTTAAACTGGTATATTCACGTGCCGCAGGTGAAGTACGATTTCCGCTCGAGCGGCATTAGCTATTTAAAATATAACCTAGCATTTGGCGAAGTTGACTTAAACGCCCAATGTACAGAGCTCCTAACAGAGCTCCTAGCCCACCGATACAACGTAAAACCCGAAAATGTTTTCATCTCAAGTGAAGGCGCCTCAGGTCAAAACGCGAGGATAATCAGATGTCTAGCCGAAAAAAACAGAAAGAAAAAAGAAGCAATAGTCGAGTATCCAACGTATGAACCATTACTGCGGCANGTGCAGGAGTATTTTCCGCGTGTGAAACGANTGGAAAGAAAAAAGAGCGACTCATATAGGCTTGATGCGGAAGAACTGCGGAAAAAAGTTTCAGAAAAAACTGGTTTGCTTGTGTTGACGAATCCTCATGCGCCAAGCGGCGCAATAGCTAATGTAGGCGAACTGAAAGAAATTATGTCTGTCGCTAATGAATATGATTTTTACGTTTTATGTGATGAAATATATGCGGAGTTTGACAGAAGCGTGATTCCCATGCTTTTTTCCATTAACAAAAGTTTAGGCATAGTTACGACTAGTTTCACAAAAGCATATGGTCTTGGCGGATTAAGACTCGGCATAGCTTTNGCTAAAGAGAGTTTGGTTAAAGAGTTATACAGTGATGTGGTGAACACTATAGGCGGCAGCGCAAGTATTGTNCAATTAATTGCAGCGGAACTGCTCAAAAAAGACNTGGACACNCTTGAGAAGCATAAACAAAAATGGGCAAGCATCAAACGTGAAACNGAGAGATGGCTNAACGAAAAGGGCTTTAGATATTTTCCTAACAAGGCTGGCGTGACTTACTGGATTGAGCTGCCGATAAAGGATACTTATGGATGGATAAATGAGCACGCAATACCAAAGTACAGTTTGGCTCCAGTGCCAGGTGCATTCTTTCTCTTCAAAAGTAGCTATAGACTAGTAAAATCGAACATGGTAAGATTGGGTTTAGGTAACGTAAACCCAGACAATCCAAACCTTGTTGAGGCGTTTGATGTTTTCGAGAAAGCTTTGGATACTTACAGCAGTTGATGCTGAATGGAAATTGTTGAAATTATATTCATAGCGTTTGGGTTGGCGATGGATGCTTTCGCTGTTTCAGTTGCAAATGGTATGACGACAACGAAGCATTTGAGAATCAGTAATGCTTTGAAAATTGCGACGTTTTTTGGGTCTTTTCAAACATTTATGCCCGTAATCGGGTGGGCGATTGGTCTCAGTGTTATAGATTTTATATCGGGCTTTGACCATTGGATGGCATTTGGNCTTTTGGGTTTTATTGGCTGCAAGATGATTTATGAGGCAGTAAGGAGAGGAACAGAAGAGAAGAAGATTATGGCATTGAATGTTTATGTTTTGTTGATGTTGGCGGTTGCCACCAGCATTGATGCTCTGGCTGTTGGGGTAAGCTTTGCATTGTTAAAAATAGGTTCAATAGCAATTCCAGTAATAATTATTGGCATTGTGACATTTCTATTGTCGTTTCTTGGCGCTTCTACTGGCAACAAAATGGGGGAAATTTTTGGAAAGAAAATCGAAATTGCTGGCGGTCTCATTCTCATCGGCATCGGATTGAAAATATTAATTGAGCACTTAGTCTAATGGAGTTTCTTTAAGTTTCATATTTAGAAAAACCTAATTACAATAAAGATTCATTTTAGATTTTAGTTGAGAACATTTGACAGAGAAAGAAGCAAAGGCTGTAACATGCCCATTCTGCGGCGCTCCTTATAGAAAATTTATTCCGTCAAATGCTCTACAATTAAAGTGCACGTATTGCGGAGGAATATTTCTTGTCCCCCAAGAAATCAGCGGTAGATTACCAAAGTGTTTTAATCGTGATGATAGGTTAGCAATAGGTCTTTGCAATTACTGCGGCGAAAATTTTTGTAGCGAATGCCTTTACATCTATGACCTTCAAACAAGAGATACAGAAGCCACACTTCATCTATGCCTAGAATGCCTAACAAAAAGACACCGCAAAGAAGCTGACTCTTTCCTCTACGCAAGCGTATTCTTTCTGCTTTTTGGCGGAATATACGCGTTAATGACGGTTCCAATAGGTCTTCTAGGTGGCATTTTCGTTGCTATAATCTTCTTAATTCTTGGAATTGCCATGGCTCTTTATGGATTTTCAAGAAAATCTGAGCTGCCTCATGAATTGACCATTAAAGATGTGAGGGAGGAGCATGAAATAATGAAAACTGAGTTTGCTGGCATGGAAGAAGTTGATGCTACGGAGCTTTACAACGAACTCTTGAAAAAATACATAAACCATTGGGGATTAGACACGGGAACAGACCTTCTTGACAAGGAAATATCGGCTTATTTGAGACATGGAACAGATTTTGAAGAAGCCGTCAGAAAAATCTACCGAAGACAACAAAGCAAACACACATAACAAAGTCATGTGGACCGGGGGGGATTTGAACCCCCGACCTCCTGAGTGCAAGTCAGGCGTTCATACCAAACTGAACTACCGGCCCTCGACTTTCTTTCTGAAAAGAACCTCGGGTAAGAAATATTTGAGCTTTCGGTTTTGTTTTCTGTTGTTGTTAAGTATTCGAGGATTGAGGTTAGAGCTTCTTCAAAGATTCTGCTCAAGTTTAGGTTTCGGTTTCTTGCTTCAGTTAATAATGAAGGTTTAACGGTTAATCCGACTGTGATTTTGGCTTGTCTTTTTGGCTTAGTAACTCGAGTGGTTTTTGCAAAAGCGCTCGAGTGGTTTTGCCGTAGTTTACTCATGCCTCAACACGTTCCTTATGATTCGCCTTAAAGAAGGCTTAAACTTTTCAATTTTGGCTTTCCATATCAAGTCGAAATCTTTAGCCATTTCTGTCTTAGCATTATTTAAAAGAACATCTAAGTTTTCGGTTTGACTTAACTCTTTCAATTTTTCGGCTAAGAACATGATGGTTTCACGGTAAATGCTGAAAACCAAATATTCCATTTCTTGTTCAAAGGCTTCATTCGGCTCTTCAAAGTGGAATTTGTGGAAGTAATCGCTTAGGTTTTCCAGGATTTGTTGGCCCAACATGAAGCTTAAAAATTCAATATACCATTCAGGGTTTTTAATCCACAGGTTTTCGTCGGAAGTTATGCCTTCAATTAGGGTGTCGCGGAGAGTTTTAAGGTTGCCTTGTGGGATAGTTTGTCTTATGCGGTAATAAACGGGGTATGGGTATTGTCCGCTTTCTAAGTCAAGCTTTTTTTCAACTAAGCCTTTCTCAAGTCTTTTAAGATGTTTTGAAAGAGTTGCCGTGCTAAGTTTTGTGGCTTGCTGGATTTCTTGATGCCTATGCCATTTTCCGTCGGAAAGCACATTTAAAATCTGTTTCTGTGAGTCCCATGCTAGATCTTTTTGGTATCTGCCTATGCCTTTCTTTTCCATGCTTATTCACTTCTTACTAACTGCAAAATAACTTTATAGCAATAAAGCCTTAAATATTTTTTCCTCACAACTTTATAACTGAAAAGTGAATGTGAGGTGGCGAAAAAATGGAAAAAGAGGAATCTGGAGTTAGGAGAACATTCTGGATACCAAACGAGCTAGACGCAAAAGCCGAGGAAGCGCGAAAACAACTAGGATTAGGCCGTAGCGGATTCTATCGGTTCGCAGTTCTTGAACTTCTCAAGTCGTTGATGACAAACCGTAAACCCGACACAAACCCAACATAAAAAATTTAAACAGAAAAAGGAGACGGAAGGAATGTCTAATGAGGAATTAAACACTTTTACGCTTAAATCTTTTACGACAGAACCCAAATTTAGACGCTTTCTTAAA
>JGI24721J44947_10002244_pt1 | contig 27627 bp, 22 predicted proteins | sample YelNatPaOPGAMG01_FD_44947 | JGI IMG/M metagenome (IMG submission 44947) | reverse complement strand
GACAGCGTCACGGCCACGTCCGCTACGCCCACAAGCTCCATGTCTTCCTGGAGCGCCACTCCATCTGCCAGCCTCTGACCGATGACGCCATATCCTGCTACACCGACTTTGACTTTTGCCATATGCTTGATTCTCCTATGCGACAATTCGAACAAAAATGCATAAAGATGCCGCTAATCAGGCAAAGCCGCAGAGAAACATCAATGTCTCCGCGGCTATTAATAATTAAAGAGAAATACCAGTGGGAAGATTAGCAATAATCTCCTTATTCGCGTTAAGCTGAGCATTTTCTCCAAGTACAAAAGCTCTATCAGCTCCATCTGCAACTGCATTTTTTAAATTGCGGACTTTCTTTGCGTCTCCTATCACTGTAACAAGGAGACCTGCCTTTCGATATTCCTCAGCTATGCCATCATTGGGTACTACCTTTGCAAGCACGACCGTATCCACTTTGACAACTGATTTTTCAAATTTGCCACTTAGAATAACTACCGAGCCATCGTCTTTGATCTCCAGGACAGTTGAATCAGTAATTACCTGTGCAGGATGAGCAAAGACTTTGCCCTTTAGGCCTTCCCCTTGTCCACCTTTCAGATGCTTATCAAAGACATCCTTATGGCAGGGCTCCATCCATGCAGCAAATTGGCTATTTTCAGTCACAATAATGACTTTCTTTCCTTCCATTCCTAGCTTTTCAGCAGTATCAGCCGCACCGAAATGGTCTCCCCAAATGAGGACTGTCTCGCCAACATCTGCCGGAGCTTTTTTACCATCCTGAGGCCAGAATTCACAGCCTTTAACTTTACATCGTAACACATCTTCAAATGTACAAACTCGCGAAGAATTAATCCCTGGGATATCAGGTTTTTCAACCTTTCCACCGGTTGCAACAAATACAGCATCGAATTCTTTTAACTGCTCAGCATTTGGTATAGTGCTATATACAACCTTTATTCCGAGATTTGAGATTTGACGCCGCAACCAGTCTGCATACCAACGCATTTTGCTCTTTCCAGGCACAGTACAGCAATAGAGAATAGCGCCGCCCAATTCTTGGCCTTTCTCAAAAATGGTGACATCGTGCCCTCGTAATGTTGCTATTCTTGCTGCTTCCATCCCGCCCGGACCACCTCCAACTATCGCCAATTTCATCTTTTTGCTGGCTGGGCCAAAATTAATGAATCGTTCATCACCAATAGCCGGATTTATCGCACAGCGCATATGTCTCTTTATCATCAAGGATTCTTGCCAACACCCAACAAGGCAGGAAATGCATTTTCTAATCTCTTCTGTCTGACCAGCTTTTGCTTTGTTTGCCCAATAAGGATCGGCTATTAATTGACGCGAAAGCCCTACCATGTCAGCTTTGCCTTCTGCGATAATCTTTTCGCAATAATCGGGCTCGCGTAATGAGTGGCTCGTTATAACTGGTATATGAACATGTTTCTTTATTTCTTCGGCTGCATATGTGTTCCAGCCTTGCGGATAATACATTGGATCCATCGTAGGACCTGGCAATTCAAAAATACCTGCGCTGATATCTAGCCAAGCAACACCCGCTTCTTCCATGACCTGAGCAACTCTTACGCTTTCTTCAAGATTGCGACCGCCTTCAATAAACTCATCTCCTGAGTAGCGAATACCAATTGGAAAATCCTTGCCGCATTTCTGCTGAATTCTAGCAATGATTTCGAGTGGAAAGCGCATTCTACTCTGGAAACTTCCACCAAATCGATCGTTTCTCTTATTTACATAAGGGCTCATGAATTGCGCAATCAAATAACCATGCGCCCCATGCAGCTCGACACCATCGAAACCTGCTTGTTGGACTCTCCATGCACCTTCAGCAAATTTCTCGATCAAATCATAGATTTCTTCAACAGTCATTGCTCGGATCGATTTGCCTTTTGCTTGTGATTCTGCGTATACGACCTCATGACCTGCTGAACCTGGGAGACTTACAACCATGTCCGTTGCTGAAATCATATCATGCCGCGGCCATGCAGATTGTCGTCCCGGATGCTGAATCTGTACTGCACATTTTGCACCATGACGATGCATCGCTTCAGCTAACTCAGCCAGCCCTGGGATAAGGGGATCCTCATCTACTGCAATGCAAGTAACTGTCGGACGGCCTGTCGCTTTGTCCGGCGTTGAAGCGCCAACAATTATGAATCCTGTACCCCCTTTTGCAATCTCCTCATGATACGTAATCACTCTTTGATTTACGGATCCATCTGCATTTGCTGATGAAATGTCGGTGGGAACATGACAGATTCTGTTCGGCGCCACAAAATTACCGATCTTTATCGGTTTAAACAAATTGACATACTTGCTTTCGCTCATGCCTGCTTCCTCCTCTTATTAATAACTAAAATATGCTTTTCCGCCTCTTCGGCGTTTTCAGCCATTTTTTCTTTCAAATGATTGACCAGATGAACAGAATGAATTTCGAGCATATAACCAATTTCCTTCGTATCGCCTTCCTCAATTGCATCAATGACATTTTGATGCTCAGCAATCAATTGCTCAGGATCAGCGATTCTCAGATAATCCATGAGAGGCTTTGTTCTAATATCAAATGCAAGTTGTTCCCAAAGTCGAAGCAATATTGCGTTATTTGCAGCTTCAACGATTTGGCGATGAAATTCTTGATTACTCGCCTGAAAGGTTAAATGATCATTTGCTTCTAACGCCTTGCGCATCTGAGGTATGTATTCGCGAAGTTTTGGAAGGATACTCTTTAGGTTCTCAATTCCTGCCAGATTTGCAGCTAAAGGCTCGAGGACTGATTTCACTTCCAATGCATCTATTGTTTCTCTCATGCTGACTTCTCGAACCTGAGCCCCTCTATGAATCACATATTCTAGAACATGATTGGCAACTAATTCACGGATCGCTTCCCTGACTGGAATTGAGCTCACATGCAGCTCTTTGCATATTTCTGCTTCGACTACCCTGTCTCCCGGCAACAATTTACCTGATGCAATTTTCGTTAGAATATGCTTTGAAACCTGCTCGCTTAGCGATAGACGATTTGCTGGTTTATAAGTTTCGATAGTCTTAACCCTCCATTAAATTATATATCATATATGAAATATGTCAAGCTTTGATTTTAAAATTCGAATCGAAGATCAAACACATGTCGTTTTCTCCTCTATAAAATGTATTGGTTCATGAATGCTTTAGATTGGCGAAGAGCCAGTATCCTGTCTTCCAAGGAATCTTCAAAGCTATAATCCTCAACTTCTATGCAAGCACATCCTTTATAACGTATGTCCCTCAGCGCCGATATGAATTTACCCCAATGTATATCGCCGAGACCGGGAATTTTTGGATAATGGTATTCAAGAGGAGGAGCCAAGACACCCACATCATCTAGTTTTTCTTGATAGAGCCGCGCATCCTTGATATGCACATGCAGTATCTTGTCTTTGAATTCATAGATGGGAGCAATATAGTCCATCCGCTGCCAAACCAGATGTGACGGATCATAATTCAGTCCGAAATATTTACTATCAATAATGCTGAACAATTCTCGCCATATTTTGGGCGAGCCAGCCAGATTCTTACCGCCTGGCCATTCATCCATCGTAAAATACATGGGACAGCTTTCGATACCAATTTTGACATCATTATCTTCGGCAAATTTAATGATATCCGGCCATATTGCTCTGAAATCAGCCATGCTTTCAGAGAGATCCTTGTTCTGGTCGCGGCCGATAAATGTATTCACATTATGCAGCCCCAACATTTTTGCTCCTTCAATTACTTTTTTCAGATGATTGTTGTAAAATTCCCGTTTTTGCCGATCCGGATCCATATTGTTGGGATAATAGCTTACTGCCGAAATTTCGACATTTTTCCTATTGCAGTACTCCAACAAATACTCAGCCTTCTGCTTGTCCAGTAGATTCATATCAATATGAGTTACGCCGCCATATCTTCTTTCCGCTTTCCCTTTGGGCCAGCACATCAGTTCAACACACTTGAATCCATTTTCAGAGGCAAAGTCCATCACCTGCTCAAAGGAAAATTCCGGCAATATTGCGCTAACAAAACCCAGCTTCATAATGTTGCCTCCTCAGGCAATAACTTCTTTACTTTTACGAAAATTAGCCTCAAAGACAGACTCTACTACAATCTTTACCTATTCCAACGTTGGCGTTTCAACGCTTTCGCGGATTGCTCACATAAACGATGAGCAATAAGAATAAAACTATCCCAAAACCCGTCCATTTGCCTGCATCTCCCCAACCGAGCGCAACCAGCAAATTTGTCAAAGTCTGCAAAAAGATCGCACCTAGAACGACACCAAGATAATTCCCATCGCCGCCCGTCAAGGATACCCCACCCACAACTGCAGCTGCGATACTCGGCATGACATAGTTGGAGCCCATGTCTTTGAATGCAATTCCCATATTGCCTAATAGCAGCAACCCGATGAGGCTTGCCAATATTCCACTGACCACATAAGAAAAAAACCGCACTCTTTTTACATCAACACCACTTAAATGTGCAGCCGTGGGGTTTGCCCCCGCCCCGAATAGTAAAACACCGATCCTGGTCTTTTGAAGAATAAGCATGACAATGATCGTAAGCAATATCAGCAAAAAAAGGATATTGGGAATGAATCCGGTCGTCTTTGCAGCAATAATCTGAAGGATCGGAGAAGGTTTTCCTGTAATATTCTTGCCTGCTGTATAGACATTAATCGCACCTTGTACCATCTGAGACATGGCCAGCGTAACGACAAGAGGCGGCAATTTTATGTATGAAATGAAAAATCCATTGAGCACACCAATAATCAATCCCAATGCAAGCGCAGCCAGTATGGCTATCCATATATTATCATTCCTGCCATCCATAAGCTTTGCTGTCAGTACAGCGGTAATGGTAGCTGTATATCCAACTGAAAGGTCTAGACCGCTTCCGCCTGCTGCTATGACAATCATCTGGCACAGACCGAATAACGCAATAAACGAAGACAGTTTAATTGTCAAAAGAATCTGCTGGACACTCAAAAAATCAGATACGACAGTTTCTCCCAAAATAAAAAGAAAAATGATCAAGAGCGCTGCGATGATTAACTTTTTGTATTTGCTGAAGAATGAGGTATTCAATGCTGTTAAAACACGGGCCGGGGCATTCATCCTATTTTAATCTCCTTGATTTTCGTGCTGTATGAAATATATGCTTGGGAACCAGCAATCGCCACAATAACAATGGCTCCTCCGACAAGCGTCTGGTATGCATATGGAATATTTGCAAAGAAGATTATTTTGTTCACTAAACTGAGGATAAGAGCCCCCACAAGCGCAAAATAGACATTCCCTCTTCCACCGGAAAGGGCTATCCCCCCGACGACAGCAGCAGCGATTGACTTCAACGTCAATGGATCACCCATTCTTGCATCACCCGAACCCGTTTGACCCACAAAAAACAGCGCAGCCAGGAAAATAAAAATTGAATTGATCATAAACGCGACTATCTGTGTTCTTGCAGTGTTGATTCCACTTTCGTATGCACTTTCGCTGTTGCCTCCCACAGCATAGATATACCTTCCAGTCCTCGTTTTGCTTATCACATACCAAAGAATGCATCCAATAACAACCAGTAGAAGCGCAGGCGGCAAAAATCCGCTCAACAAGCTAAAAAACGCGGATGTATCTTTCAGCGTATCAAAATTATAAAAAACCCCAAACCATGGAACAGATTCACCACCTGGTGTTGGTCTTAGGAATAAAGCTATCCCAAGCCAGATGAATGATGTAGCAAATGTCGATATAACGGGCGGGATTCTCAAATATCCTATGCCAAAGCCGTTCATAAAGCCTATAAGAAGAGCAATAAGAAAAGTGATAATAATGGCATAAAGGCCTGTAATCGGATCATTCTTTTTCATGATTGACGTAAGCACACAGGTGAGTAAAGATAACGCAGTACCCGACGAAAGATCTATTCCTCCTGATATAATGACAACCGCTTGTCCCATTGTTACGAGAATTAGTGGAGCAAATGCATTGATATTTCTCATTATTGATTTTATTTCGAAAAAATTCTTTTGCAGTACAGCGGTCAATACAAACATGACCAGCAAAATCAACAAGCTGGAAAATTCAGGTTTCGATGCGTAATCTCTTAGTATATGTTTTCCTGTTTTCATGCTCTTCCCTTGCATTTTCACAGCTCCCTTCTATTTTCCCTAGACGCGCATGGATGCGCGGATAATATTTTCCTCTGTTATTTCTTCAGTATCCAGCGTTGCCGCAATAGATCCTTCATACATTATTAAAATTCTATCGCAGTATTCGATAAGTTCCTTTGTGTCTGATGCATACAAAACAACACTCATTCCCCTATTTCGTACCTGGTCTATGATGTAGCTATAAAGATCGGTTTTTGCCCCTATATCGATCCCTTTCGCAGGGTCAGAGAGAAGCAAGACTTTTGTTTCCAGCCCTAGCCATTTCCCAATGACAACTTTTTGCTGATTTCCTCCCGATAGCGTCGATACGGGCATATCCAGGCTGGCGGCTTTCAATGCAAGAATATTTGCAATCTGCTCGCATTCTTTTCTCAACTTTGCATGAGGGACAATAAAACTCTTTTTCTCGATGCCGATTTTTGGAAAGATCAAATTTGTGAAAACCGAGTGTTTGCTAAACAATCCTTCTGTTTCTCTGTCGCCAGGAACAAGCACTATGCCATTGCGAATCGCATTGCTTGGCCTAGTTAGCTTTATTGGTTTCCCATCAATTTTTGCATCACAGGATATTTTGGCGAAATTTCCTGCAAGAGCGAGCATTAGTTCCTGCTGCCCTTGACCAGCAAGTCCTCCAACGCCCAATATTTCGCCTTTCTTCAAATCAAAAGAAATGTTCTTGAGAGTTGTGCCAAGATTTAAATTTCTTATGCTTAGCCTTGTCTCCCCGCATGTTTCAGCACATGTTTTGGCTATGCCGGTTTCACTTTGGCTGCCGGTTATATAAAAAATGATTTTTTTGACATCTTTTTCATCTTTATCAAAATCCATGCTGCCGACATTTTGACCATTTCTGAAAATTGTCAGGTCATGGCATATTTCTATTACTTCCCACAATCGGTGCGAGGTAAAGATAATCGCGACNCCGCTTGAAGCGAGTTCTTTCATCATATTAAAAAGACTTATAACTTGCGCTTTTTCCAATGCAGCAGTCGGCTCATCCAGTATTAGCAATTTTGGTTTTCGCGAAACTGCTTTAGCAATTTCCACAACCTGCATTTCGCCTGGTGTTAGTTCAAATACTTTTTTTTCTATATCTATGTTTGGCAATAATTTGTGAATAATATCTGCTGCTCTTTCTCTTGCATTTTTATCGTCCAGAAAATAACCTGCATTTTTCTCATCACCAAGAACTATGTTTTGCCATACTGTTAATTCAGGTACAAGGCTCAGATTCTGATAAACCATCCCAATACCCTGCTGTTTTGCTTCGTGAGGATTTCTATAATGAATTTTTTTGCCTAAATACGTTATTTCCCCTGAATCGGGTGTATAAACTCCTGCTATGATCTTCGAAAGAGTGCTCTTCCCTGAGCCATTTGCACCTAACAGCCCAGTAATTCTGCCTTCTTTACAGGTAAGGCTAGCTCCAGATAGAGCGACAACACCGCCGAAATTCTTCTTCACATTCTTTACTTCAAGAATATTCACGGCTTCACCTTTATATTGAATGATTCAGGAGACATTTAATCGCCTCCTGAATCATTCGTGATTTTTCTCTAAGCCAGACTAATTATTGAAATAGCGCATCGACATCTTTCTGGGACATGATTTCGCTAAGCAGATAGTCGTCTGGCTTGTCCTTGAGCAAAGCCCATCCTTCTTCAAAATTATCGTCCGTAATGAACATACCGACTTTATAGAAATAGGTATTGTCTTTAAGGACTCCAGGTTTGAATGTTTTGCCATTATACAGGTTTAGAGCCATGCGGAATGCTGTTCCACCAATTCCTGGAGGGTTGGGCTGAGCACATGCCTTGAAATCAGCCTTTTTGTCGCGGAGCTTTTTCCACTCTTTAAAGAAAGCAGTACCCGGATCGCCGAACATAACTTTCGGCAGCTTGCCGGCATCGAGGAATGCTGAGAGAACTCCATATGCTTCGCCATCCTGAGTGAATACCGCGTCAATCTGCTTGCCACTTCCAATAATCTGAGCAGTAACTTCCTTAGCTTTTGTTTGATCCCAGTAACCGCTTGTGTTTGCAATCAGCTTGATATTGGGATATTTCTTCAAGACATCGGCAGTCGCTCTAATACGATCATTGTTTGCAGGATGCCCATCGAGACCATATATTTGGATTGCATTACCACTTTTGAGCGTCGCACAGATATACTCGGCATTCTTTAGGTTCCATGCATAGTGGTCAAGAGTGACATTGAGTACATTTGGTGCAGTCACAGTTGCATCGAACGCAACAACGAGGATTCCTGCAGCCTGTGCTTCCTTGATAACTCCATTAAGTGCATCAGGCGAGTTCGGGTTGACAAGAATGATGTCTACACCTCTCGAAATAAAATCGCGGATTATGTTCGCCTGTTCTGTTGCATCACCATTCGTTACATTGTTTACGATCAAATAATCTGCAATTTTGCCGGCAGCTTTATACTCCTTTCCGACGGTTTGCAATGCATCGATCATAATATTTCGCCAGGAAGTCCCTGACGAACCTGTAGAAATGCCAACCAATGGAGCTTTCTTTGGTGCTGCACCCACCGAAAACCCAATCCCTAGCAGCAGAACCAGGATGATACACACAATCCCGAATCCCTTTCTTCTCATACAAAAGACCTCCTTAAAAAAATTTTTCGTATCAGGAAACTCCTGATTCGATTCCATTGTAATAAAACTAAACTTCTTGTACTGCTGGTCAAGATTTTTATATAATCATTTCATTAGATTAAATGATCCTTGGACTTTGAAATGCTCCTGAGTCTCTCTAAAGAACCATCTGCTTTTACCCTAATTGCAGTTTCACTGAATTCCAGCTGCAGCCCATCATATACGGGTTCTATGTGTTTGATTGGTTCTTTTGGCACCTGGCCTCCAAGATCAAATAATCCTGTTGCATAAAGAAGCGTCTTCTCTTCACCTGAATCCAGCTTTAATGTGGTCGGTCTTCCAAGAAGTTCTTTTCTTGCAATAGAGTCAGCAAGGCCATTTGCCCAAGCCCCAATTGAGTTCTCCATCCCAAGACAGAATGTCTGGTCTGGTGCACCTTCGTACAGAGCCCATGGAGTATATGACCGCCCGCCGTATTGCATCCAGAAGTTGTTGAAACAAAGCCCAATTTCATCGTCCGGCACAGTCTCCGGCCCCATAAACCATGTTATGTAAGCAAGAGAAAGTTCGCTGTTTACACACGCAGACCACCCCAATTTTGCTTCTTTTGGCACTGCGCCCGTAACAAAATCAGTATAGCCAATCATGCCAGGGACAATGGTCAGATTCGTCGTCCCGCCTTTCTTGAGAGGGGCCTTTTCCAAATTTGTAAATTCTTTACCAATTGCAAGCCTGCCTGTCGTATCAAATTCGCCACCTTCGGGAGGAACGCTATAAATATCTGCAGATGCAGAAATCTTGCAATTCTTTGTTAAAAATGGAAAACCAATCGTATTATGCCAAGCGGCATTGATTTCGATTTCTTTGGCACTCAAATTCTTTATTTTCAAAATCGAATAATGAACACTCTCTTCCGCATATACCAAATCAATTTTTTCAAATTCAATTTTCATCCATTCAGATGGCGAAACCATCCGGAAACGAGCCCATGCATAGCGATTGTTTTTATCTGTCCCTATGCCCTTAAGCTCCCATTGCTCGTTTGCAGTCCATCCATGAGGCGGGATTTCAACTCCATCGACAGGATCGCCACCTCCAAATGAAGGGGCACATGGGAAATTCCCTGCAATCCTTTCCAGAAGAGGAATTTTTTGAAATAACTCATGAGATTGGAGATTTCCAGCTTCTGGACGTGGCGCCATCCCACGAAACCAAGGAAGCCAATGTGCATTGATGAAAGTATCTCCGCATTTCGTACTAAGTTCTGGAATCATTCCTCCCTCAATATCAACTAAAATGCGGAAAATACCGTTTCCTAAAGCTACGGCATTTCGAAATCCTGATTCCACAACAGCTTTTGCATAAACGAATGAATTCATGACAATTCTCTCGCAAATAAAGCCAAAATTTCTGGCCCCTGGTTTGTGACGACAATATCGTCTTCTATCCTCATGCCTCCGAAATCCTGCGAATAGACACCTGGTTCTACAGTCACAATTGTATTTGGAAGAAGGACATGTGTGCTTCCTGGGGCAAGAATTGGATATATTTCATGATAACGGAATCCAACACCATGACCAGTTATATGGACAAATTCATTCCCCAGCCCATTCTTGGAAATAATTTCACGAGCTTGTTCGTCTATTTTGCTAGCAAGCGCTCCCGGTTTAATTGCAGAAATCGCTGCATCCTGTGCATGCTTTACAATATCATTTAGCCTTTGAAGTTCAGAAGAAGTACTCCCAGCTGCTCTAACTCTTGTTCTATCCGCCCAATACCCATCGGCCACAACAGCCAGCTCAAGAATAGCCAGTTCACCTTTTTGCAATTTTCTGTCTGTGGTAACTTCAAAAGGTCTCCAGCCAGCTGAAGTTTCCTTTTTCCCGACAGCAACTTGTGCAAATGCCCTTACGCGCCTAGCCTTTTTATATCCAGTGCCCTTTACCATGATTGCCTGCTCGATTGCGCCAGCAATTTCGATTGCCGATCGGCCAGCATCAACAATATTGAAAAAAACTTCAAAGCCGATATTTGCAATTTCATTGGCCAGCCTGATTTTTTCGATTTCCCATGCAGTTTTTGTTTTTCTAAGTAAATCGAGTAATTCTTGTGCATCGATAAAAGTAGCTTTGTCCATTGCGCTTTTCAAAAGCTGTTCGAATTTTTTGCTAGGGACTTTAGGTTCAGCCACATTTCCAGGTACCGCTATTGCCTCGTAAGTTCCCTCATAACCAATGGTTGACCACTTATTCTTCTTTGCCAAATCAATAAGGCAGGCTTCTATTTCTCTTTCCTGATCCGGAGAATCATGGCGTCCATGAGGATATGTGCATATTTGTGCATTCCAGATTTCTGCAGATGCTTCTTCGGCCTGGGTTTCTGGAATGATACAAACAGCATCCCCTTCTGCAGGAAATACAAGCACTGCATCTCCGCATAAAGGCCAGTATCCGGAAAGCATCAGCACATTTTCAGGCAGCCGACACACAAGTGCATCGAGCTTTGCAGAAATGAGAGCATTTCGAGCAATCTCAAGCCTTTCTAGATTTGTTTGCGTATCAACCTCCTGATGCAAATTCAGGATAGAGTGTCATGCCGCCATCAATATAAAGTGTGGCGCCATGCACATAGTCGGAATCATCCGAAACAAGCCAAACTGCGGCACGGCCGACATCTTCAGGCTCTCCTATTCTTTTTACAGGAATATGGTCAAGCAAAATGCGTTTGTATTCTTCAGGCGATACAAGCTTCTCAACATTCATCGGTGTCCTTATTGCACCTGGAGATAAACTGTTTACTCTAATCTTGAGCGGAGCAACTTCTTGTGCAAGGCTTTTCATGAGAAGCATGACGCCGCCTTTTGCTGCAGCATAATTTGCATGGCCTGCCCAGGGAATTACATCATGGACTGAACTAATGTGCAGAATTTTACCCATAGAACATGAAATTTCGGGATTAATTCCTTGCTTCATGAAGGCTTTCACCGCTTCCCGCGCGCACAGGAATTGCCCTGTCAAATTAATGCCAATGACTTTATTCCACTGCTCGAGCGTCATTTCATGGAAGGGTGCATTAACCTGAATTCCTGAATTATTGATCAGGATATCAATTCGGCCAAAAACCTGTCTCATTTCATCAAACATTGCAAGCACTTCTTCCTCATTTGAGACATCAGCCTTGAATATGTGCGCTTTACGACCGAATTCTTTCACTTTAGATGCTGTTTCTTCAGCGCCTTTTCTATCACTTGCATAATTGATAAGCACATCACAACCAGCTTCCGCAAGAGCTACCGCAATTCCGGCACCAAGGCCTTTGCTCGCACCAGTCACAAGAGCTTTCTGACCTTTCAGCACTTCATAGATTTTTCTTTTCGGTGCCTCATTCGGCGGAGAATATTGCTTAACGCTCATTTCGAATGAACCTCCTATATGCTCCTATATGCTATACGATGAAAAACCTCCATCGATAGGCAAAACAGCTCCAGTTACGAAACTCGCTGAATCTGAAAGCAAGTAAATAACCGCTCCCAGCAAATCCTCTGGATTCCCNTAGCGGCCCATTGGCGTATGGGCAATTACTTTTCGAGAGCGNGGAGTAGGTTGCCCGGTTTGTTGGTCAATGTGCAGAAAGCGTAATTGCTCAGTCATGAAAAAACCCGGAGCGAGAGCATTTACGCGTACACCGGTACGAGCAAAATGCACCGCAAGCCATTTTGTAAAATTGGCAACGGCGGCTTTTGCTGCGGAATATGCGCCTACTTGCGTAAGAGGATTGAAAGCGCCCATAGATGAAATATTTAAAATAGCACCCTTGCCTTTTTCGACCATCCCGCGTGAGAATACTTTAGTTGGCAGGAAGGTTCCCAAAAAGTTCAAATCAAATGTTTTACGAACACCGTCAAAATCCAGATCAAAAAAATTCGAAAATTCAGGGTCNTCTAGCTTTCCAGGGTCCAAGAATTCAGCTTTGGTGCTTCCCTTTGGATTATTCCCACCCGCTCCATTGATGAGTATATCCGGAACACCTAATGCAGAACATATTGCTTCATACGCAGATTTTAGACTTCCTTCATCGAGAACATCGCAGGCATATGCTTGCGCAATTCCCCCTTCTGCGCGTATTGCTTCAGCTACAGCTTCTGCTTTTGAAAGGAGAATATCCAGCACCGCAACTTTGCAACCCGCAATACTAAGCGCTTTGGACATTGCACCGCATAGGTCTCCGCCTCCCCCTGTGATAACCGCCACTCGCCCCGTAAGTGAAAACAAACTGCTTAAGTTTTCGAGCATTTTCAAACCACCTATTTCATTCCAAAACAAGAAATTGACTTACATAGTTACGGCTCTGTAGCAATGCAGTTCTTACATCTTCAGGGAATTTTTCGTAATTTCTATCCTCAACCTCAATACATGCTGGACCGCGATAGCCAGATTCAACCAAAACAGAAAAAAACTTGCTCCAGTCGACATCTCCTAGACCTGGTAGACGCGGGCTATGATATTCGAGTGGCGTTGCAAGGATACCAACATCATCAAGCCTGTCTTTGTCAACCTTTACNTCTTTAATATGTATATGGAAAATCCTGTCTTTGAACTCTTTGATTGGCTTAAGATAATCCATCTGCTGCCAGACAAAATGTGAAGGATCATAATTAAGACCGAAATTCTTTGATGGAATGATTTCAAACATCTTTCGGAAATGTGCGGGCGAGTAAGCAAGATTCTTGCCAGATGGCCATTCGTCCCTAGAGAAGTACATCGGACAGTTTTCAATTGCAATTTTGATTCCCTGCGTTTCAGCATATCGGACGATATCAGGCCAAATTTCTTTGAATAAACTGAAATTATATTCTGGGTCCTTCGAAGGGATTCTGCCAATGAATGTATTNACGACCGGAACACCAAGGCGGGCTGCTCCGTGAATAACTTTCTTGATGTGCTCGATATAAACCCCACGCCTTGTTGCATCTTCATCGAGTGGATTAGGATAGTATCCCAAGCCTGAAATAAAAACTTTTTTCTGCGAGAGATAATTCTTGATATACGCTACTTTTGCATCATCAAGCTTATCGACATCTATATGTGTGACACCAGCATAGCGCCTTTCTGCCTTTCCAACAGGCCAGCACATCATCTCCACGCAAGCAAATTTGTTTGCACTAGCAAAATCAACAACTTCTTCAAATGTCTTATCTCCAAGAATCGCACTCACAAAGCCTAAAGAAATCATTTAATTCCTCCTAGGATACTGGCTTTTCTATTACCAGGCTTAGTTGCGAACCTTTATTCAACTGTGATCCAACTTCCGCTTCGGTTGCTCTTTAAAATATGCTCACAAAGTACAAGCTCTCTAAGCCCATCCCTGAACGTGGGATATGAAGGCTTTTCACTAGGCTTCCCATTCCGCACATCTTCATAGAATTCGCTGAATAGCTGGAATGGTGTGTCATTGAATCCTTCCTGATGCCCGCCTGGGAGAGTCATGAGTTTTCGTGATTCTGGGTAAACTAGCGAGGGATCTTTCATAATAATTTCATTTGGGCCATCACGATGACCAAACCACATCTGGTTTGGCACCTCCGAGTCCCAAACTGCAGATTGCTTAGATCCATCAAGCTCAAANTAGAGCCTGTTCTTTCTTCCTGCAGATACTTGACTCACGGTCAAGACGCCTCTTTCGCCATTTTCAAAACGGAATAGAATGGTCGCATAATCCTCGGTATCGATTGGNACATCAGAATAATCTTCAGGCTTCAACATTTTCCCTGCAAAAGTCTCAACCGGCTTGAGNGGCTTTTTCCGTATAGGATGAACCGTGGCAAAATCTGCAAACACTTGCTTGATTTTTAGGCTGCTTATGTATTCGATAAGNTCCATCCAGTGGGAACCAATATCTGCGACAGCTCTCGATTCGCCCGATAATTTCGATTCAAGCCGCCAATTGTAGTCCGTTTCGTAAAAAAGCCAGTCTTGCAGATACGAGCCTTGAATCGAGAAAATGCGACCGATATCGCCTTTCTGCACCATTGTTCGCAGATGGCGAATGAGCGGGTAGTATCGGATATTGAAATGCACTGCATTCACAAGGCTTTTTTGGGTTGCGAGCTCGACAAGCTCCTTTGCCTCACGTGAAGAAACAGCAAGCGGTTTTTCGCAAACAACATGTTTTCCTGCTAAAAGAGCTTTTTTTGCCATTTCAGCATGAAGATGGTTGGGTGAACAGATATGAACTGCATCTACATCTTTTCTCGCAAGCAAATCTTCATAATTTTCGTACCATTTGTCGACGCCTAAGGCTTCCACTTTGTCCTTTATTGAACCGCCTGCTTTATCTGCAATGGCAACAACATTCAAATGGGGAATTTTCCGAAGCGCTTGCAAATGAACCGGCCCAATAAATCCCAATCCGATTATTCCAACATTCAGCTCTTTCATGTACACCCCCTACTAATGAAATTTGCACTCTTTTAAATTTGAGTATTCTCTATGTATTTCGTATCTGAATAATATATGATATACAATAGTAGGTTAGGTATGCTGATTTGTCAAGAGAAATTTTGCTATAAGCACGCACTTCCTTCTATCATGACTACCTCCTTCAGCAGCGCATGCGCAATGACCCGACCATTGCGCGTCAGCATAAAACTATCGCGATATCAACGCGATTTTTTCTTCGATAGCACATCGAAAGCAACCGCAAAAAGCAGTACGAGACCCTTGACAATCTGTTGTACATCGCTGCCGATGCCGAGTATTGACATACCATTGTTTAGAACGCCCATCACCAATGCACCAATGATGGAACCAATTATGGTACCAATCCCGCCATATGCTGAAGCGCCTCCAATGAAACATGCGGCGATTGCATCAAGTTCAAAGTTGAGGCCCGATTGCGGCGAAGCAGCATTCAGCCTGGCTGTGTATGCAATACCCGCGACAGCTGCGAGCACCCCCATATTCACATAGGCAAAAAACAGGACTTTATTGGTATTGATACCCGAAAGGCGTGCTGCCTTTTCGTTGCCGCCCATGAAGTAGAGATATCGTCCAGGCACTGTACGATTTGTAAAAAATGAATAAGCCAAGATAAGAATACCAATTATGACAAAAATAATTGGAAGGCCCTTATAGGCAGCGAGCCAGATCGAAAACAGTATTATAAAAGCCGAAACTAGTGTTATCTGCAATAAAAAGAGAGGAAAAGTCATTATATCGAATCCATTTCTGCGCTGCGAGGCACGGCGCCTGAATTGATAGAAAATATAGATCACTGTCCCAGCTATACCGGTCAATATTGCTGTAGAATGATATTTGCCAAAAGCGCCTTTAGCCAAATCAGGCAGAAAACCTGAACTTATTTTCTGGAAAGCCTCTGGAAAAGGATTGATAGTCAGCCCTTTGAGCATGAAAATGGTTAGTCCTCTGAAAAGCAGCATGCCCGCAAGTGTGACGATGAATGCTGGGATTCTAATATATGCAATCCAGAAGCCTTGCCATATACCGATAATAAAACCAATCGCTAACGCCAGCAAAAGCGCAACAGCTACATTCACTTTCATGGTAATAATCAAGGTGCCGCATATTGCGCCTATAAAAGCTACCACCGAGCCGACCGACAAATCTATGTTGCCGCCCGTAAGGATGGTTATAGTCATTCCTATCGCTAGTATAAACACATAGGCATTCTGAAGAATCAGATTCGTCACATTCATTGGCACCAGCAGAATTCCATTCGTCACGATCTGGAAGAATATGGTTATAACGATCAGTGCTATAAGCATTCCGTACTGTCGGATATTATTCTTGAAAAAGTACTTAATATTCTCCATTGGTATTTCCTCCGATGCTCTGCATGATACATTTCATGATGCCTTCCTGGGTAGCTTCAGATTTTGGGAATTCCCCGACTATCTTCCCGTTGCTCATTACATAAATACGATCGCATATACCTAGAATTTCTGGTAGTTCGGAAGATATGAATATGATTGATTTGCCTTCGTCGGCCAATTGATTGATAATAGAATATATTTCGAATTTTGCGCCGACATCTATTCCGCGAGTCGGCTCGTCGAGAATGAGAACGTCAGGTTCAGCGAAAATCCATCGGCTCAGCACTACTTTTTGCTGGTTCCCGCCAGACAAATCCCCCGCTTTCTGATAGATATTCAATGAACGTATATTCAGCTTTTTTCTGTATAATTCAGATACTTTGATTTCCTCTTCATTGTCTATGACAAAATGAGAAGATATTTTGCCAAGTGCCGCGATTGTAATATTCTGCCTCAAATCTCCTATGAGATTGAGCCCAGCAGTTTTTCGGTCTTCAGTCGTATAGGCAATTTTATGGTCGATGGCCTGCCGCACTGTCTTGATATGTAATTCTTTCCCGTCTTTTATCAATTTGCCGCTAATATGCAGCCCATATGATCGACCGAAAACAGACATTGCGAGTTCAGTACGTCCTGCTCCCATTAGGCCGGCTATACCGACAATTTCGCCCTGACGAACCATAATATTCGCATTCTTAATTATCTGGCGATCTGGATTCAGAGGACTAAAAACATTCCAGTCTTTTATCTCAAAAGATACATTTCCTATTTTGGGAACACGTTTAGGGAAACGGTCGACAAGCTCTCTTCCGACCATCCCTTTGATGATCCTATCTTCATTGATGACATCTTTATCTTTTTCAAGAGTCTCGATCACTTCACCATCTCTGATGATGGTTATGGAATCGGCGACTTGTGATATTTCATTCAATTTGTGAGAAATGAGAATAGATGTAAGACCTTTTTTCTTCAGATTGAGTAGAAGATTCAGAAGATGCTCCGAATCATCCTCATTCAGCGAAGCAGTCGGTTCATCGAGGATGAGAAGTCTGACCTTTTTCGATAGCGCTTTGGCTATTTCGACAAGCTGTTGTTTACCAACACTGATATCCTTGATTGCCACATGTGGATTTTCTTTGAGCCCAACAAGTTCTAAAAGTTCTTTGGCATCGCTGTAGGTCTTATCCCAGTTGATGATACTTCTGCGCGCGCGTTCATTCCCCAGAAAAATGTTTTCTCCTATGGACAGATATGGAGACAGAGCAAGCTCCTGATGAATGATGCTTATCCCGATTTTCTCGCTGTCGCGTACATCCCGGAATATGCGTTCCTTGTTCTCGAATATAATCTGTCCCGTGTATGTGCCGTGAGGATAAACGCCACTCAGAATATTCATGAGGGTCGATTTTCCCGCGCCATTTTCCCCTACGACTGCATGAATTTCTCCCCGTTTTATAGAGAGAGAAACATTTTTCAGTGCGGTTACGCCTGGAAATTGCTTTGTGATATTTTTCATCTCAAGAATGAATGTGCTTTCCAAGGGGTAGCCCTCCGTACATTTTAATTCCCGTGCCAATATACGAAGATTGGCTTCCGGAATATTTTTCGGAGGCCAATCTTCATTTTGCTGATATTACAGGCACTGCTTATTGTATATCAGATTCCTTGTAATATCCGCTGTCAATAAGGATTTTTTTGTAATTGCTCTTGTCGGCGAATACTGGAGTGCAAAGATACGATGGCACAACCTTCACTCCATTGTTGTAGGTCTTCGTATCGTTAACAGGCACCGTTTTGCCGGACATGATGGCATCGACCATATCGACTACCTGGGCAGCGAGGTCACGAGTATCCTTGAATACTGACATCGACTGCTGGCCATTGATAATGGCTTTTACATTCGGCTTGTCGCAATCCTGGCCTGTCAGTATGGGATATGGTTTGCTCGCGGTTCCATACCCATTGTTCTTGAGGGATGCGATGATGCCAATGGCAATGCTGTCATTCGGTGAAAGAATGACATCGAGTTTCCTGTTCTGGGCATAATAGGCGGTAATAAGGTTATCCATTCTTGCTTGGGCCTTTCCCGAGTCCCAGCTCTGAATAGCGATTGTAGTGAAATTCTTCTGGCCGCTCGGAATGACAAGTTTGCCTGAATCGATGTATTGCTGCAGAACGCTCATCGCACCATTGAAGAAAAAGAGGGCATTATTATCGTCCGGAGAACCGGCAAACAGCTCGATATTGTAAGGTCCCTTGCCTTGTTTGAGACCAAGTGCGGACTCGATATAACTGCCCTGGATCTGGCCTACCTTGAAATTGTCAAAGGTGGCATAATAATCGACATTCGGTGTGTTCATAATCAGTCTATCGTAGGCGATTACTTTTACATCCATACTCTTTGCTTCTTTAAGCACATCCGAGAGAACCGAGCCGTCGATCGAAGCGATTACCAGCACTTTTGCACCTTGCGTAATCATGTTTTCAAGCTGCTGCAGCTGGGTGTTGACATCATTGTTCGCATACTGAAGCACAACCTTGTAGCCTTTTGCCTCAAGTTTGGCTTTCAGATTTGCGCCATCTTGATTCCATCGCTGCAGGGACTGGGTCGGCATCGCGACTCCGACCAAGACATTCTTCTGCGCAAATGAATAGGAAACGACCATCATAAGCGCAAGAACCATCAAAACAAACCTTTTCATGGTTTTTCCTCCTTGGCCATGCACCTGCATGGCGTCTGTACTAATAAAGCCCTGGCATACACCAGTGCGATATGCTTTTACTCACTCCACCCCCAGCACATACTGCATGATGAGGTTTTCGAGGCGCTCCTGCTTGCCGGAGGTGCGGCCGATATCTGGGTTGGCGGGCGCCAGGGCTGCCAGTTCTTTCAGGCTGAGGCGGCCCTCTTCAAAGCGCTTGCCGTCTTGCGAATCGAACGAGGCGTAGCGCTGGCGCACGAAAGCTTCGAGCGTACCGTCTTCGAGGATCTGGCTCGCGGCGAGGAGCCCTGCGGCGAAGGCATCCATGCCGCCGATGTGGGCTTCGAAGAGGTCGGCAGGGTCGACTGAGTTACGGCGAATTTTGGCGTCGAAATTCAGGCCGCCCGTGGTGAAGCCGCCTGCGCGCAGGATGGCGAGCATGGCAAGCGTGGTGTCGTANACGCTGGTTGGGAACTGATCGGTGTCCCAGCCNTTGCGGGGGTCGCCACGGTTTGCATCGACTGAGCCGAAAATGCCNAGNGCCGCGGCCGTTTCGAGTTCGTGCTGAAAATCGTGGCCGGCAAGCTCGGCGTGGTTGGCTTCGATGTTGACGCGGAANTCCTTGTCGAGCCCGTAAGCCCGCAAAAAGCCAGCAACGGTTTCGACATCGAAATCGTACTGATGCTTCATGGGCTCCATGGGCTTGGGCTCGATGTAGAAGGTGCCTTTGAAACCGTGGGCGCGGCCGTAGTCGCGGGCCATGGACAGAAAGCGTGCGAGGTGGTCTTTTTCGCGTTTGAGGTTGGTGTTGAGCAGGCTCATGTAGCCTTCGCGGCCGCCCCAGAAGACATAGCCCTGCCCGCCGAGTTCGATGGTCGCGTCGATGGCGGCCTTGACCTGGGCGGCGGCATGGGCGACGACGCCGAATTCGGGGTTTGTCGCGGCGCCGTTCATGTAGCGTGGATGCGAAAAAAGGTTGGCAGTCCCCCACAGAAGGTGCACGCCGCTTGCCTTTTGCCGCTCTCTGGCGAGGCTCACCATGTGTACAAGGTTCTTTTCGCTCTCAATGGGGGTCTGACCCTCCGGCGCGAGATCGCGGTCGTGGAAGCAATAGAAATCGACGCCGAGCTTGGTGAAGAATTCGAACGCGGCATCGAGTTTGTGCTCATGCGCTTCCATGGGGCTGCGGGCGTCGCTGGTCCAGGGGTGGATGTGGGTCGCGGAGCCGAAGGGATCGGTGCCATCCGCGCCGAAGCTGTGCCAGTAGGCAACCGCAAAACGCAGATGTTCGCGCATGGTCTTGTTACCTACTTTCCTGTCGGGATTATAGAATTTGAACGCAAGGGGGTTGTCGCTTTTCGGGCCTTCGTAGCGGATTTTCCCTATGCCTGGGAAATATTCTTTGTGTCCTACAAAATACTCTGCCATATGTCCCTTCCTTCTTTTATCGATACAGCGGACTCAAGGCCGCCAAATACTTCGAATAATTCGCATAGGCTTCTTCATAGTGCGCAACGGCTTCGGGCTCGGGCTCAACGGTCGAGTCATCCCGAAGCGCGACATGTTGATCGACAAGCTCCTCGATGTTCCTGCCCTGCCCTCTTGCCCTATCCAAGCACCAGAGCGCCTGAATCGCCGCGCCGAACGCGGCAGCCTCTTCTTCCTCAGGCACGCGCACGGGCAATCCCGTGACGTTTGCAGCAATCTGACGCCAGAGCCGGCTTTTCGCGCCGCCTCCGGCCAGCCTGATCTCCCTGGCCGCAAATCCAAGCTTCTTGAAGGACTCAAGCCCGATGCGCATGCCGAAGATTGCCGCTTCCATTGCCGCGCGCGCAAGGTTTTCTTTCTTGAAATTGGCCGCAGTCGCGCCATTGATGCTGGCCCGTCCATTCGGCAGGTTGGGAATGCGCTCGCCATTGAAAAACGGCAGGACCACGAGCCCTTCGGCACCGATAGGAGCGGCTTCCGCCTGCGCATTGAGCTCTTCGACGCTCAATCCCAGGAGCGCACGCACCTGCTCGCTCGCCACGGTACAGTTCATGGTGCAAAGGAGGGGAAGCCATCCACCCGTGGAGGAACAGAAGGCCGCCAGGTTCCCCTCTGGATCGACGACGGGGCGATCCGAATAGCCGTACAGCGTCCCCGAAGTTCCGAGGCTCATGGTGAGAAATCCATCGCGTACCGTGCCCGTGCCGATGGCGCTCATCATGTTATCGCCGCCGCCTGCCGCAACGAGTGCGCCTTCGGGAATGCCGAAACGCCGTGCTGCCTCGGCACTCACCCGGCCCGCTGGTTCGTCCGGCCCTATTAAATAAGGAAGAAAATCGATGAGCTTTGGGTCGATAAGGTCACTGATGCGCCGCGACCACCTCCGCACGCGCACATCGAAGAGGGCTGTCCCGGACGCATCGCCATATTCGGTCACATAGCTGCCGGTCAGCAAGAAATTGACGTAATCGTGCGGCAGAAGGACATGGCGTAGCCGCGCATATGCATCGGGCTCGTGCTTTTTAAGCCAGAGAATTTTCGGCGCGGTATAGCCAGGAAGCATGAGAAGCCCTGTTTCGGCGAGGAGTGCTGCCTCACCGCCAGCTTTGCTGGTGAGCTCTTCGCATTCTGCCGCTGTCGAGGTATCGTTCCACAGCTTGACAGGACGAATGGCACGCCCTTCCGCGTCGAGCGGCACAAAACCATGCTGCTGCCCTGAAACGCCGATGGCAGCGATCGTCGCTCGAAGACTTGGATCGATTGCCGCAAAACTGTCCGCAAGTGCGGCTTCGTACCATTCGGCTTTCTGCTCGCGGGTTCCGTCATTTTTCGCAATGATATCGAGCGGTGCCTGTGTCTTTGCAAGAATTTGTGCTGCTTCAGGGTCGTAGAGAATGATTTTGCAGCTCTGTGTGCCAAGATCAATGCCACACACACTATACATAGCCGCCCCCTGCATTTCAGGCGAATGGTTTTCTCTGTAATCTGGCTATAGCCTAAGAGCATTTATCTCAAAACACAATGCGAGATATTGACAATACCTATCCATTATTGACATTCTGATTCTATGAAAATAAAGGATGCGGTCTATGTGTATCGCCTGATAAGCGGGGAACGGCTCGCATGGCACGGCCGATACCATGCTCACGCCCGGGGCGAGTACGAATTTCATTATTTCATGGAAGGACAAGGAGCTCTTCTTATAAATAAAGCAAAGTACATCATTGATGGCAATCAGATCTATTTTGTAAAGCCACGAGAATTCCATTCGATTCTTCCAGAAGCGGTTGAAAAACCTATCAGTTATTATGCTATCCTTTTCGAACCTGAGCCAGGGAATCCTGTCGACGAGGACATTATCGCGCTCATGGGGCATATCTGGCGCGCAAGAACCAGAGCGCTTCCGGCTGATACAAAGGACCGCTTCCTTCTCGATGACCTGTACCGGCTTTCGAAATCTCCTTCCATACAGGCCAGGAAAGCGGCTGAACATGCACTCTTGAGTATTCTGTACCGATGGTTCGACCATTTCGACAGCCCAACTCCTGCTCTGAGCGCTCCGCGGTCAAAAAACGAACATGTCGAGCGCGCGCTTTCGCTCATGAGCAAACATATCCGCGAAAAGCTCAGCTCTGACGACCTGGCGGCCAAGCTCGGTCTGTCGGAAGAATACTTCATCAGGCTTTTCAGGCACCACCTGGGGATGTCGCCCTTTCAATACTTCACGAGGCTCAAAATCGAAGCAGCTTCCGCAGTGCTTGTAGATAATCAGCTCACCATAAGCGATGTTGCGTACCGGTTCGGTTTCGAAAATCCCTTCCATTTCACCAAAGTGTTCAAAAAATGCACAGGGCTCTCGCCGCGCGAATACCGCAAGATGTTTTTCGAGGCGGGAAAGCCGCCATCAGCTGCGGTTTCTGAATCCACAACTGACAAAACGACAAGTTCCGAATAGAATACACAGGCTGAAAAGATTAGCACATGTGTGCAGAGGAAGATTCATCATGCATGAGTTCAAGAAAATTCTGAAGTATGCAAAACCCTATTGGAAGCTCGCTCTCTTTTCGCTCATTATGCTGATTGCGATGGTTGGATTCGACCTCGCTGTGCCGAGGCTCGTGGGGCACTTGATCGATAAAGGCATACGGCAGAAAGACTTGCAAGTTGTCATTTCCACATCGGTGATAATGCTCGGTGTGTCGCTTCTTTCTGCGCTCGTGGCGGTGCTCAATAGTATTTCATCGATACGCGTTGGGGAGAGTATCGCGCGGGATCTGCGCGAAGCAGTATTTGTCAAGATTCAGCACCTTTCCTACGGAAACATCGACAAATTTTCGACTGCAAAGCTCATGGTCCGGCTGACAAGCGATACTGCGGCTGTTCAGCGGCTTTTTCAGATGTCGCTTCGCATTGGAACACGAGCGCCGCTCTCCATGATCGGAAGTATCGTCCTCATGTTTGTGACAAGCAAAACGCTCGCCCTCACAATGATGCCGATTCTGGTCGCGGGCGGCATCGTCATCGTCTATTTCAGTGTCCGGCTGGAGCCGATATTCAGGACCGTCCAACAGCGCCTGGACCGGCTCAATACTGTTCTGCAAGAAAATATAGCCGGTGCGCATCTGGTAAAGGCGTATGTCCGCGGCCCCTATGAATCGAGCCGATTCGAACAGGCCAACAAGAACCTTGCGGACGAAAATATTAAAGTCATGCAGCTCATGTCGTCGATGAGTCCGATTCTGACGATGCTGATCAATATCGGCATTGTGCTCGTGATATGGCTCGGCGGCGGGCAGGCTATCCACGGCACGCTTTCCCTCGGGCAGATTGTCGCATTTACGAACTATCTCATGGCTACATTGCAGCCGCTTACTATGATGACGCAATTATCCAACAACTGGGCAAATGGGCTGGCTTCCGCAAAGCGCATCAATGAGGTGCTCGACGCCGAGCCCGAGGTTGCCGAAGCGCCCGATGCAGTATCGCTTCCTGAGCCAAGCCGCGGCCAGATCGAATTCGAAGGTGTTTCTTTCCATTATAATGGGGCTACAGATCTCGCCGTGCTCGAAGACATCTGCACACGCGCAGAGCCGGGGAAGACAACTGCAATTCTTGGCGCGACCGGGTCGGGCAAATCGAGCCTTATCAATCTGATTCCACGTTTTTACGACGTTTCGTCGGGAAAGGTTCGAATCGATGCGCAAGATGTGCGGCGTGTACGATCGGATTCACTGCTCGAGCATATTGCGGTAGTGCCGCAGGACAGCGTGCTGTTTACAGGAACGGTTCGGGACAATATCCGCTACGGAAGGCCGGATGCCACTGACGATGAAATAATCGAAGCGGCGAAAGCAGCCCAGGCGCACGATTTTATCATGCGTATGCCCAAAGGCTATGATACCCATATCGAAGAAAGGGGCGTCAATCTCTCGGGCGGCCAAAAACAGCGACTCGCCATCGCACGCGCCCTCGTCTGCAAACCTTCGATTTTGATTCTCGATGATGCAACGAGTTCCGTCGATGTGGAGACTGAAACGCTGATTCAGAACGCGATCGCTGTCGCAGCGCGCGGAACGACGGTGATTATGGTTGCCCAGCGAATCAGCACCGTGCTGAATGCGGACAAGATCATTGTGCTCGATCAGGGCCGGATCGCGGCTGAAGGCAAACACAGGGTGCTTTTGAAATCGAGCCCCATCTACAAAGAAATCTACGATTCCCAGCTGGGAGCGGGGGTGCGCCATGGCCTATGAAACAACGCCTTCTATCCAGGATGTTCGCGCGAGCTTCCAGAGGCGGCAAGGGCGGCCTACAAAATTCGAAAAGGCCGCAGACCCCCGAAAAGCGATGATTCGGCTTTTGAAATATCTCGAACCATTCAAGGCTCCGCTTATTCTAGTCGTGGGCTTTGTCGTACTCTACTCTCTTTTGGGGCTTGCCGGACCGTATCTCATGGGCAGAGCTATCGATAAGAGTATCGGCGGCAAGAACTTGAGCAGTCTGCTGGTTACCGCACTCCTCATGCTGGCCGCATATATGCTGAGCAACTTCTTCAATATTATCGCCAATCTGATTATGGCGAAAATTTCGCAGAACGCGCTCAAAAATCTTCGCAGTGATCTCTTTGCGCACATCCAGACCCTGTCCATGCGATTTTTCGACACACACCCCGCGGGTGGACTCATGAGCCGGCTCACCAACGATATCGATGCCATCAACCAGACTGTTTCGCAGAACGTCATTTCGCTCATCGCAAGCATTCTGACCATGGTCGGCATTCTTGTGAGCATGTTCATTCTGAATCATTGGCTTGCGCTGGCAAGCCTCGTCGTGATTCCCATCATGTACTGGTTCAGCAATTTTGTTGCAAAATATACGCGAAAAGGGTTCCGCGAGCTTCAGAAAGATCTCGGCGAGCTCAATGCGGTCGCTGAAGAAACCATTTCCGGCTTTAAAGTGATCAAAGCCTTCCGCCGCAATGAATCAGCTATTGAAACATTCCGTCAAAAGAATAAGGCGGTGTTCAAATCGGCGGTCTATGCCAATTCCTATTCCATGCTGCTCATGCCGCTGACCGGCGTGCTCGGAAGTTTTTTCGTCATCGTGCTTGCAAGCCTCGGAGGATGGCTCGCGCTCAAAGGGCTCGTCAGTATCGGCATGATCGCGACATTCATCAACTATGCTCAGAATTTCACCTCGCCCTTGCGTCAGCTTTCGAACCTCTACAACTCGATTCAGGCTGCGCTCGCGGGGGCAGAACGCGTGTTCGAAATCATCGACACAAAACCGGAAACTCCAGACCTGCCGGACGCGGTTTCAGCAGGCAGGTTCAAGGGCGAGGTTNGTCTTCGGAATGTCGTGTTCGGCTACAATCCCGAGCGCATCGTCATCCGGAATTTCAGCCTGGAAATTCCAGCCGGCAAAACGATTGCGCTCGTAGGCCCGACCGGCGCCGGCAAAACCACGATTACCAGCCTTTTGACGCGTTTCTACGATATTCAGGAAGGACAGATTCTCATCGATGGTATCGATATCCGCGCAATCAGGAAAGCCGACCTGCGCCGGAACCTCGCGCTCGTTCTGCAAGACACCTTTCTTTTCGCGGATACGATCCTGGAGAACATCCGTTTTGGCAGACTCGATGCGACCGATGAAGAGTGCTTCGAAGCGGCCCGTATGGCCGAGGCAGACCACTTTATCCGACAGCTGCCGCAGGGCTACCACACCAATTTATCCGAACGCGCCGGCAACCTGAGCCAGGGGCAGCGTCAGCTGCTCTCCATCGCGCGTGCCATTCTGGCTAATCCCAGCATTCTCATCCTCGACGAGGCGACGAGCAGTGTCGATACCCGAACCGAGCTGCGCATTCAGAAGGCTCTTCTCAGACTCATGGAGGGACGCACGAGCATCGTTATCGCTCACCGACTGAGCACCATCCGCGATGCCGATAGCATTGTCGTCATCAACAATGGCGAAATCGTTGAACAGGGCAATCATGAGGAACTGCTCGAGCGGCGCGGTTTCTATCACCATTTGTACATGAGCCAGTTCAAAGGAAATGAAATCTAGAATAGTATGCGAGAGTATGCGGTGCTTGCGGGCTTGTGGGGCTTGGCAACACAAGATTTGCTGATGGTCTCATCGGCACGTGTGGAGCATTTTCGACCTCATATGAAAAGAATCAATTCATGTATATCGATATCAGGCACGCTGAGGAGGAATCATGGAACGAAGAGATATCCCGATAGATCTATTCCATTATGATCCGGCACAACTTCGGGAGCACTGGCTTGTGCTGTTCGCTGGCGATTTCGAAGCTGGAGCATTCAATGCCATGACAATTTCATGGGGGAGCTATGGCCAGATATGGAACAAGATGTTTTTCCAGGTGTTTGTTCGCCCCACGCGCTATACATTCGAGTTTATGGAAAAATTCAGTACTTTCACGCTGAATGCCTTCGATCCGAAGTACAAGCCTGCCCTCTCGATCATTGGTTCAAAATCGGGGCGCAATAGCAATAAAATAGCCGAAGCGGGTCTGACCCCCATGGCGTCGCGTATTGTCGCCGCTCCTTGCTTTAAGGAAGCGAGCCTCGTGATCGAATGCAGAAAAATGTATTGGCAGGACCTCGAGCACGCACATTTTCTCGACTCGTCTATCGAAGGGAATTATCCGAAAAAAGACTACCACCGCGTATATTTCGGCGAGATTGTACATGTGAGCAGAATCTGAACGACAGCCAAGAACACGAAACCATCAAACCGCGACGAGGATGCTGCT
>JGI24721J44947_10002241_pt1 | contig 27641 bp, 31 predicted proteins | sample YelNatPaOPGAMG01_FD_44947 | JGI IMG/M metagenome (IMG submission 44947) | reverse complement strand
AAATCTTCCCCTGCGGCCGGAAAACTACGGTGCACTGCCTGTGACTGGTTGTAGACCGATCCGAATCGGTGGCATTTTTGACGACTACGCTTCTTGAACGATTCCAGGTATGGAGGTTCTGCGCTTCCCACACGCCCTCCAGGCGCAATGCGACTCTGGACGCGTCTCTCTTCGCGCGCACGGGCCAAAGTGCACGGGCACTCGAATTCGCGTGAGTGAAGCACGCAAGCGCTCGACCGCTTCGCCCTATTGCAAGTGGCTGAGAAGCTCGCAGACGCGAGGCAACCTTTAGACGGTCATGCATAGCCTAGGGTGATCGATACCGTACCGATGCGAGCGCAGAAAAAAATACACAACGGCCCGTGCCAATTCCCGGCGGGTGTCGCGACCAACAAGTCTCGCACGCTCCGCGTCTCTTCNTAGGGTCACGCATCCGTACCTGACCACAGCATGTACAGGGATTCCGCGCACGGCACGCATCCTCGAACTAGATGGTGACAGGCAGCTAAGCGTAGCTGTTTGGTAACCACGCATTCCGAGTTTCGCCACCGAGAACACCCACCGGCACTTGAAACCAAGGCACGAGTCGCAAACCCGAACGATGGTGCCTTTTCCCAAGACCGATTGCGTTACTTGCTGAGCGCGTACCGTCTAGCGCGCTTCATACGCGTGCTCAACCAGTAGACTGCAGTCGATGCTGCATGCAGAGAATGGGCAGCAGCGGCCGCAACGGCGCTGAAGAACGCGAGGTCGCGACCTGTGCAGCGTCGCACCGCGGGCCACGACTCGCGAGATAACGAAGCACCGAGCAACACCACGTCCTCGTGTACGGCTGCNTAGACTTGCGCTGGCGGAACCGGTTGCTGCTGCTGTTGTTGTTGTTGTTGCGTCAAATGCCCCAAGATATCACGTAAATAGCGGAGTCGCTTGACCAATTCGGGACAGTTGGGAATCGCATGAAGCCGAAGTTGGATACGTCGCCCGAGTTTGTCGCGGTACGTCACAATACCGTGGCCTGCCGACAACACCAGCTGTGTTGTGTCGAAAAAGTCGACCTGAATCACACGGTTGCTCAGCCGAAAGATCATNGCATGGCGCGTTCGCATCCAGCGCTTGAGGTAAATCGGCCGCTGGACTGCAGCAGCAGCACCTGCGCTNCCCGGAACGGTACCCTGCGCCACTGGCGGCTCCTGGCCAGGCGGCTGGTGTTCATCCAGGTGTTGGCGGAAATGCCGCAGTAACGTTACCTTCTTACGCAGGCTCTCTCGATGGTCATTCCAGGTGAAAATCTGCCAGTCGTCGTAGCTTCCAAACGCCAAGCGTTTTCGCTCCACATACTCGATCGCACTGGCATCGCCGCCCGCATGCAGCATGATTTTGGTTGCATCGTTGAAATAAACCCCGTAATCACCATTCGAAAGCTGATACCCAACACCGTACTTGGAGGTGTAATCCACCCATTTGCAGATCCAGACTTCGGGTGGCGTGGTCTTGCAGTCGGCTGGCAGGTCGCCCATATGAACGGTGCGCGTCGGATCCGCAATCTGGAACGGCGACGCGAGCACACCGCCTCCGCAGGCACCTCGCTGGTCACCCGCTTGCGCGCAGGCAGCGCTCGAGGCACTACTTCGAGACTGAGCCCCAGAGCGCGCTCCAGGGGGTCCCAGTACCTCCGATGGCGATGCACTGCGAGCAGCCGAGGTCGGGATCATGGCCTCTGGCGGCAAGCGTGCAAAGCTCGTGGCTAGTTCGTGCTGGGCGCGTCTGAGCATGCCCCGCTCCTCCTCATCCATATCGGCTGCGTCCCAGTGGCCGCCAGCATCGTGTCCCTCTGCCGCAATGATCTGTCGATCGTGACGACTGGCGCTCTCGCATGCGGGCGGAGGCATTGCACACGCACGCGCGCCGCTCATCGGGGTCAGGTTGGCGCTGCCGTCCGTGTGTATGCGTTCGGCAGCGGTGTGTGCTGGCGCTTCTGTGGTACCAAGCTCCATACGCTCCAGCAGGTGCATGACACCAAGGGCATTCCCAGGCGCTGAACCTGCATGCGGCTTCTCCAGTGCTGCGNCCGGCCCGGTGCCTGTATGCTTCTTCGTGAACGGATTTCGCGGAAAGGTTCCCTTTTGAGTGATGCCCTGTACCGCAGGGAGGTTTCTCTCTCGTGCAGAGGTACTTGAGCAAGCCTGTTGTTGCACGCTCTGAGCCGCACTGGGAAACCGGGGGCCCGTCGCGCCATCCGCGCTGTCATGATACCGCATACCAGTTGCTTGAACGGCCCCAGACGCGAAATCGAGACCTATTTCTGCGAGTGTTGGTTCCTCATCGAGCGCCTTGCGCGGCAAGCAACGGGGCACAGGGCCTTGCATGAACTCGCTGCACCAGATATCAGAGAGCTGGGGCCGGCCCTCTGGCGCTGCATTCAGGATGGAAACAATGAGATCACGAGCGGGGCGGCTAATCTGTACCTGCGAAGGGAACGTATAGATGTTGGCCTTGATCCGTTTGTAGGTTGTCTTCACATCCGCGGTCTCGAATGGCGGCTTGCCAATCAACATGGTGTAGAGAACGACCCCGAGACTCCAGATATCAACCTCGTAACTGTGTCCGTTCTTGCCGCACAGGATCTCCGGTGCGATGTAGTTCGGGGTGCCGCACATGGTCCGCTTGCGCTCATTATCGTACTCGAGCTTTGCCGCGAGGCCGAAATCTCCAATTTTGATCTGCAAATCGCTGGTCAAGAAGAGGTTCCCGAGTTTAATATCGCGGTGGATGACGCGATTGCGATGCATGTACTCCACCGCCTCCAGGATTTGCATCATAAAGTAGCGGCACTCGGGTTCCGTCAGACGTTTGCGTCGTTTCAAAAGTTCCATCATGCTCTGTGCGTCGCACAGCTCGAGTAAAATGTAGACGTGATCCTCGTCCTCGAAAAAGTGCTCGAAGCGCACAATATGCGGATGTCGCAACGANCCATGGATTTGGATCTCGCTCCGAAGTTTCTGGCGAGCTCGCAGCTTCGTCACGGTGCTCTTGTCAATAATTTTTCCAGCGTAGACGCGCTGCGTGCGCGCATCCGTCATTTCGTAGCATTTCGCAAAGCCGCCTTTGCCGAGGAAACGGCCGCGAATATACGTTGCCACAACCGGCCCGAGAATGTAGCCACTGCCGTCGCTTTGCTCCGTGTTGGAGGTGTCCAGATTCTCCTCAGTGCGCTCATTTCCAGCAGCTCGCTTCCGAATGCGCTGTCGCTCTTCAATGATCGCAAAAGCCTGACGCTCAGCTGCGCCGCGACCCGCACCAGGCGAAGCAGCAGCGGCACTCGAGCCCGTGGGAGAGTCGACCACTGCCCTCACCCGCCCGGAACCAGCTTCAGGCCCAGTGCGACCACCGCGCTGGGATGTCGGTGTGCTGCCTGTGGTAGCTCCAGCGTTAGCGCCACTGCCACCGCCGCCGCCACCTGTTCGGAGGCCCAAGAAAGCCATCAAGCTCGTTTGAAAGTACGCCGGAGGTCAAATATTCGGCTAAAAAGAAGGAACACCAAACGTTTGTGTCGCGTCCGAGACCCTTGGACGATTCGATGTATGTTCTTCGTTGGAGTCACTCGTATTCAGAAACTGTTCGGAAGGCAAGCGCCGTCTAGTGAGCAAATACGCTGCGTACGCTTGCGTCTAGTACTCCAAGTCTGACGCAGCGAGCACCGGATGCAACGTCCTGAAACGGCTCCCGCGACGCACCCAGAGATCCGCGCATGCGATCGCCTCATCGCCCGCCTCGGGCGCGACGCAATCGTGCAACGCTCGGTGCGTCACGCGCGCACAGCCAGCGCACCCATCCCTGATTTCGTTTCGCAGCACGAAGCGGATGCATACGTGGCGGCGATGCTGCAGCAGGCGTTGCAGGAGCTGTACGTTGAAAATATGGACATAAACGGACGGAGCAGATCGAAGGTGAATTAGGGATGAAGCCTTACATACATACATATCTCTTCACTTCATAGGAAAGCGATGCACATCCTGTGTGCCTCCGGTCAGCAACGCCTGCTTCACGAAACGGATGATTCGGACGGACGGGCGATGACGCTGCCACGAACGCTCTTGGATTTTGGGTACTTGAATCCGCAGGTATCCTGTGTGGCTTGTTTCGTTCTTGCATGGATGCAGTGGCCTTCCTTGTTGCGGGCGCTTGCGCTTTTATGTAAAGAGCTACAAGCACGGTCGTCACTGTAGGGCTGGCGGGTCCTGAGTCACCGATTCAACCGTTTCTGGAACTGGTCCAGCGGCCTGACAAACCGCACCCGGAAACTTGCTCCACAGGACTTGCACCTGGTCGGTCGGTCGGTCGACAGCGGTGCCTACACGTTACGCCAAACACGCGCGATATCCCTGGCGCGAGCTCGTTCAATAGATTGTCGCGATGGTACTGAGCGGTTTCACGCGGTTCCGCTCGCAGCTTGTTCTGGGAGTGCTATGCGTCGCTTGGTTCTGCTGCAGCGCGCTAATCATTCTATGGACAAAGTATCTGCTTTCAGGGGGTGCTATCGTGCCTGCCACTCGTGATCAGCGCCCGCTTTTCCCCTTTCCCTTGTTGATAACGCTGTCGAACAACACTGGTTGTGCACTGATTGGCGCGGGGCTTGTTCTGGGGAGCTGGCTGCGTAGCAACCTGCGCCACGGCGAGCCTGTGCCATGGTCGCCACCGGTTCGATGGCCGACGGGCCCACGTTGGTGGCGGTTTCTCGTGGCAATTGGCGCGTGTACCGCGCTGGAAATAGGCTGCGCCAACTGGTCCCTGCAGAAGCTCACGGTAGCCTTCAGCACGCTGCTCAAGTGCACCGCACCTGTATTTGTGCTTTTCTGGTCGATTCTGCTCGGCATCGAATTGTTCAGCTGGGTAACTCTCGGATCGCTTATCCTGATGTGCATGGGTGCAGCGCTCATGACAACTGGAGACTCGCTGCAATTCTCAATAGTCGGGGCTACGGTTTTGTTGGCAGGAATCGCATTAGGTGGATTTCGCTGGGCGCTAAGCCAGGTGATTCTGCAGAGAACTGTACGTGATAGTTCTGCGGACCCAGCGACGAAGACGGCTCAACAGACACGAGTCGACAAAAGATTGACGCCTTTGGAAGCAGTCGTCCTTCTGGCACCTGTAACGGCGTTTTTTCTGGCACCGGCTGTCTATTTGTTGGAGCTGCGTCCGCTCCGGGAGTTGCTTCGAGGTCCATCGCGAGAGACGAGCGAGATCTTGGCGATTCTCGGCTCCCTTGCTGGTATCGCTGGTCTCGTTTTTGTACTCTTATGGCTCGAGTATGCGATTGTCCAGCGAACCTCTTCGCTGGCAATCTCCGTAGTGAGCATCATGAAGGAATTGCTCACGATTCTTGCGGGGATGGTGACGTTCGGGGACCATGTCGGATGGCGANGTTTTCTGGGTCTGGCGCTTTCGCAGGGCGGATTCCTGGCTTTTCTGCGACACCGGCAGGGCTGGCTCCAGCGAACCCCGGATACAGATGCACCCAGCGAGAACAGCTCTGTCTCGCAACTGGTGCCGACGCAATCCAGAGATCACCTGGCGCCGTCGGAAGTCATCGAAGCCTCCGATGAACCACACGCCGTTTTGCTGGATGTGTCGATGCCCTGATGAGTTTGCGTCTACTCATGACGGTTTCTCTGTATGAGATGCTGTTGGTCCGGCGGCTTCCATTGCTAGAGCAATGACAGCCTCGAAAACAAGCTGTAAAACGCCGGCGATACGAGGTTCCACTGATTGGCAGGTTGTTCGTGATCATCGCGCACCGGACGCGGGGATTGGTTGACGACGTTGAGGATACCTTAGTATCTGTGCGGAGGCATTATTCTGTCAGATTGTGCAGCTATGTATTGTGAGAATAATATGGTCTCGTGCGTGGCAACAGGGACTTGGTGAAACCAGAACCTCAGCGTGACAACTGAAACAAGTACGCTGGCACATGAACGGTACCATAGACTCCGCGATAGGTCAATGGGGCGCGCAACGCGATCCAGAGGGGCGTTTGTGGCGCGAACAAGTCGCAGCGCTGCTGGCAAACGCTGCAGGATCGTGTGTTCGCATGCTGACTTTGGAAGCTTCCTCGGCGATACCGGTAAAGAAAACATCGCATCGTTTATAGCGCTGTTGTCTTCGCCTTATATTCGTTTACGGACGTGCCCTGTGTATGCATTAGGAGCAACGGCACTGACGACCGAGTTCTTCTGGACATCGTCGGCGTTATACTCAGTCATATCCAACAACGGAACGCGGTTATCGTGCAATAGCTCACAAGAATAATCATCGCTGGTGCATATAGATGTATATGGCGCTTCAGATTCCATAACTTGCCGAATCCTATCATATCAATGCGTTATTACTGGCGGGCATCCGATTCTATCTCATGCTCAATGATCTTATGCATCGGACGTCGTCAGCGTTTCAACACAAAACCCAGATTGAGTACTCGACCATTACTTTGATAGTGCGCTCAGCAGCAAGCCATTGGACGCTCCGAATGCAAGAGTCACTTCCGGATCGTGATCGAGGAACTCAAGCCTCGATACAGAACGTGCTTCGACGCATGATTGCTGGTGAAATTGCGCTATCGTACGCTTCTCAACTTCGAGTCGCTCGCTTTCTATCCAACTGTCCGCTTACCGCACAACACCTCGTGCATCCGTCTCTTTTCCGCGTTCTTACACTCGACGAGTTTCAGCATGTACACACACTCGTGATGCGTTCGTTTCGTCCTGACGGCACCTGTGGTGACTGGACAGCATCTGTCCCAGTACGCGTTGAGCGCACCCGTCGAATGCGCAGAAATGCAGTATTTGGGTGCCACAGTACGTCCAGAGCCATCGACTAGCACCAAACGATTCGAGGGGTCGCTGAATTCCCCTTCCAACCCACTGAGTAACTTAGTGAAGGTTGTTTTGTGGCATCCGTGCACCCGGAACCGTTGCTTACCTACCGGGATCTCACATTCTCCCGCGAAGGATCGTTCGCTTGAGTCATCTAGAAGTTGGTTTACGCTCTGAATGAAGCGTGTAACGCATCGGCATCTGCTCTGGACGGTGTCGAGAGCGTCGAGATGGATCGCGAGGCCATTATTATGCCACGTGTTGGTATGTTCGCTGATGCACATGCTTTCGGACTCTTGATTATACCAAGCCCTGAAAATGTCAAACCGAATTCCATTTTCTCTCTCAACCATTAGTAATCAGGAGCAAGGTTTCATCGAAAATATCGGGAGGCATGAGGGCCGCTAACACCTTCCTATCTCGCATGCCCACTGAGAATCGCCTGGCGAGGTGCTACCCGGTCAGGGACGCTGGGCTAGCCCTCAGCACGTTATGCGGTAGGCGATATCTAATGATGTCCTGCATTGCACAATTTTGGAAGATTCTCCTCATTGATGTCTGGTCGTTGTGGGGCCTTTACAACAGCTTTTCCACGGAAATTCCCGATAAGAAAGTTTTTTTCATGCACTACGTCGTCCTCACGTAAAAAATATCATTTTCTTTACTTCCTGGTGGTTCATTCTTCCACTCCTTGTTCGCCTTGCCATCCACTTGATGGGTTGGCAAGAGTGTGATCGCTGCACGCCAAATACGACGCTTTACCAGGGACCCAGACGCACCTGGGGCACTGTCAGACCGAAGCTTTCCTGCTTTCTGCATGTACCTACTATACTTCAAGAACGTTTTCGTCGCCGTGTCCGTCGCGAGCATGCCCACGAACAGGGATGTGCTCCTTTCCGTATCTCCTCGCGCCCGTCCGGTGAAGCAACTCATCAGTTCAGGGAAAGCGAAGATAGATGGTGATTTGTCGAAGAACGATGGCACGGATGCAAATTTCCCACATATACATATGTGAGCGAAAAAATGGCGTTATGCAACAGTGAACTGCGCCGTTGACTGCGCGGAACAAGGGAGAATCGGCTGACACGAGGAGGACCTCGAACCCATTCTGAGCTGCGTCATCCCTGACCGCTTTTGATTGATGGAAACCAAAGCACGATAGAGGCAGCACAGAAGCCTGCGCGATGGAGAAGCCACGCACAGCTTCGACGAAGGATGAGGTGTCGGACGATGCCATCCGTGTTGCGACTTGCAAGCGACCACACCAGAGTATTTCTCGTGANGCTTTTGTTGTCGAAATGCTCGCTTGGTTCTTCTTCACGAACTGTACTTGGNCCTTTATTCTTTGAGTACCCATAGACAGGTGCACGGTTCTTCCCGAGTACAGTCTCATCGAAGGAGACAAAATCCCGTCGCCTATGCAAGAAGCGTTCCCCCTCTCTCGTACGAAATCGATCGAGTGCTGTTCAGCGCGCGACGGTCTCATATAGGAGCGCGCCGACCTCTTTGTCGATTTGTGTCATCAATGTCATTCGTATGAGAGATACAAAAGCTTGGCATCGTGTGGAGTGTTTCGTGCTTTTCCTCAGAGACAGTATGGAGTGGAATGAGCAGTCAAGGATATAGTCCTGAAGATACAGCTTAACCGGTTCGGTATACATTGGACAAGGTTCAGATCAACNTCTGAGACNAGGCTGGTTTAATCTCGTGCGGAACTCCTTGAAACTGGCGTGTACATGCAGGGCGGTTTCTCGCAAGCTACCAGCGGCAACATCAAGTCTTCCGAGGATTTTTCTTCATTCTACAGGATACATTTCTGTTGTCGAATGCCTCTCAGAATAACGAAAGCGGGCATGTGTGGGCGCACATATGCAGCGTTCACTGCCCTGAGTATAGCCAAGCGACTGCGACATCCCATCGAGCTGTCCAGTCATGATCTGTGCGTATGGCATGCGTCGTGTCTGGTGCCCTCACGGAACTTCACTCATTGCTGGGCTGTCGACGACGAGCCCGCACCGGCACCAGCCGATGAGACTGATCTCGCGGCTGCTGCTGCGCTCGCTCGAAGCACCGCTTCGATGCAGCGATCCATTTCCTGTCCGCCGTCCAAGAAATCGCTCACGTTTCCGGTTTCCCAACCGTTCCGCAGATCCTTCACCAGCTTGTATGGGTGCAGAACGTAATTACGGATCTGCTGACCCCAGGCTGCTTCGACGGCTTCGCCTCGAATTTCCTCCCAGCGGCTGCTGCGCTGCTCNTCCCGAATGACGAGCAGCTTGGCCTTGAGAATCTGCATCCCCTTGGTGCGATTCTGCGACTGCGATCTTTCAGACGAGCAGCGCACAGATACACCGGTCGGGATGTGTACAATGCGCACAGCGGTTTCGACTTTGTTCACGTTCTGACCGCCGCTGCCTCCTGATCGCATCGTCGTAATCTCCAGGTCCGAGTCCGGAATCTGCAGCTCTTCCTCCTCGTCTTCAAGAATCGGAAGCACCTCTACCCCTGCGAACGACGTCTGACGTTTCGCATCCGCGTTAAATGGTGACTGTCGAACGAGTCGATGCGTGCCCTTCTCCCATCGCAGATAGCCGTATGCGTACGGAGCGTTCACCTCCAGAACGGCTGACTTGATGCCCGCCGTCTCACCTGGTGACAGGTCGGAGACACGAACAACCTTACTGGTTCCACCGCTCTCCGATGCGGCATTTCCAAACTTTCTTTCACACCAGCGTGTGTACATGCGCAGCAGTATCTCGGCCCAGTCCTGTGCATCGGTGCCGCCGGCGCCCGCCTGGACGGTGACGCGTGCTCCAAACCGATCGTATTGGCCGGAGAAGAGTCGTTCCAGCTCGAAGCTTCCCAGGTCGCTTGCAATGCGTTCGAGTTCCGCCAGGGTCCCATGGAGCAGTACTCGCACATCGTCCAGGTCCTGGTTTGCGGTGGCAGACGTCTGTACGCCAGNGGTTCCTGGTTCGTGCGTNGCTGGCAGTTCCTGCAACTCTTCGATGGTGGCAGTTGCGAGCTGCACCACGGAATCGGCGTCTGCAACAGCTCGGAGCCAGCGTTCAGCGCGCTCCACAAGCGCCTTTTGATGAGCGAGTGCGCGAAGTTTTCGCTGGGCCTCTTTCGCGTCGTTCCACATCTCAGGAGAGAGTGTTGCACGTTCGAGCTCTTTGAGCCGTTTCCGCTGAGCTTCAAGGTCCAGCAGTTCTGAAGTTCGATGAACCTGCTCCTGCACAGACTGGCGCAGTGACGAAACCTCGTGGGCAAGGTCTCCAATAGCGGTAACGCTCTGGTGTATCGGTTGAGAGCATGCGCAAAGGCCGCTCGCACCCCAGCTTGCCGCTAACGCTTTCGGGTATCGGGGTTTCCCCAGGGCGATGCCGCCCCATCGCCCGCGTGGTCGACTCCAGCGTCGCGAGTTCAACGCGGAGCGCTGTTTTCCGAACCGCTGGTGGAGCTGTGCACAGTTCAAGCCACAGTTGCTTGATACCAGCACTCTATCACTTGGACAGGGCGGTGCGAACATTCCAGCGCAGCAGCGCCTCTCCCTCGCCAACATGTCCACAGTGCACGCCAGAACACAGACGCACTTGCGTCTCTGCTTCGAATGTGCGCGTTAGCCAAAGCGAACACCTTCAGTCCCCAGCGCGTTATTGTACGTCGCACGCTGTCTCTCTCCGGTGTACGGTCGGTGCGTTGAACGAGGCTCCCCTTCGAAGCGCAAGCGCTCCAGATAACGCGTCACGAGCTTCCCCAGTTTCTCCGTAGACGCTTCCACGTTTCAAAAAACTCCACACAAGTCTCTCCTCTGCCAGAGTGGAAGCTTGAGCGTTCCACCAGCCTCGTAGGCGCTGATCCCTCCACTACAGACAAGCGTGTTTGCTGGTGTGCTTGAAACGCTCTGCTGCGTTCCCTGCACCAACGCAACGAGCAGCGCGGCGCTGCTCGTAACCGCATGCCGTACGCCATTCCCGCAGCTGCAGTCGATCTGGACAACGCTCACTCCTTCAGGTGTTTGCGGTATACCAGCGGGAACTGCTGGAAGTGCAGCTAAACCGGGATAAAACATTACAAGATGCGCGAATGGAAGAGTCAAGATGCCTGGAAACAACACAGCCTCAGGCTGTGCTTCGGCGTATGGCCTGGCACGGAGTTTTTGCATCGACCGCGCGCTGTTCACCGTCGCTCAGGGGTTGTGTGCTCACAAATGCAAACAGAAGACTCGCATCCTGAGACACCGCAGGTACCCAAGGAGTCTCTTCAAGAGGAAAAGGATTCATCACCTGCTACAGATGCCTCTTTTATCCAGTCTCAAGATGGGAAAACCGTTTTTCTTGATCGGCGAACGGAGCGTCGGATTCAGCGAGGCTTCGTGCTCACGGAGCGCGGTCCACGGTCTATCTGGAAGCCAGCAGGCACGAGTTCTCAGCGTAACGAACGAGTGCCGCGGCGTGCAGCTGCACGTGGCGGGGCTGGTCCACCAGATACCACACCGCAGCTCGCGACTGTTCGTGTGCTCGTTTTGGGGGCGAATCACGTCGCACAGCGCTTAGCGGAGCTGCTTTCATCGCACTCACGGGTTTGCGGCTGTTACTTTGTGAGTGAAACTACCGATGAAGCAGCGATTGAGTCGATGAAAAAGTATGCGTACGCGTTACCGTTGCGCAGTGCACTGAATGACGACGAAGTCGTGCGCGTTGCGGAATGGGTGCTCGCCGATTATGTATTTCTGGTACCGACCGGGGAGACGCACGATGACGGAGTCTCCTTGAAGGATAAGGAAAGATTAGAACGCACGCTGGCACAGAATCGTGTCACGTTCATGGACGAAAACCTAACCGGCTTGCTTCTAGAGAATCCCAGTCTGATAGATGCGCTATTCCGCGCTCGTGATAGTCTAGAGGCATAGACTTGGCGCAAGGCTGACGAGGCATTGGGATGCAGTGTAGAGGCAGCAGCAGCNGCAGCAGCAGCAGCGCCCGTTGGGAACGCAAAGGTTCATCATGGGCATGATGTCGAAGTGAGCAGCCAGAAACTTTTCTGGATCGAGTTCTGTTGTGCACTTCCAGGCAGTACGGGAGTCTATTCGCTTCGATAACAAGGTAGGAGCATCGCGAGAAGCCTGGTAATCTTGGGGTTTTCATGGACGCCCGAGTTGGAGGCGGATTCAAAACACGGTTCTTGAATGAGCCGCGTTGCACGCAANTTTGAATAGATTCGCGATTGGTTGCTTCCCAGCGCATTTCCATCCTTCTTTTCATGACGAGTAGAGCGCAATGCTCTGAGGTCGACGCAGCAGAATAGTTGCCCTGGTGCCGGATCGGTGCCGAGCGCGTCTGCATGGCGCATAACTGGAAATGCATTCAATCGTGTGATCCCTTCTACAGAATGACCTGCATCTTTTTCGCTTTCATTTTCAACTTATCTCGACGCAAGGGCCTCGGCTGGCGTTGTCCATTCATGGACTATCGGCCATTGTACCGTATGCAACACCGTTCCACGTTTTCGCGGTTGCAATAGCACGTATGGAATCTGATCGGAGTGAGGATCCTCGAATTTCTTGTCTTCCCTGCCAAATATAGGTAATGTGAGCTCGGCATTGTGCTTGGATCCGGGTGTTCAACAAGCACAAACTCCTGATTCGAGCGCTTGCATCATGTTATGGATCGGCGGCCTCGCTCGTAATTCTCTTGGAACGCTTCGAATAGCTCCGGGGCGGCGACTTTTTTCGCAGTGTTGCATCAAGACGAGGAACCAGATCCCATCGGATGCGCAGTTACTTCGTATTCATGGTATCGTCTCCGTGAGTCTCATCAGATTCTGCTCGATGCATAGTACCCGCCCGCTCACGATGTCGAATCGATGCGCATAGCCAAACTCACACGGATGCGCGAGCGCTACTGCCGCTATCCCGAGGCAGAGAGGACTATCATCTCCAGCAAACCGTTGCACCTGCCGACAGGTCCATGCTGGAGTTCCTATCAGAACCAGAGCCATTTTCGATCCATTGACACCGGCCTTCCAGGCACTGAACATGCCGAGGACGCTGGCTGCTTCGACATGCCGTTCGCCTAACGGTAACAGAGCGGCTTTGAGGCGCCTTTAAGGGCGCCGACTCGAGACGCAGTCGGAATTCGCTTTCGCGTTCGACAGTGTCTAGGCGAGCAGCAGCGCCATGCGCATCCCAGCTCCTTACAGACCGCAGTCGCGAATCGTAGCCCTGCNTCGGTCCTCGCTGGTGTTGCTGGTTTTCGATAATGACCGAATCGTGCGACAGCTTTCTCTGTTGAGCAGAAGGAATGCATACGAGCTCGCTGGTCACGATGCTGCTCCCGCATGGACAATGCTGACAGCGCCTGTGCATCAAAACGTGAGACGCATTGCGTCCGTGAGCCAGCGTTCCATGGCCAAGGCACGGTGCGGACGCTGCCTCCAGTCAGGGTACCACTCGACACGAATTTACGCTCGGTAAACAAGTTGAAACGTACTTCCTAGCATCATTTGAGCGCGACTCGTAGCGAACACGATCTTTCTGCTCCAGACGGTTCATGTAGCATGCCAGCATCTTCTTTTGCTCGGCAAGATAGCATAAAACGATCATGAACGACGCTCTAACGCAAGCTGATGAGCACGAGCAAGCATCTGATCCATTGCTTGCAAAACTCGATCATACAATTCCTGCCGAAGCGTCAGCAGTTTTTCGGCTCGCTCGAGGCCGCGCGTCCGCGTAGCCTGGAGTGCGCAACCATCCAGCTCCTCCAACGCTCGGACAACTTTGCGGTACGATTCCATGCCCGGCTGCGTTGCTGAAGCAGTGTTTGCATCCAGTTTGTCCAACATGCGGGCGAGATCGAAAAACTTTCGCCGCGTCTCCGAGAGTGGCACTCGTCGAAGACTCAGTCGGAAGGCCTCGATTTGATCACGTTGCTGGNCAGGAGAAGCGGTTGCTGTGGGCTGCTGCTGCTGTTGCGGCTGGGGCGCTGCGGTTTCGACCACCGGCAGGCTGCCGCGCAGCAGCTCCAGCGCTTCCCGACACCGAGTTGCTGCGTCGATCAGCTCCTGCAGGGAGGAAACTTGCGTTGGGGTTTCTCGAGCCCGGCTACTTGTGTACCGTGCGCGCTCATCTTGAACATTTTCGTCCGCAACAAACACGGACTGAACGGGCTCCCGCTCCCAAACCGCATGGACACTGGTCGTCGGGGCCTGCAGTTCTGCCGGTGTCGGCGTCGCGGCGGTAAGCTCCGTTGCACCAAAAACCAGAGCGGCGTAAACCGTTATGCTGCATGCTAGCACATTGGCTTTTGCTGTGAAATGCTGCAATCGCCGCTGCTCTGGTTGTACCTTGCAAGCCTCCGCAGCGGTTGCATCAACGCTGGCGCCTGGCGGGTAAGCTGGTCGTCCTAGGCACCTCAAGTGAAGTGGTTGGTGCCCCTCACTCTTTGAGCTAACAGTTCGTCGAATTCCGCTCCACCGATGCCGTAGTCGCTGGGAGAATGCCACTGAGTTTGCAAAGCCGAGCGCACACTGCATCAGTGTTTCCGAACCGCTGCTCAGGAACAGCGTGGAGCGAAGCTACGACTCGGAAGAAGCGGACGTCGTGCCCAGACGGGCACAGCGTCTTGTCCGCGTATACGCGCTCTAGCGTCGCTGTTCGAGGGCCTTTGACGCTCGTTTGCCTTGTGGAACGACTGGTAGCGATTGTCTACCCTGATTGGCAGGCACGTGCTTCAGGTTTGTGCCTTCTGAGGCACCCGTAGACGTTGAACCTTGCAAACTTGGACGGCACGTAGATCTTCCAGCGCTGCGCTCTCTAATCTTAGCACGCTGGACAGAGACCCGACACCAGCTGTTCGCTTCAGGTAAGGTCGAACGCTCCTCGGCTGACGCTCTGCTTGCCTGGCGAGACGAGATGCACGTCAAGCGTAACTTTCAGGTTACGCACACGAGTCCTGGATCCCAGCAGGCGCGAGCAGAGCGTCTTGAGTTCTTGCCGCAAAAGAGGAGTACGGGGAACTCGCCACGGGCCCGCGGTCCCGCTTTCACCGATAGCGCACGCGTCTCTAGTCGAGTGCAAGTATTCCATACTGGGCTTGCTTTTTTCTCGGTTCAGGGTTGGTTGGCAGGACGCCCTGTCTGGTCCGCAACAAGGCAGTGCTCGCAACGCCCTGCCCGTGAACGCGGTATGCGCTACTTACGGGTGCAACGTACCAGGGGCATCGCACTGAACCTCTACGGCAATCAAGCCTTACCCAGTGATGAAGCGTTGCCCCCAGGCATGCCACCGCCGGTGTCGAGTTGGTTTCCCGGACATATCGCTAAGGCGATGCGAGAGCTGCGCGACCNTCTCTCCCTGATCGACGTTGTCATCGAGGTCGTTGACGCCCGAATCCCTCGAACAACGTTTCCGCAATTCGTTCACGATNTCCTTGGCACNAAAAGCCGCGTCATTGCGCTCAATCGTACGGACATGGTGCCCGTTGCTGCAAGCCGACACTGGCTCGCTGCGTTTCGACGTGGTGCACTGGACCGCGCGAGCGCAGCGTCCCAAGTCGAGCACCAGGCGAATGCACCCTGTTACCCAACCGATGGTAAGCTTGGAACCGGCATTCCTCAACTACGGCGTGCGTGCATTGCTGTAGGGAAAACCGTGAATGAGCGGAGGGCGCGTCGAGGCCTGCTTCCTCGACCGATTCGTGTGGCGGTCATCGGCTATCCAAATGTTGGAAAATCAGCGGTGATCAACCGGCTCTGCAATCGCCGAGCAGCGGTATCTGCTGCACGNCCCGGGGTCACGAGGCAGCTCCAGTGGGTTCGGATCGCCCNGGATCTGGAACTGCTGGATACGCCAGGCGTCATTCCACCGAAACTCGAGGAGCAAGATGCTGCGTCGCGGTTGGCCATGTGTGACGATATTGGTGAGACGGCGTACGATGTGGAGCGCATCGCGAGCCTCCTGATCGACACGCTGCTGACGCTGGATGGATCCCCCTGGATTGAGCATCCGTCGCTGCCAGCCAATGAGCGGCACGCTGTTCGATCAATCTTGCAACATCGGTATGGGTTTACGGATTTCCAGAATGGCGAGGATTTTCTCTATCTTGCGGCAAAGCAGTGCACGCAGAGGGACGTGGACAAAATGGCTCGTCGCCTGCTGACTGACTTTCGCCAACTTCATTTGGGGCGAATTTGTCTGGAGCCCTGCAAAACCGACTGAGAAGGCATCGGACTTGTACTGCAGCGCGCAAGCTAAGCGGTGATCTCCAACGGATGCCGTATGGCCGTTCGGGCCTGTTTTGGTTCCGCAAATGCTCATTGGGAATTGCATCTGCGGGCAAGCAGAATCGTACCTGATGCTTGCAACCGCAACGACAACGAAATCAAAGACAATTCCGATCAGGTGAGCATACGTGACAGTACGCGTCTGTCTCCGGTGGCGCTCGGCCGCATGCCTGTCATCCACATGAACTTGGTGGCAATGATATCAAGTGACTGGATCGCGGGGCGTCTTGGGCGCATCTTTTTCGATGAGGTTACGTGCCACGGGGAAACCTGGTTGGCGTTGCCGCCAGCGAGAAGCTCGCTGTCGTGCACTGCGCGCCGCCAGGGCTGGTACGGTCTCGTACAGTCCATCACCACACCTCTTTCCGTATCGATGGCACTGTGGTGTCATTTTGTGGCATGCTGCTGGGGCCTCTAAGGCATAGACACGTCGCCGGGCCCGTACCCCGGGACACGTGTATCGATAGGATGTGTTCGTTTCAGATGAATATGTCCAACATGGTTGTTTATGTTGTTGCATATGCTGGTGCGCCGGGTTCACGACGCCCAAATGGACGCGTGCACACGCACTGTGCATTTCCATCTTGCGAGAGTTCAAACGAACTGGAACGCTTCTTGGCGATTTCTATAGGCCTGAAGCATACCTCTACCCGAGACTCGCTGCACGTGCAGGTGCTGACTAGCGAGCGCACGCTGGTAACCGTTCCATCTTTTGTTCGCTGCTGGAGCAGCTTGGGAATCTGTGCCCTCCGGATGACATCGGCAGCACGCGCTCTCAAGGCGCATGGCGCTGATGAAGCCCCTGAATGGTGATGACGAATCTGATGCCATTGACGGAGGCGAGGTGCACGGCGACGTATCACGCTTCTCCGTTACCCGACGTGAAGTCGGTGGCAAAGCGCAACGTTTGGACGAGCATTTCGAGCGCAGGTTCACCGGAGCAAAGCCCCGGACCCCAGGAAAGCGTTCTGCTGGTGCTTTTCCCGGCCTCGACGCGCAGCGGCAAGTCGCAGATGCCCTGTCGCAGGCGTGATATCGAGCGTGCAGCAGTCGCTGCGCCTCAAGTACGGATGATTGCATCCTGTTGGATCGCGTCGTGCACGATACGATCTTGATGGCTCTGCAGCGGCCTCGGATTCAGCCAGAAACTGATGCAGGAATGGAATTTCGCTTCATCACTTGTCTTGGACTATGTGCTGAAAATTCGTCGTCAGCGTGATGTCTAGAAAACGCCTCTCTCGGCAGAGGGCCCATGGAAACGAAATCCTTTAGGAAGGTTTGCGGAGATTGTCTCGCCAAATGACTGCACAGGCGTTCCGACGATGCGTGTTCGTCACAGGCTTGACGTGCAATGGACACCACTCGGTTCGAGAAGTTGCGCTTGTGTCCAGCACTCGCCCTGGCCCCTAGCGACGAAAACGCCTCAGGTCGCACGTGGCGCATCAGCTGTGCACGGGAACAAGCCGAGCGGCTGGCCCTGTACTTGTACCAGATGCGAACAGAACATTGAAGTGATCATGCGGTTCCAGCGGCTCGAATTTTTCCAATTTTTTTCTAAATAAACAGCGTCGACATTTATAGTGCAGCAGAAAAGGCGTACGGCCTCTTATGCAGGTCTGGTATGATCGCTTGTCATGTCGAAGAGGCGCTTTCGACGTTGTCCAGCTGGCAATCATTACATTACTGTCATCGAGATGATTCGCGATGCGCTCGAACAAGGGTTCGTATAACAATCGATATCATTTTTCAATTCATAGATAAAGCCGCCTCTATTTTTTCGTTACGTGCAGTTCGCTGAAATCACACATTTTCTACNTTTCCGATCTTGCTTTTGAAGAAATCTTGTGGGCACCGCAATTCGCAACCCACTGGATTCACGAGAAAAACTCGATTGCACCCACTGAGGTCACGTTCACAAGCTCGTGCAGAACATTCACTGTACTGGTGTTGTCAACTGATCAGGTCAGGTCGAGAAACGAAAGCCTCTTCTCTCTGCAGGCATCGCCGCAAAAGGCAGTCGACAGCAGCGTCATAGATCTCACGCTAGACGCTGTCAAAGTCTCCGGTCTTTTCCGTTCGCATTTCAGAGGGTCCTGGGCTCGGACCTGGCCACTGCAGCGATCGCGTCCTCGGGGAGCGCGCGTCACCGCTCTGCACGAAGGAGGCGAAGACAAATCGAAATTTTTTGACTTGTTCCGCATCCTGGATTCTCTTAACGGTACTCGTTCCGAAACGGACATCATTGCTTGCCCCAAGTCTTCTAGCAAATGGAACAGCGTTCGCTTGTGTCTGTGTCTGTGTCTGTACGTCGCAGACAGCGTACGCATCGATGGGAGCGCTCAGAAGAAACCCATGGACATAGGAGATGGCACGTGCGCCCTAACTAACGAAGGCATCAAGCCGACGCCGCTGTACTCGTCAAAGCCATGGTCCGGGCGATGAAACAAGCCTTCCCGTGTCGTAATTAGTCCCTCATGTGAGGGTTTTTTAGGGACATATGGAAAGTCTTGGCCATAAGCAAGTGTTACCGCTGCGTGCGCGTATTCAGCTAGCATACAAAGAAGATGAAAGGGCAAGGCGGGCATAGGTCGTATCTGGCGCCTGTGCATGACATGCGTCAACAACCGCCGGGGTCTGTAAAATCGGGACATGAACGCCATCATCAAATCATTCGAATGCTGAGAATGGAGCTTGACAGAACGGAGCGACCGGTGTATTGTATGCCAGAGAAAGCGAAAGGAAGCAGTTACAGAAAATTCCGCAAGATCTGGTGTTGATGCCATTTGGAAGAGACCCAAACTTTCGCAAGTACGTCCGCGTCCGCCAAGTCGTCCTCTTCGATTTTATGCTGACACGGGTATAAAAAGTCCAGTGATGAGATGAGCGGAACCTCTCCCAGATTCGCGGTTTCTTCGCTGGGGTACCTCTGGGATGGACGGCACTCACGCATGTATACATGCATGCGCATGCTCACCCAGAGAAAAGCATACATAAAAAGGCAGCAACCTCATTCGTAGAACGAGGGCAGCGGGTGATGATGCTCGTGACTGAATCAACTCATCATCGAGTCGCTCCTGGCAGGAGTATCGGGTACAGTGCCCAGTATGCCTGTAAGCAGACGCCATTTCATGGCTGTTTCGCAGCGCCGCCTAGCGGCCTCGTCACTCCACCCGGACGCATGCACGCTGCCGACGCAAAGGCGAACCGCAACCTGCTGCGCAAGCCCTAATGAGAGCCGTTGGAGCCATCGAGGTCGCGGCTTGTCCGGATCGGGAGCTCAACCGGGTTGTATGGAACAAAAACGTTCTGCATATATTGCAAGAATCGTCGACGATAGAAAGCTGGCGGGCAAACCGATGGCGCTGCACCGCAATAAATAAAGAGTTTCCAGCCAAACTCCAGTTTTTTGGGTACGCTGTAATCCTGCAGTGCATCAATAATGCCGAGGCGAAGCTTGTATCCAACGTAGTTGCCAGCCTCTCGGCGAAACGCGATCAGATCCCGAAAAAGAAGCTTGTCTTCAGTGGCATCGGTGATTCTCTGGGCGAGAGTTGGACTTTGCGGGGCCATCCCGGGCGTCGAACCTGGCAGCTGCAGTGTAAGCTTCGCCAGCGGCGACACAGTGCTCAAGAGAAGCCCCTCCTGGTCTGTGTTTGTTGATTCCAAAATGACCGGCAGCGATTGCTTCTGCGTCTCATCGGCAAACGGGATTTCCGATCCATGCGCTCGTCCTTCGTGAGTCGCACTGTGCGTGCGTTTCCATAATGGTGCCGGGATCGGTTCCGAGAGCCCAATGAGAAGCGAGTAGTCCATAATATGGAGCTCCTCCAGGAACGCCGTGTCCCTCTCGATCATGCGCATGAGGATGGTGTAATCATTTGCGCGAATCAGAAACGGTGAGCGAATGTCATCCTCTCTGAATATCGGCACCGCAACCAGTTGAGAGAATGCAATTCTCTCTGACCACTCATGCTCCACGAAAGACGTTTGGGGCACCTGCAAATGCAATGGAGGTCTCTCTGTTCCGGTCTCATTTGAAGCAGCTGGTGATTTGCTTGAGCGAGTGCGTGCATCCGCAAGAGACGCACTTGCCTTTTTCTTGTACCGTTGAGGAAGGCTCCGTAGCGACCTGGGGCGCGGCTTCGATCGCCGGCTTCCTTTCAGATCGTACTTTTCATGCAAGCGAAAAGCGGACGGGAATAGGTCCGGGACGACAACGAAACGAATATGGTGTCTTTGTCGAGTCCGGATCTGAAACAGCGCTAAGTACTGCGGGAGCAGAGTGCCCAACGGATCTGAAGAAACGTAAGCGAAGTATGCTGGTAGCAGTTGAATCAGCTTCGAGTACTCCTGTCGCGTAATGGTCTTGAGTAGAAACTGCTGATCGTGCGTCAGGAAGAAAAGTGCCTGGGAGTTACCTGGACTGGGTATCTCTACCAGTCCTGCTGGGTTGCAGAGCGACCCCAGGAACTCATCGTCAGTGTAGCCGAACACGCGACGCAGACGTGCGAAAACGCGCGGTGCCGAAAACTCCCATTTGATCGAGTCGCTAAGAGGTTCTATATACCGGTTCGGTACTTCGCGGACACGGTCTCCGGCTTCCACATGGCATACAAAGGCTGCCACAAAGTCCGCATCCTGCAGAGGGGCATTGCGCTGCTGCCGCTCCTGCTCGTGGAGGACTTGAAGGGATCGGCGCACACCGGCCTGAATATTCAGCGCAATAAACCATGAAGGATTATCCTTGAATACAGTAATCCCGGATTTGTTCCGCCGCATCACTTTCGGTTGCAGCGGGCCCCGCAGAAAAGTCGGAAGACTTCGCCGCGAACCAATACGAAAAACTCCCAGGCGCTGGAAGGTGCGCAGAAAGTCCTCCCTCAGGTTCACTTGTTCACTGAGAGAGTACTCTCGCTCAAAAGCTTGTGTCAGTTGATCGAGGCCCAAATACTGGACTCGCCGAGCCCCAGTAGAACAGAGCCGATCTCCGCCTGTCCCAGGGCTGTTGGCGTCTGTCGGCGTTGCGTGCTCGTCGCTTCGAGGGTCATCAAAGTAGCTGTTTCGCAGGTGACCATCATCAATCAACCAAAAGCCGCCTTCGTTCCCTGTATCGATAAACCGTCCGGGTTGCGGATGCCGTTCACGAACGATCCGTTCGAGCTGTTCGCGATCCATGTCATACACTCGCTTCGCATATTCGTAACGCACTCGCGTGTTTACAGGGAGCTCAACAAGCGCCTCCCACACCGGGTATGTGCTGGGTGAGGTCTCCAGCGCCACAGCGCGCTCCGCGTCCCAACAACCAAGCGATTCACATGAACCGAGTAAGATGATGTCCTCGTTCGCGATGGTGTACGAGCGAACCCGAAATACGGCTTCGCAGGTGCTAGGACTTTGGTTTTCGTCAGCATCCACGTTCGAAACGCTCACTGAGTTCGAACGAGTCTTCGAAGCGTGGGTTCCTCTGCCTCTCAGGAGGCCGCTCACAGCGGGAATCAGAGACCAAGGCCGTCTCCTCGGCCTCTTCATTGTAAGCGTATGGTACTCTTAGCTGTGCCAACCTCTCCCGACACCTTTACATATCCCAGAGCGTGCGAGTTCTGAACCCGAAACGCTACTCAGTGGAAAGCGCTTGTCGAGTGTCGACACGAGCGCCGCGTCCCGTTCCCCGGCAGCAGACCAGCGGCAGCAAGCGACNAATTGGGGGTTCAGGGAGGTGCCGATCCGCAGCCTGCTGGGACGGGTGCGCGCTCGCCAGCAACGCAGGCCGCCGGATACCGGGGCATGTCCACGGTGCACTCGCAGACGGCGTCGGGGTAGGCACGGACGGCAGAGTTGGTATCCGTATGGGCGCTTGAAGGGAGCCTGATTGCCGCAGAGGTCCTCTTCGTGATTCATGGAACTTGAACGAATTGATGCGGCATGCATCTTGCTTCGCTGGCTCTCGATAACAATCGCGCAGCCGTGGAAACCTTTGTTCGACGCATTGATGCCGCACCCGATAAGGACTAGGGAATGGAGTATGCGAGAGCCCGCTCCGTGCATCGCTGATGGTGTACGCAGCCGATAGCTCTGTTGCGCGCTTTCGCTTCAAGGAGCATCGCTGGGGACGCATTCGATGCATGCTGGTCGGTTTCATACCGAACAGAATTTGCGGTCGATCGACGATGACTCCAGAGCGTTCGACCCGAAGTTGATCGAGCACCAAATGTTGTTCAGCAGGTAGCTTCTGATGGAAGCTTTTGTTGCTGGTTCGCGGTGATGGACTCGGCGGTTGCCGATGTCTGGTGTGTTCTCGTGCGTTGCACGTTCGCGCACTGCGCCTTGGTCAGATACGAACGAAGCACGGATGTGCTCGTTTTGTTTCTGCGTTACGATCTTTTCTGCAGTTTTTGAAGATGAACTGCGCCGTCATTGGAAGTTTGCGTGTAAGAGCTTATGGACTTGCATGTAGCTCTAGGACTTTCCGTCGACTTTTTTTGAGTTGATGCTTCTCCGCTCGAATTCTGTTCTACACGGGAATCGAGATGATTCTCGTCGCTCCTGGACCAGCATTCGTGCAAGCACTGATATCACGATACAACTCGCACGTATAGGCTTCCATTTTCCTCCTCGCCTTACGTGCAGCATATTCAGATCACGGAAAAATCAGTTGTTCGATGTTGCTGTTTCAACGCAAATTGCGTGCGCTGCAATTGGCGCCACTGGATGGACATGACACAAAAATTTGGTGTCGTCCATTGACGACTCGTTGAAAAGCACATGTGAAATGTTCTCGGAACATGTCACGTAAAACAACCAATTCCATTCCAAGTCCGTATTCTTGTAAGTTTTCGATCAAAGATGAGACGGTGCTCCAAAAGAGTATGGTACCTCCCAGGGGATATGCCTCCAGAATCACATGGTTTCGCTGTTTGCATGGAAAAAAGTTCTTGGGGCTCGGATTTTCCGCAAAGAAACGATCTCTCTCAAGGAGAAAAGCGTCATCGCTTTGCACGAAGCAAGCGTGGACGGATCCGAATTCGTCGAATTTTATCCATTCCGGACGCTTTTCCAGGTACTTGTTTCTTCATGGACAACAGCGTCGCGTTCCGTAAATCCTCGATCGAATGGGGCAACGAGCGTTTCTCTGTGCTGCGGTCAGAANACTCGCTGAAGAGATTTGGTANCAGAAGCCCATTTTCGNACGGTACGGAGCTCGCGGGCAGGGTAACCGTANACGGAATCCAATGGGACCTTCTGAGCCCGTCAAGCACATGTACCGAATGATATGGCAAGCGTTTGCACGCAACGCGGCAGCTTCACGAGCAGGAGATGTGCTTGACATTTNGGATCACTTGACGACCGTCAAGTTTCACTGCTGCAAAGCTAGCACCGAGGCAATATACAAAAGCATGAAAGCGGCAAAAAAGCCTCGATCGCATCTTGTGTCTGTGCATGAACTGCGTCACCAACAGGCGGATGCTGCGAAATCGGGAATCAAACGCCGCCACCTGCATCCTTCGGCTCTTGACAACGGAACTGGGATCACAAGACACTCGTGCGCATTTAGAGCCGTAGACTAGAGATAGCAAAAGGAAGCTGTGCCCAAAAATTCCACAAACGCCGGTGTTGATCGTATTCAGAATAGTCATAAACTTTGGTGTGCACGCCCGTGTTTTTCCCAGTGCACTTTTTTTCAAGCACGATTGCAATAGCAAAGCGTCTGTTGCAAGAGCGTTGCAATCGCCGTCGCTCCCAGGATACCGATCTGCCGTACGCGACGCTGCAGGGTCCGCGGATCGCGCGCCCGTGCCAAGCAACGCATCCGCCCTTGGAGCGTTACGCGCAATGCATCGATGCAATGCATTGCGCTGCGCGCTGCAGGATACCCGCCTGCAGCCGATGCCGTGCGGTGTTCGATCTCCGCATCGACTTGCGTTCAGCGTTCAAGGGGTTTCGGTTACCGCTCAGCGGCACCTAGGAATCAGAACGCTGTGGAACAGAGCGGTTCTAGGTCTAGTGGACTGTGCCATTTAAATTCTAGGAAACTTGAACGTTTCTACGGGAGCAATACATCGTCAGGAACCCCAAAACATTAAAGTGTGGGAAGCTGTCGCCACGCGCTGCAAAGGTGCCCGCGTACGGGTGCGAGCTGCCGACTGTACCGAACAGAATTCGGTCTGAAAATGTTTAAATCTAAACTATATCGACGCTCTTGGCGGAAAAGGCGACAAGATAATCAGCAGATCCTGAGAAATCGGGTGCTCAAACGCAAGCAGCAGGGGCAGGAACAGCAGCAGGAACAGCAGCAGGAACAGCAGCAGGAACAGCAGCCCTGGCGACTATGCGCGGACGTGCACGCCCTGTTCCATCGCCTGAGTGAGCACAACGCCCCCGGCGAGAAAGATATGGCACACGCTTCTCCTATGCAATCCATTACGAGGCCCGGTTCGTGGACATGTACCAGTCCGGCGCTTCGCAAAGCTCTTTCTGAGACCCGGGCAGAACTTTTTCGCACGCGGGATCGTCTCCGGGAGACGCAGCAGCAGGTCCGTGAACTGGAACATGATCGGACGAGCCTCGAGCAGGCGCTCATGCGTGTCCTTGAGTTGGATCAAGTCCTCCAGAATGGGCAGACGCCATTCCGTGCTTCCCACGTCTGGGAAACTCCACGAGAGGATCGATTGTTTTCACGTGCCGGGGTGGCGAGCACCCCATGGCTGGAGCGGAGCACGGTGTGGTTCTCCCCCCGAGAACCCAACTCTGCGAAACGAGCGTTGATCATTCAAGAGGCCTTCGAGAAACGATTTCCTCAGGAAAGGGCCCCCCGTGACGAATGGGACTGTTCACCTGTTCTCCAAACGAGCGATCTGACAGCGGACCACATTTCTTTACCTAGGAATGACACATCCGCAGCATATGAACACTTTGCCGATCGATCTATATGACTAGGGGCGCGCAGTGTTCCCTTCGATCGCTGACTATGGATCCCATGTATGATCGCGTGCGAGTATGTCGCCATCTGAAACATTGCAGCTCAGTACAGGCAGCGATTCACTTGCTCTGGCGATGAAGAAAGATCCTGAGAAACTGCATGGAATGCTCGTTAAACCGCATGGGAAGCAGTGCGCTGCTGGTGATATGCGCCTGTGGTATGCGCCGCGAGGTCCTCAGACACCGCTGCCGCTGGCGTCACCATGGCAGCGCCCTCTCGACTCGAACCGCATATGCTGTTGAAACGGCGTCGATGGATACCGAGGCCAATGCTCCACCGTCTCCCAATAGCACCTCAACTTCTGGGCTACATGGCTGTGGGTCCATCCAAGTTCCGAAGATGCTTCGCAAGTCGTCTTTGCCGGCCGCTATGTTTGCGAGGAAACAGCACTCGGCCACCTTAAAAAGCTGCAGCATCAACACGGCGTCGGGAATGGCTCGCATAACCTAACCGCCTGTTCTGCAGCGCGACACGAAGCAAGCTTCGAGGCTGGTGGTAGTAGCTGGTTGCGTTCACGCTGCAGTTTGTCGGAAGCGAGGAAGCTGCAAGCGCCCCGTATCCGGCCAAGCTGGGGGTGCTGCGAGCTCTCCTCTATTCCCTTCAGGACGATATTGCTTTCGACCAGTGACTGAGCGCTGGTTGATGCGTCTGAAGTGCGAACGAGATAAATTAACAGAAAAACGTCAGCACAGGCGTCCGTTCACAGCTCCGTTGTATCGCCACCGCAAACGCAGTGAAAGTGCGTCGGACGCATTCAGCGTTTCTGCAGTCATTGTTTCCTCCTGTTTCCCAAGTGCCAACGTATCAAGACGTGGGTGCTTCAACGCACACAAAGAGCAGCAGAGGAGGGTTCTCTCGATGATGAAATACGCCAGGTGTGCGCGCCGAGGACGCTGGTGCAGCGCTGACGAGCCCCTACGACCGTAGGCTGCGCGGCGAGCACATCTGTCGTACCCCTAGGTTTGACTGGGTTCGTTCAAGTGAGCAACCGCAAAAACTAAAGCCGTGCGAGCTTTGGGCAGAAGACCTCTATCTCAGTGATGCTCGCAAGTGCCCGCGCACTGAACCGATCGCTGACTCAGCGAACTTTTTCTTTTGCTGGATTCGGGGACTCGCGAGTAACTGGACCTCACGCGAGCTCTGTCCGGCGCCTCTGCACTGGGCGCTTGGGTGCTGGGGCAGCTCAGCTTCCCGAGAACATTGCGCCAAACATCCTGCGGGAACTGACAAGTGCATTCAGTGCAGGTAAAGAAAGCCCGGTGTCGATACGAGAACTGCGCCGGGCGCTTTTTGACACTGTGACAGGACTTTCACCTGCATATGTCGGTCACGCCAAGGCGCTGGCGCTTCTCGCCTGGAAGGCACCTGGGCACTATGCTGCGCTGCGCAGCGTCTTGTTGCGTTTATCCATAATGCGACCAGCCTGGTCACCGAAGCATATCCTCGATATTGCGAGCACCTCTGGGGGAATGGGCGTCGTAGCTGCTCAGGCAACATGGCCCTCTACGAAACTCGATGCCGTGCTCCTGCACTCACACCTTGAGGCGACCGCGGCGTGCCAAACGTGGCTGCGTGCGGATACGAAAACGCGTTCCTATTTGGAATCCACTGACGACTATGACCTAATCACCGCCGTGCATTGTCGATCTGATGGCGGCGCTTACGAACGAAGCCTCGACTTCTTCGAGCAGCTTTGGATGCGCTGTCGGGGGATGCTCGTGATCATCGAGCCCGGTTGTGCTGAAGGTTTTGCCCGTATGGAAGCTGTGCGCAGTCATTTACTGCAGCGCTTCCATTCCTCCGTGAAAGTCGCGGCACCGTGCCCCCATTCCGGTCCGTGTCCGCTGAGCACGAAGCACAATACCAAGATCGCGGCGGAGCGGGGCGAACACGGCTACCGCCACAACTTTTGCCATTTTGCTCAACGCTATCATCGAGATCCATCCCTGAAAGCGTTCGGCGCTCTGGATCGCGAAGGAAAACGTATGATGCCCTCGCATCGGGGTCATGCTCTGCGCAGATACGCTTACGTTGCGCTGGAACGAGTCCAGGAGGACGACGGCGACGACGCTGCGCGCGCCGCAACGCAGTCACAGGCTCCACCAGGTCGAATTCTGCGGGAGCCGCTACGACGTGGAGGCCACGTTGTCATGCATGTCTGCCAGCGCAACGGCCAAATTGAACAGCACACATATACGCGTCGCAAGCACGCAGACGGAACCTATCAAAGAGCGCGGCATGCTGCCTGGGGCGACGAATGGGACGCTTCTGATCGAGACGCAGCATGTGGACTCGCTGATGCAGAGACACCGCTCGACCGTGCAGGGACGAATGTCTCTTGATCAGAGCCAGAAACAATGAGTGTACCAGTCGCCCATGATCGAGCGGCCCAAGCGAAGGTGGCGAACAGCCGACTGCCTCGCGAGCAGTGCCCTACGCAGCAGTAACGCGAGGAACGTTTGCTGTAGCGCGCTGTGCTTTGCTGTGCTGTGCTGTGCTGTGCTGTGCTG
>JGI24721J44947_10002238_pt1 | contig 27664 bp, 20 predicted proteins | sample YelNatPaOPGAMG01_FD_44947 | JGI IMG/M metagenome (IMG submission 44947) | reverse complement strand
GCCGCAGCCGCAGCCGCGCGCTGCCGATCGCGATCTACGCAACGTGTCCGCACAATGCACACGCATCGATCGAAGATGATGCACATTTGGAGCATCTGCTTCGTGCGCGCGCCCGGTGATGCAAAGCGACGACGCATGCGTGCACGGCGATATTGATCGATGGGGTAAAAGATGGACAGCAGATTGCATGCATGGATGCACGCGCTCGCGGCAGTGATGCGTGAACGGCAGGTTGATCCATTGCGTGAACGATGGACGGCAGGTTTAGGCGGGGCAATGCGCTTCCGGTGAAGAGACCCCAGACGCGCGCGTCGCACCACTGAGGGAAACTCGTTGGTTTAGGCACGCGCCCCCCCCTGTACCGAGTATCATAGTGAACGTCTTCTGTGCCGGGCTTTGCGTTAAACTCGTAACCTCTGCACTGGTGTTGCATCAGTCGGTGGTATGTCGCGCTGGGTGCCCCAGCGTGCATATCTATCGCCGATCTCGCTACGCTGTTGCCGGTGCATCGCAGTCGACATGCCAGGCGCGTTTCATGAAGTGGCGGCGCGCTCCTGCACCCGCACATCAAGATTGGCTCCTGAAACATCATTGCCAGGATGAACAGGCCTCGTCCAATAGATGGGCTTTTCGCAAACGACAAGGGCAACGACAGAGCGTGGATTTCAGCACAGCGCCAAAGCGTGCGAAGCATAGGGCACGACGCTGGCGGGGGGACTATTACATCCGTGCAGCCGCTGACGCCTAGATGCGGCGGTATCCGAAATAAAACCCTTTCGCGGGTTCCGCGTTGAACGCTGGAAGCAGAGAAACCAGTGGCAAAGTCACGTGCTTTCTCGCTGATACGTCCCACGGTCACCCAGAGATCATTTGACACCCAGTCTCCCACGAATTCACTAAAAGGAGAGTGCCAGTCAGCTTCCTTATGCTTCTGATGGACCCGAACAGTTTTTGTATCGATGCGCCTCGTGCAGCATCTGCCGAAAGAGTTGGTCATGCTGAGCTCACGATACCACGCCCAGTCACTGGTTCTCAACAGACACACATCGACATGCACTTTTCCTGACCTGACGATAAGCATCTGGCTACGCTGGTCACGTTTCGTCTCCGGACTCAACAGCGCTGGACGCTGAAGAGCTCGCAGAGCTCAACTCAATGGCGCTGCGTTCCTCCACGAACGCCCGAGCTCGATCCGGCTCACCGAAAATGACTCGTTCATTTGCATATTTCACAGTACCCGGGGCATCGGCTCTGCGCACGTACTTGATCTGAGTGTAAACGACCGGCACGGATTTTTGGAGTCGTGCCTTGCTAAAGTAGGCAGCGACGTCGCTGGCGAGCTGCACATCGTCCGTGGAGGCTACAAATCCGGGCGGCATTCGCAGAATACAATGCGATCCCGCACATCCCTGCGCATGGAACCACAGATCACTCTCCGTTGCAACCCGAAATGTCAAGTAATCATTCTGGTGCTGGCTCTTGCCACACAGGATTCTCGAACCTTCGGTTGCAGCTTGCAACTGGATGCAACGGTCTAGCAGACGGGCGTTCGATGCGCCCTTAGCCTTTGCGTCACGACGGGTCGGCGAGCCACGCTTGGACGGTACAGACTTGCCGGATTTTGGTGCCTGCGCAAGGTGTAATTCATTGAAAACTTCTTGAAGCAGCTCCAAGTCTGGATCCTGCCCGTAGTCAAGCGCTACGGAAATCATGTACTCTAAATGTTCCAGGTGTTCAAGCTCTCTGCGCGCGGCCTGTTCCAGTGGAGCGAGCGCCTGCACCGCCCGACGCAGTTTGCGACTGCGCTGGTAACACGCTTGAGCCTCTTCCACGGGCGTCCGCCCCGGAGCGATCTCCAACACCGCGTTCAGGCCGTCTCCCTTCCATGACTCGAACGCCGATGCGGCCTCGGACGGAGGTCTCAGGGAGGTCTCGCCAGGTTGCCACAGATGCTGCCACGCCATGAGCAAGTCTCCACGTGCCCGCAACTGGTCAGCGTGCTCCGCTTCAGCGAGTCGATTCGTATACTGGGCGAGAGCATTGCGCACCCGCTTCAGCTTTGGGGCGAGTTCTCGGCGCAGTCGTTTCCCCATAGATTCCGCGTAGACGCAAACCTCATAGCGATCGAACAGGTCTGCGATGAGATCAGACGCATCAGTGGGAACAAACGGAGCCTCATTTGGCCAACGCACCATAGAGTAAGAGGTGCGGCCCGATGCTTTTTCTGCAAGAGCGCCGCCAACTTTTCGATGAGGAGCAAAGTCGTGACGCTCCAACGCACTTAACCACGCAAGCCAGTTTGAAAACAGCGCGTGCCACTCAGACGCCTCAAGCTCTTCAGTGCAACGCTCGAGTGCATCCGACCCGAGCGCACTGGAAACCATATCCTGCGCCAGTGCACTACTGAGTCCGACGAAGGCTCGCGTGAGGCCCCGCCAGATGAGATCCCCGCTCGCAGTCGCCACAAGTCGCTCGCGCCACGGCTCCTCGTCCCGATAAACCGATGGCATACGTGATGAACTCGCCTGTACTGTTGCAGGATACACGTAACGATCGCCGACTCGAAACGGCCGATCACTCTTGCCCTCAGCCAGCTGGTAACCGCACGCGAGGATATCGCCAGAATCGCGACCGCCCAGTCGATCCATGCCACCAAGTACAACGAGGTTGCTTCTAGTTCCAACAAGTTCCAGAATTATGCGCAAAATGGGCTCTTCTCCAGGTCGTCGTGCCAAGTCGAACTCCACGAGGCGCTCAAAAGCAAGTGGGGCGCGACAATCGCAGAGAATCAAGTCTCGGAACTCTCTTGAGCGCAGCACGTTCGACACCGAATACGGCATGCTCTCGGCTTGGAACGCCTTGGGCACACCATACCGTAGTGCGTCGTTCTGGTTGCCGGAGCCCTTGCGCTCCGGAACCGCAGTTAGACGCGCGAGCTGCGGGTGCCACGACAGTGTCAACCACACCCGTGGGATCTCGAGCGTTCTCAGGCCAAGGCAAAGGGTTCGGGCGTCCGGTTGTAGAACAGTTTCCAGTCTACCGGGAACAGTCCGCTGCTTTACAGAGTGAACCAGCGCAGCAACGCTGGTGTAGTCGAGCGGCGGTGGCGGCTGCAGCAGCCGCTGTCGCGTTCGCAAAGCACCGCACTGGCGCAGACTCTTCCCGACGCATCGCTGCCGGGAACGGCAAGGGAAGCCAACAGGCACAAATCCAAAGTGAAGTCGGTTATCGGACAGGTATTCCGCCCGCCAGAGCGTCCATGAAGCTCCCATCCACCCAACACACACCACGTCGTGCTCCTGAGTACCGGAAAGAAAAGCGAACTTCGCGTCAGCGCCGCACAGCGCCGGCAGGCAGCGGCGCCCGGCCACGACAGCGGTCGATACGCGCCGACTGCAGCGCTGGCGTTCATCCAGCTGCAGTTTCTTCTCATGACGTGTCGTTCGCTGCCTGTGGAGCACGAACGAAATAAGCACAATCTATTTCGTGGAAAGAGTCTCCTACGCGGCACGATACGCTGTCGGTGCAGTTATCNTGTGCCACAGAGAGGCAGACGGGCTCATCAATGAGCACTTGAGCTTGTCTCCAGCCGATTCGCTCAAAGCGCTTGGTCAACTTCGCGNAATCCAGATCGAGGATTTTCCGCGGGAGCTCGAACAGCGAGTGCGCTCTTGTTGAAAACATTCAATCCGCACCGATACCAGGCAGTGGCGATCTCGCTGTTCGAATCTGTAACCTATTACGCGGTGAAAGCCGCAGGTGGGAATTACGACGGTGTATGGGCTATTCTGTTGCAATCATTACCTGTATGAAACGAGCACCGCTGTTTTGATGCCTCCAGAGGGCAGGCGTCCGCGTCAACATCCCAATTCCGTCACAAGATCGCAAAGATGATCATTTGTGTACGCTTAGAGAGCACCCTGAGATCGCGTTCAGTACGTGCATGTTTGACACTCAGGGCGCTTCTTGCGTGTGAACACCGCAAAGTCCGCTAGCGAATGCGTGCGCGGTGAGCTCGCAAACCACTCATGAACGCATGTATCGATATTTGCGAAATATCCACCATCAGACGAAATCTTGTGCCCATGTGTCCGGATACAGGCGAATGCACCGAACGTAGTGACAGCGCGATGCGCTTTTGCACTTTTCGCTGCATCGAACGCAGGTGGACAGGAAGCAATGCAGAACATCGCCAGCGCATTTGATCCTTTGTAGCCTTCTATTCGGGTCACGCGTACAGGAAGAGTGCCAGGGTGATGCCTTGTGGACAAGCACCGCAGCCGAGAGCGCTGTCATCTGCTCCGGCATCGGCACCGCTCCGAAACATTGGAGAGGTCGGAATCAGCTCTCTGTGGGCGCACGATTGTTGACACGACGCCGAATGCCGCGTATCTTGTGGTTCAACGCGCCGCAGGTGGCATGGAATACTGCTGGACTTGGGCAGGTATTGTTTATGGTAAGTGAGGAATGGATCTAGTCAGCGTCCACGAATGGTATAAGGCTATACTCGGTGATATCGACAAACAGACCACCATTATCTTTCAACAATTGCCCAGGAGACCCGTTCCGGTCTTGAATATGCGGTATACCGAGCTCTCTGCATTCCTGCACAGTTCAATACCACTGCTCTGCTCCAGGCGAGAATCAAAAAACTCCTTTCTCCAGGTCACGGACTTGTTCATCAGAGCTCCTCAGCGTTTCACCACAAATCTCGCACTGCGCGCAGAGTGACTCTCTCAGGAGGCTCCATCGAGCACACAGTCGTTGGATGGTCCCCAAGCGCGAGACATTTCCAGACTTGTTTCGAGGCGTTGACGTCTCGGTGGTGCAGAGGGTGCTCGCGTGCCTCCTTGCTCATGGAGATGCATCATAGCGAGCATCACGCCTGCGATTGGCTCGGCATCTGACGTTCGATAAACTTCCCGCACAAGACCTCGTGCGCCCATCAACGTTCCACACTCTTCCTCTCTATATTTTCCAGCGTGTACTCGTGCTCGTCGTGCACACATGCCGTCCCGAGCGCATCGACGAGAATCGAGCAGAATCGATGCCTCCACTTGTTGCGCGCCTCCATCGAGCGAGCAGGCGGGCAACCATTGCGTGCTACAGAACATGCCGCGCAATACACGACCACCACCATACCACGCGACGCGNAGTATCGGTCAGTTACGTTGCCAAGTCAGTGAAAGAGTAGGAGAGTGCACGCTGCTTGCCGCCGTTCAACCGAAATCGTTGGCGGCCTCAGTGCAAGCTCAAGCTCGTGCTCAAGCTTATTTATATTTATGATTATGCTCATGCTTTTGCTCGTGCTCGTGCTCGTGCTTATGTTTCTATTTATATTTATGATTATGCTCATGCTCACGCTCATGCTTATGTCTATATTTAGAATTATGCTCGTGCTCGTGCTTATGTTTCTATTTATATTTATGATTATGCTCATGCTCATGCTCGTGCTTATGTCTATATTTAGAATTATGCTCGTGCTCGTGCTCGTGCTCAAGCTTATTTATATTTATGATTATGCTCATGCTCGCTTGCTGAGTGTCGTCCGCACGCACATGGACGCTCTGAAAACCGCGTGCGGAGCATTCGCCTCTGCACGGCACGGTGCTCGGCACGCAAAAACGGGTCCTGATGCCGTCATTCAATTAGTGGGGATGGCTCCTCTTGTCCATGGAACCTGACTCCCGTGAATTATGAGCTCTGGAAAAACTAAGCGGCGTCACTCGTTTTCCGTTCAGAATCTGGGCGCTGTCTGCTTCTTTTTCGGAGATACCGCAACTGTTGCGAGTTCGGCGCCTGCCGAGTCGCTGCCAATCGCTGCCGTTCAAAAAAATTCAAGTCCGGTGTTCGTACCAGCGCGAGTGTGCTCTCCTTTCATGTATGCACTGTAGCAAGTGCCAGACCCCGCTGGATTCTCTGTGCCTCTACGAGCAGCTGCACCACTTGGAAACCTGTTGTCCTACTACAGCACCTGCATCAGTTTCCGAAACCGAGGAAGTTTCTGGTAACGAGGAGGTCAAGTGTCCGTTCTGTGGACGTGAGGTTGGTTCGTGGGCGCTCGACTGGCGCTGGCGTCACGTCGATCGCTGCAGTTTTCGCGCAGATCTCGAACGTCTACGTGCCCTGGAAGAGAAAAAGCTTTTGAAAAGACGCATTCAAAAAGAGCGACTTTTTGGACCACTGAGACGCTTTCTGGCTGCACACGGTGTCGCACGCTACGCAGAACTGCTTGTCAGCGAGAAGCTGACGCTCGAGCGGCTCTTCCTGCTCAAACAGCCGGACCTGGAGCTTCTGAAGATTCCGCGATCAAGCGCCGAACGGCTCTGGGAAGCACTACGTACACCTGCATACCGTATTTCCCTTGCAAACCTGGGGAAACAGAACGAGAAGCGGCGAAAGCAAACGCTTTGCTTTGTCGAGGAACCTGCACTGGATCGGCTCGCGTGCGTGAAGAAGCGGCGGATGCCACGTTACTCGAGCGACCACGACGGATGCAGTGCACAGGAGTCATGTGAGCGTGAGACTGTTTGCGCCAGTGATTCATGCGAGGATATAGAACTGTATCGAAATGGCTATACACAACTGGCGGGTGCGCTTCAAATCGGTCGGGACATGCTCCGCACTGGTACCGGAGGCGCCACGCTACCCGCTCCAACGGAGACGATTCCGACACGCCCTGAAGACGCCGTCGAGGTTGTCGACCTCTGCGACGACGGCAGTGACCTTTCTGGGCACGAGGCGAGCACTGAGGCGGCACTCCATTCAAGTTCGCTGGAGCACACCGAGAACCCGATATCAGACTGCAGTGCGACCGAGGCGCCATCGACTGCCCCAGATGCTGCAGTGCCTGCTTCTCTCGACCGAGACAGCATCCGCTTCCGAAGCATTCGCGATGCAATCAAAGCCGATTCTGCACTCTACGAGCGTATTCTTTTACTTGACTGCGTGCCGTTACGAGCAATTATGGAAACGCTGGCAGCAAAGCACGTCAGCGTATCGACCCAGCTGTTAATGCGGTTCCTCGAGAGCGAGGGAATCAGCTTCTCGAGGTAGCGCGGCACGACCAGCTATGTATCAAGTCATCAACGTGAACCACTGAGCGCGTACACGACCGGTCTCGCATACTGGTGTGCGATCGCAGCACCGTCGTGCTAGCACTGCCATAATGGCACGAAGGAGCAGCCGGCTCCTGGCCCCGAGTCAGGAGAACAAGGCTCTGAGCTCAACGTACTGGTACGCGCATGCATCTAGATACGACTGAACAAGGGCTTGCAACGCCACAGCAGCTGTGGATGCTGAACCCCCGGACGGCTTCTCCGCATCTGGATCGTCGGAATTTTTGCCCAAGGCAAGTTGTAATCGCTCCAATTGCGCATAGAGCGTGCGTTCGCCATATTCGCGTTCAGAGATTCCCTCCTGGAGAAGCGATTCACTTGACAACGGGAACGACGTAACATCCGAGTCTTGGTGCGCGAGCCAGTCGTCGTCGGCGGCTCGACAAGCATGGCCTCTCAACAGTTCGGGACTCGTGTAGTACCGACGGATCACGTGGCGAATGAACACGATTAACTGCTGCTTAAGCACGGTGACTGGGATGACGGCACCGCAAGCTGGTCGTGGGCAACGATCAATATGAATGGCCGGTCTGATGTGTTCGCCTTCGAAGCGGAAATCGATGGGAAACCGCTGATCACAAGCGGGACACTGGGCTGTGAACGGCACCACGAGCGGATCGGACAACGCACCAAAAAGATCCTCGACAAGAAGCTTGCGACGTTGGTCTTGACTCGACGCGGTGCTTCCGGGTGTCATCTGGTCGGCCATGATTCGAGCTCGCAGGAACGGTTGGGCGTTCAGACCAAGACAGCACGCCAGTGCAGCGGCATCAAGGCCTGGAACAGACTCCGTTATACGCCTCAGCACCGCATGCAACTGATTCTCTAAATACCAGTCGATATCGAGATGCAGCATGCCCTGTGCTTCGCGGTACTCATCCGGATGGCACGCCCGACGTGCAACGGTATCGATGGGTGCGCGAGCACCATCGATTGCCTCTCCTCGTCGAAGCCGAGTATCGCACGGCTCCCGGCACACAACGTACTGGATAAAGGTGCCAGCTGCGACGACGTATCCACGTTCTCGCCGACGCAGGGCGACCTGCACATGCGGCTGGATCGCTGCATCATCGTAGGCATCCGGGTCATGGGTCAGCTGTTTGGTGATAACGAACTGATCTAGGTCGACGCGTCCTTGCCGCATGCGCGTCGCCAGCTCCGACAAGTACTTGCAAATGCGGTCTTTCGCTTCCGTGGCCACACAGGTTGGGTCCAAAATCTGATCCAGGGCAAAGTTGCCCGCTGCGGCGACGAGCGCGCACCAGTCGTGTCGAACGACTTCGATGCCTTTGACCTCCTTGCTGAATGAGCCGGTATCGATCTGGTACTTGAGCGCGGCATATTTCTTCTTGTTCAGTAATAGCATGCGCACATACAAAGCTTCGATTTCAATTTCCAAAGTATGGTACTGCTTATTAACCTCGCGGCGAATAGCATGGCCCAGCTCCATGATACGCTGCACGGAATCAGAGGAAAAAGGAATCCCGCTGTCGATGAAGATCGAGTCCGTATCGCCGTAGATAACGCGAGGCTGGACCCCAGAAGCACGATCCGGTACGTTCGACGCTGCAACCAGGTCGTCGAGCTTTCGAAGCAAAACTTGTTCCGCGAGCTCTACTGTACGCTCAAGCGTTTCCCGTCCAGTTCGTGTGATCAGTTCCGCAAGTTCGCGAATGTGGAAACGCGAGTGGACGTATCCCAAACAACCATACAGGGCGTTCGCTGTCAGTTTGAGCGCTAGCTGCCTGGTGTGCAGCTGTTGCTGGCGGACAGGGCTCGACTCGTTGCGAGCCGCTTCTCGAACCTGTCTTCGTCGCTGAACGAGCCTCCGAAGCACTGTTGGAAGAATGCCCAGCTCGTTGCTATGTTTGGGCAAGAGGGCGTTTCCCTCAGAGTCCAATGTGACGGTGGTAAAGTCTATGTTGTATTCCTGAATGATGGACGGGTAGAGGGAGCTAAAGTCGAGTTGCAGAACGCAAGTCCCGTAAAGACCGCGCTTTGGCTCGAGCACATATCCCCCTTGGTAGGCAGGTTTGCGCCGTTTGGCTGAAGACGCAAGCTCGAGTGCGCTGCCCTCAGTTGTGGTCGGTGTTGAGGCACCTCTCTGTGTACTGGAGGGAGTTCTCGCAGCGTCCAGCCTTTTGTCGGCGCTTGCCTGCGCTGTCGGGTCGAAGCTTGGGCGTTTCGGTCGGATGCTGGCTCTTTGGCCCGAACTCCGATCAGGCGCAACGTACTTGCCAGAACGGTGGATCTCGTGCAGCAGCAGATACTCAATGCGCTCAGCTCGATTTCCAAGCATCGTCTTACCCCAAGGGTATCCACATATGCTGGCGAGCTCATTCGTAAGCGGAATGACCGCCAGTCGGTCTGCCAAGAGGAAGCTGAGCTTGGCGTCTTCCAGACATGAGTCGATGGCCCCCACGAGATGCTTTGCCTCGCGATAAACTGAACGCATGGCTTGGGCTGACCATTCACCATCGCTACCCGTCGCGGCGCTTTTGTAGGAGCCGAGGAGCGCCCGGCAGAGGACACGGAGCCCATAGTCCTTCTCCTTGTGCAAGTACTCTCGAGCCGCCTCCTCTGTGTCGCATAAGAGCCGCCCGGCGAAAATTTGCCGAGCCAGTGCAGGATTCAAACCGCGACCAGATGCTTGCATATGACTTCGAAAATCTTGCAAAGGACGTCGCTGAACAAGCCGGCCGAGCTGCCACCAGTCACGGAGACGCAGCTCACGCATTCTTTTCAAGAACACATCGAATTGGCTCGTGAGGAGCTGGTGGCAAATGATGACATCTGGATCTAGCTGATTGATTTCGCGGAGAAAGCGCTCGATCATGGCGAGCTCGTTCCGCTCGCGAAGAATTCTTCTTCCCGAAATCATTCGCTCGAAACCGAAAGGGAATGCCTCTTGCGCTGGCGGCCGAACGATGCCAAACTGCATGGAAGGGTGCGGCGTTTCGCCCAAGTTCCGGTTCGTGGGCACATTATCGAATACAGTCGCGCAGATTATCGCTATTTCGAACGATGTAGGAGATGCCTCAGCGATCGTGCGCAAGGAAAACGTCAGTACGCGCAGCCCTGGCGGTTGCGACGCTGGAATCTCCTCCGCCGCGAGCACTCTGAACTGAGCTGGCGAGTCCACGTTAAGGCTCCAACGACATGATGATATCCCAGTGACGCGGCTTGCGTTCGAGACTTGTACCCAACACGGACCTGGCACGCATCGCTCAAGTATGAAATTCTCTAGCGGTGAATTTCTTGAACCAACGATTTGGGAGAAAGTCTGGCCCTCGAGAGCAGTTTCCAAAGCTCGATACTTTGCCGGGTATCGCACACGCAAACACGATGTTACTTCCGCCCGGCGACGATCGATCTGGTTCGTAAGGAAACAACGTTCCTCGCGACGGGCGGTGAATTCGGTGATGCCGCGAGCCAGCAAAACTGACTTGACTTCCTCGTAGACACAGGAGAAAGCAATGCCTTCTGAGATGGGGGCCAATCTTGGCTCCTGCTCGGACGCAAGGATCGGGTAGGGACGTGGTGTTGCCTGCTCGTCGTCGGGGCAGTCTACGTACATTCGAGGCAAGAAGAAGATTTCCCTTTCAATGCCGCAAACTTGAACACAAACCGCAGTTGAAGAGCTTGTTTCCGGCAACAGAGCTCGACCGAACACGAAGACTTTGTCCAAAATTTCCTGCATGTCGAGCGCGAAAAAGGTTAGCGCGGGAACGCGATCACCAGGAAGATCGCCTTCTACGGCAGTTACTCCGTTTTCAGTTGCCTCGTGGGCGTATTCGGCCTCGAGTTCAAGTACGCGATCCAGGAGGAGGTCGGCGTCGACGTCATGCACCTCCATGTCATTTTCAGAATCGCTCGCATTTGCAGCCTGGAGAGTCGTCCAAGATTTTTCTTGGGTACTGGGTGTTCTCGGATCATGCTCGTGATCGTGATCCGTATCTGAACGGCTTTCGAGTGGGATCTGCGGGCCACTCTCCACGAGCAGATCTTGGGCGCCACATCGCCGTCGTGGTGCCGATATCACACCCGATGTCGGATGCTGATTTGGCTGTGCATCTAGCGGGCGACTATCGTTTCCGCGCGCTCTCGAGGCGACAAACGTGCGTTCCTCGCCCGCTGCCCATTCATCTTGCTCAGCGAGCAGTTCGTCAACCAAGCTTTTGCGTCGACCAGAGCTTGAGGCTGACTGCACACGCCCATGTGACGCAACGGAAGTAGCCAGAGCGGCTTGCTCAATTCTGAGCGTCCCCGGTACTGTAGGCTGCCCCAGGAAACGAGTTTGAGTCGGTTTGAGCAGGTTCCGCGCCACTGTAGCACTCGAGCCTCGCTCCCTGCTTCGCTGTCGTCCAGCGCGCACACATGATCGAGCGCTTGTTCGCCCTTCACTCTCCTCCTCTGAATACGTCAAGCAGTCTTCGTCCTCGGAGCTGCCCGAGAACGTTGCCCGGTCCTTGACAATGAAGCTTCGTACCTGGTGGCGTTCTTCCGCCCGACGCGATCGATACGTGTCCTCGTCCACCGCCTCGTATACCCGCTCAGGTTCTTCGAGCTCATAGTCCTCACTTGGTCGCCTACCGCTTTCACGAGCTTCAGCAAGCCTCCGCAGCGCTTCAGCTGCTTTGCCGTTTGCACCTCGACTGGCTCTTGGCATGGCCACTGGCGTTAGAACCAAATGTTGCGGCAACGACTGCGGAGCGTTTTCGCGCCAATTCGAGCGCGCCGCGGCTTAGTGACCGAGTTTCCCATTTGATACACTTTATCTAATTATTAACAGTTTTAGTCTGATATGGGATGGATGCGATCCAAACGGTAACCTGCCGCACATACAGCATGCAGTGACCGCACCGGCGCTATAGGCGCTATTGCTGTCGCTTTCGGTAGGCTCGGCACACGATAGGACGTATGAAACGACCAGAATATCCGAGACGAAGTATAGGTAATGGAACATGGGAGTAGGGGGTTGATGGATACCTCACCGCGCACTGAAAAACACACAAAAAAGGAAGAAAAGAAAAAAGCGCATAATCGGAGAACGCTGGCCTAAGTAAACGTTTTGTCAACAAAAAAAATACAGCATGCAGTGCCGTGATTCGCTGGGCGCATGCGTTGAGCCCGCCCTATGGGAAGATCCAACTGTGCTGTGTCTGCACACCAAGGATGGAGCTTTGCTGCCCGCTGCTCGCTTCCGCGGATTGCGTCTGTGTACGTGTCCATTCTTTTCCATGCTGGATGCGTGATGACATGAATCAGACGATTCCGAATGCAAACTTGTTGCCGTCTGCCAGAGATTAGACCGTCCTTTCTTCAAGGATGCCTCAACGAGATCTTTGCTTCAGGGCAGCAATCCTCGTGGATGCAAGGCTTGATACGACCAATAGCACTTCTGGCGCCAAGCTTGACGCACCTGTCGCACTGGAACGAGGCAGCCTCGGTGCGTCTTCGAGAGCGTTGACTTTTGGTACTGGTCGCGAGTCTACGAACCAGGATCCGCTAGTATTACGGGCCTCGACAGGCTCTTTGTCTTGATGGTACGAGCGGACGACTGCGACATTCTCGCCGGCACCACGCAGCGCTAGACATGGATGTTGCCGGAGAAGCATTTCGGTTCCTGAAACGCAAGCTTCGGACAGCAGTCTGGGCGAAGATATATGCTGCAGCACTCTTGATATCAAGGACGCTTCCGCCAGCGCATGACCTCCATTCTAGACGTTCACAATGCAAAAGCTTTTCACCGCATCGCTCACGAGTAGGCGTCCGTGGTTTCTTCAGTATTCAGAGCCTCGATTCAAGGCGTGTCCATCGCGTGCACGGGCCAGTAAGGTGCCACGCCCGGCAGCGCACATGAAAAGTGAACAAGGCACAAATCGGAACTCTCCCTCTGCGTCAAATTATGGTCATGGCAATCGTGCTCCCGGGTCTAGGTTCCGATTCCGAGCGTCCGAAATAAGACCATTTCGAGGCCCCGATAGCACGTTGTTATGATCGAGCCTGCCACCGCATCATGTCGTGCGGGGCCTCTGTTTCAGGCTGAGCTGCGCTCATCCTCCGCGATCGCATCGAAGTAGCGGCACGCGCTGCTTCTGATGTATTCGCTGACCCGTTCAACGGTAGCGGGTCCTGAAATTCAAGTTTTAACTCGTTCCAAATTATTAAAATATAGAATGAAAGCAATGCAAAATGAAGCATGTCTGTCAGCGTTCACGATCGACTTGACGAGATGTTTCTATGCTAGAGGAAAACGGCGCACAATGTCGAAGAATGTGCCCGTGCACAATGATGTTGTACGCTCGCAACNTNTAAGTGCATGCNCAGCCGCAGAAACTCGGTACCAGCAATGCATGTGTGCGCTCCGAACACGAGCATGAAACATCGATGAAAATAATTTCGCAGACTTTCTCTGAGAATCCGTCCATATGTACCAAGATGAAATGGTGCCGTCGTGCAAACCCTCTCCGGCGTTGCAACGCGCATTTGAGTGAATAAAAAGCGTCTCCATAAAGACGGCTCGCCCATGTGCACCCTTTCCAGCACGCGGCTGGTGTAACTGGAACGCCCCGCGGACTGCCGGATGAGTCACTGCACCAAGCCGCTGCAGAGATATGGAGTCTCCGTTCATTTTCGCTAGACTTGCGAAGCGAGCTCCACAGAAATGGTTTGTGTGCTTAAGCTCTCGCATCCACACCAAAATCTGTCAATGTTCAGCTGCTTGCAGCGGACACAGGCCCCCAGGCGCTGGGTCATCTAGNCCGATTCGATATGCNGGTTCGGCGGTGCCACCAGCCAGCTAACGAGACTCCAGGGGGAGATCATCCGGATTCGCAGGCTCGCTGATCCGCTTGCGCTCCTCTAGCTCCTTTCGTCGGAGGGATGGTGCATTCGCCTCACGAAGCAGCGCTCGCAACGCGCGTTCATAACCCCAAGGCATGTGATGCTCGATAATGCCATTCCTGCCAACCAGACATCGGAGCTCCTTGGCATCAATTTCGCGAATCAGACGGCGGTGGAGGAGGCTTTCCTGTGCTTCAGCCTCGGCGGACTGGCGTTCACATGCTCCAATGAGACAGACAGGCCCACAGCATGAATTGTCTCCACATGTGTTTCTCGTTGACGGCTCTGTTATGTAAAATACTCGGCCCGGCACAAACATGCGCCGGTTCTCAAGCGAGTACGTCACGTGCGNGACGGCGTCGCGGATCTCTGGTGGAAACTTGCACAAACAGCCACAACGGAAAAACAATGCCAGCTTCTGCAGCCGGCTCAGGCGAGACTTCCCCAAATAAGCGATGCGCAAGAAGTGAGCGATTGCAGGCAAAGACATTCTTGGAACGCTGTCGTTCCCCCGTACAACGCACTCCATGAACGCCTTGCATTTCTCCGCCGCTTCAATACTCACTGCTGGCGGTGGAGCGAAGCAAACCGCATATACATTCGGCAAGTGGGCCTGCAGCATGATCGCAAGCAGTGCAGCAGCACCGCCGCCGAGAGAGTGACCAGTGATGATAATGCGCGTGTTCCCGCCCCGGCGTTCGACGGCGCGCTTCAAAACTGGTAAGATTCGTTTGCAGAGGTTCCCGCCTGATCTCAGTAGACCACCGTGCGCAGTACCTGTTATCGTGACGCCTGCGCCCACGGGCGATCCCTCGCAGCAGCGCACATCAAAGTGCTCGGGGGTTCCTTCAAGGTCCGTAAAGGCATCGCTGACGGACATTGTTCCGCGCACGGAAACTACCAAGCTGTCCGTCACGGGATCTTCTACGATGATGAAAGCGGGTAGAAAGGTACGCGACCGCATCTGGGCGAGCAGAATCCGGTCAAGACCGACTCTGCAGCGTCGCGCAACCGCTAGCAATGCCGAGTCTGGGACGGAGCGCATCCTTAGAGCGTGAATCATCGACTTTGGGTAGTTCATGAAAGCCGATGCCGGCCTTTCCAACATCAGGAGATACTGACCCAGCGGGGCTGCTGCAAATCGCATCCAGTGATGAAGCCACTGGATGCGTGCAACCGAAACAGGGGGCAAGTTCATGCACAGTCTCTGCATGCGGTCAGGTTCATCAGCAAAAGCACCAAGCAGGATGTAGAGCTGAACGCCGCGTAGCCAGTCCTGCGGCAGCAAGACAGGGTACGATTTGCGAGTTTTTCGAGAACCCGGGGAACGATCGAATAAAAGCGCAAAACGCTTCATGAGCTCACGGCGGACGACGAGCTCGTCTGGCTGTTCCTGGCGCCTACCTGAACGCGGCGAAAATGGAAACAGCGAGAGAAAAGGTGTGCGCTGGGTCGAGGAGGTCTCGTTCTCTTTCTCCTTGTTGAATAAGTCATATTCGTAGGCTGAGAGCAACTCACCGATCATGACCGCTTGGCGCTCCAAGGTCTCCCGACGAATACTCTCGCGACTCTTACGCACATCGCTNTTCGAGAAGCAGCCACAGCATGCACCCCCGCATTGACAACAGAAAATCATGCACCACCAGTTCATGCGCTGCACGTACTGGTCGTGTAGTTCGGCATCATAGGCAAATCCTGCGGTCTGCCGTTCAGCTTGTTCAGGAGCACTCGATACTGATGTCGCTCTCTCGTCCGCTAACAGCTCCGTATTGTTCAGGTTTTCGACATCAACGGATAGTTGCAGCCTGGGGGTAGCCGTCTCCGAGTCCCAACCAGTGACACTCTCCTCAGCGTCCAAAAAGACAGAAGAGGTGGCGCTCGGCCGCCGTTCGACCTCTGACGTTGTGCGCTCTGGGGTGTTCATAAGTAGCCGTTGCAGCGCGAGCAACCACAAGTGAACCTGGCTCAGAAACGAATACAAGTTGGTCACAAGGTAGCGCTCTTCGCCTCGAGCGCAACCCCAGTTTCACCGCCGAAAGCAATCTTTACGATGGCGCTGCCAGAGCGGTGCGAACACTGCTCGTTTGCACTCCTCCTCGCTAAACGTCTCCCGCTCGGTGAGCCAGGTGAAAACGTGCAGCACGCCAGGTTACCNGGGGCTTTGAACGAAAACCAGCCAGCGTGAAAACCAGCCGCGTTCCCCAGAGTAGACAAGGCCAATTTCCGTGGGCGTGCAAATTGTTCAANCTAAGAGTTCAAAAGCTCGCAAGCCAACCTGCGTCCGCTAAACGGGGTATAGAACGGTATACCTGTATCCACAGCGGCAGTTTAATTTCCACCGCTTTGCGCCACCAGCTGCTGCGCCCCAAAGCACACTGATGCGGCACTCGCGGATGCACCTAATGAAGCCTGTCAAGCCGCGGCTGCGAACACACACCTGGATGCGCTTCCATCACCGTGAGAATAAATTTGGATGATCCAATTAACCAAGTGGGCAGCTTCTACAACTATGTCAGAATAGAACGGAACGGGTCAACTTATCTAACACGGAAGTACACGCTCAGGTTTGGGTCCCTTCTCGCTATCATCAACACAAGCCGCTACAGGATGTCTCTGCACGTGTTTACTGTTCCTTACTGTGCTATCCAGCTTCAAACGCGCTGGTCTATCTTTTTCCCACCAGCTCAGGTGCCGACAGACGAACCATGTTGATAGCAGCGCTCAAGTCCCGATTTCGCCGCTTCCGGCTCGTTGTTGACGTCTTTCGAGCACACGCAAAGGTTGCGATCTACGCTGCGTTTGCCATTTCCATCCTCGTTGTATACAGACGCTGTGCGCCTTGTTGCAGCGGTGACCTGTCTCCGTCATCAGGTGATCCCACGTGACTACAACGCAGTCTCTTCAGACAAGAGGCCCTGTGTTGCTTGAGCACTTGTTCCTGCGCCAGATACATGCCGTGAGCGTGCACAGAACGCTCGCCTCGATGCTCTCATGCTTTTGCGCGACCGGTGCTGCACCCGACGATCACGGGCTTCTTCTGGGTCATGCGCTGGGCAAGTGCCCTGCGCGCTGGACACGCAGACGCACGCTGTCCCAGTCGACAGTGGACTTGTGCCATGCGATGATGTCGATGGTGAACAAGCCCAGGAAGGGAAATCCCGGTTGGTGAACAAGCCCAGAGCATTCGATCTATGTCCGCTGCGCTCGTCCAAGGCAGTGATGCAGACCGTACCAGAAGCGACCTCCGCGATGACTAAAGTCCGAGTCCGAGTCCGAGTCCGAGTCCGGTTGCCGATGACAAGAGCCGGGAGCCTCTGGGAGCATGCCCCGTCGACGGGAAACTGCTTCTGTGCAAAGCCGATGCCTAGTTGGCTCCAAAGAGAGCCGGATGTGTCGTTTGAACGGAGTCCATTTTTTCGAAGCGAGAATTTCGGTGAAGTTTGCGCATGATCTTGTGAGCATGCCGCCAACGCATAAAGTCGATTTACTTACCCGTCAACGAAGGAGCGCGAGTTGTTGTGCCTACGAGTTGCCCTGGAACAGAAAGGTCGAGCGTGCGAGGCATGCGTGAGTAGGACACCCTGAACGCATGGAAACGAGCGGCCTGGAGTCTCGTACACGTGAATTCAATGGTGCCGTCGCTTAGTTTAGGGGTCCTTCTTCGAGGCCGTCGCGAATCGTCCTGGTACCGATGACGGACGAATTCTGGCTGCAGAGCGTCGAAGGGGTCACTCCGGAAACACGCCCGAAACTCCTCAAGCTTTGCATGAATCCGCAGTGCCCTTACTGATGCACTTCGGATGTCGAGGCTGCTCATCTGACAAAAAGCTCGGAAAGAACGAAATTCAGTCTTAGAATGAGTGGCTTTTTGTTCCCTTTGAATCTGGTGCAGGTTTCGCCACAAAAGCACCGGACTGCGATCAGCGGGAACGCGTTGGCGTGGCTTCTCAGACACGAATATCCATATCACATCACCGATAATCCGCTGCGCTGATGTGGAGAGTCGTCGTGCGGTTTTAGTGACCACCAGGGTAGTCAAGTATGTTCATATCATATTGTTTCATCAGAAGAAAGCATATCTCGAGCAACGTGGGCAAGCTGCAGCAAAGCGACGCATCATCACAACGGGTTGTTCTGAGCCCAGCGCAGCCTTGGTCGTCAACGCCGTTGAAGCTCTGTCCGAGATCCGTTTATCGACGAACATCCCCAAGGAGGTCAGTACCGTTGACCTTGCGGATCTCCGTCTTGCCTACAGAGGTCATTCAGCGAATAGCGAGTGGCGAAGTCATTGATAGCCCCGTCGCTGCTGTGCGAGAGCTCGTCGAGAACGCGCTGGACGCGGAGGCCACCGCGGTGGAGATCGACATCGACTTTGATGCTGGCAATATCGTCGTACGAGATAATGGACGAGGGATGAGGCCAAATGACCTTGAACGTTGTCTTCAGCAGAACGCGACGAGTAAGCTCGCCTCACTGGAGCAGCTCGTTGCTGGACGGGTGCACACACTCGGCTTTCGAGGTCAGGGTCTCTGGGCAATATCCCAGCTCTGTGCGTGTATTGAGGTTCGCTCGAAAGGNGAGACCAGCCCCTGTGGTTACATGATTCAATACAGCCCACAACAAGTTGAAACGAAACCGGTTGAGCCTGTCGGCCTTCCCCAGGGAACCATTGTCCAGGTCACTGGTCTCTTTTGCGACGAACAGTTTGCCCCGCGGCGTTCCGCCATGCCGCACAAGAGGCAGCTGCGGCAACAGCTCCTAGCCTTCGTCCGCGCAACGGCTTTATGCCATCCGAACGTTTCTTGGAGAGTTCGAGATAGCGGACGCAATCTTCTTACCCTATACGGCAAACTTGAATTCTCTGACGAGGAATCGGAGACAGAGCGAGCTAAGCACGCCCTTATCCGCATGTTTAGTCAGATCATGGAAATTGCGCCTGAGGAGTGTGGTGCTTTCGCTAGCGATCAAGTCCTCTGTGTGCTCGGGTATCCGGACCGGGGGCACCATCGCTCACGGGCGGATGCGGTCATTGTGGCTGTGAACGGTAGAGCTGTACAGAACGCGGACCTCGTGAACGCGGCGCTGAGCCATGTGCAGCACACGTTACCTTCCGGTCGCTTCCCGATAATCTTCATTCACATAAGATGCCCTGGAAGAGATGTCGATTGGAATATTCACCCGATGAAAACTATGATGCGTTTACGTGACCCCGAGTACTGGTTTCAGAAACTTCGAGAGGGCATCGATCGTTGCTTCTCGATGCCGCTATCAGAGGTATCCGCCGCAGACTTATTTGCATCGACCTATCTTCGGAAACTTATCGATATGGAAGAAGGCGCCTTAAACGGTGCCGCTGATGAACCCCAAAGTAACCAGCTGCTCAGACTCGAAGCCATGACCCAGATTGGTAAGACCTACATCATCGCCACCAATATGGAGAGCGGTGATATTTGGATTATTGAACAGCATACCGCACACGAACGCGTGCTCTACGAAAAGTACAGGGACCAGTATACGTCTCTGGCGCGTAATGTTGTCGAGCTCCGCGAACCAATTATTATGCGAGGTCTGTTCGCTCAAGCTCAGGTCGAGGAGCTGCGAGAATCCCTGGGCATCCACATGACCATGATCGGTCCATTGGAATGGAAAGTGGAACGCGCCCCGCAAATGTTCATCGAAGCGGGACTCCTAGACCCTGAGAATGATTGCCCCAGGTCGCAGTCTGAGCGAAAGATGCAATTCCTGCTACAAGCACTCGGTTCTGCATCCAGTCTGGAGGATCGCTTAGCGCTTCTCGCCTGCAGGGCAGCGGTGAAGAACGGAACGCAATTGGATCGAGAGAGGATGCAGTCATTGGTGGACCAATGGCTCCGAACGAAAGCACCTCGCACGTGTCCGCATGGGCGTCCAACGTTTCGCCAGCTCACGACAAGGGAACTCGAGATATTTTTCCGCAGGCGATATACTCCACAGGATGCTGCAGATAGCAGTGACCCCGACTTGACGAGAAAAAGGGCTCCCTGTTGACGGTTTCACCCATTCCGCCGCAGTTCGATGCAATACGTGGCGCATCATGTATCCGTTGCGAGCGCTTGTCCCGCACTGCGCAGAAGAGCGAAAAGCTCGATTACGGCCATNGGTCTTGCAACCGATGACTTGTTGGAGCGGCTGAGCGCTGCGCAGACGTCGTCGACACGGAGCTTCGACGGCTTGTCTTTTTCTGCGGTGCTGCGTGATTCAAAATTCGCTTGTGTCCGCTGATCACGACTATAGCACCAAACCGCACGATGGACTATTCAAAACGAAGCGGTGCGCGACGAACGCATGAAGGAGTCGCCTAAACAGGTTTCACACTGGTACGGTACTTACTTGAAAAGCTCAAGCACGTCTTTCTCCGTTAATGTTCGGAATTGCTGCACGAGGGCTCTCGGTGCAGACATCGTGCGCAGCCGTATTGCTTTGAATAATGCCACTTCTCTAATGCATCGAGTAAAATGGCAAGAATTTATGCGCAGCAGGTGCAAATACCTGCCGTTGCCCACGTGAGTCACCGACGCCAAAGGTGACATTCCAACATCTAACATCTTGCTGTCCTTGCCGGAGTTTCGGTGCCTGTTCGACCAGTGATGCGCTTGGTTTTCGAATTCCGGGTGCGGGGAGAACTTTCGCAAGATGCGAGTTGATGGCGCGCTCACCTCTACCCTGTTATTCGACCAGTCAAGCAGGCGTTGTTGGTTTCAGGCCCACAGCAATGGACTCTGTAAGACATTTTGCTTTGGAGGATCACATCGGCTTGAAACATCTTCATTACCGAAATTAAAAATCGCATCAGCCGCTCTAACAGCACTGCGATGGATGTGTGTGTACCGGGGAATTGATGCGAGCGAGCTCCTGTTGACGGAAAGAAAATTGGATGCATCCAGCATCTGTTGCAAAGTCTCTTACACACTTGGAAACAAAGAAACGTATCTGGTGGAGCATGGTGGGAAATGTGTTCATTGCGTGAGAGACAGGTTGGCTTACAAACCCTACAGAGTGCATTGGAACGCTGCGGTGTCCTTGTCTCCGGGCCCTTCCATCGAGCTCGTATGGAAGTTGGCTCATCCGCAGCGCCAGCCCCGTAACGTATTCACGCAGTCTCTGTTTGTGATCGGCAAAAAGATAAACGTTCAACGACCATAGAGTGTATACAGATACACCCACGCGCAGACGTCTCCCAGACTTTTGTGACCGGACCACTGCTATCGGTTTCAGTTTACGCAGGCACACTTCGAGCCTGAGAGGCTGCACCACGACGTTGGATCGCGTCAGCTCCTCAGTTCTCTTCTTCAGCATCATACATCGTCTGATATTCATGGCGGTGCTGAAGTCTCGGTCCACGAACTGCATGCGTTTGCTGCCGCTGGTGGAACGTACCATTGCAAAGATTCCTAGAGTTCGCGACCTCTATGCCACTACAGCCTCGTCATCGCCCCGTCGTACAAACGCCTTTTCTCGCATATCTCCGCTCTTCTTCTTCGTCACTTGCTTTTCTTCGTTTGATGTTCGGCGAGAAGAGGATTTTTGCTTTTTCTTCTGTCGGCAGCCGGCGGTGATGGCCTTCCTCGATTCGCGACTTGCAAGTCCATAACTTAGCCTAGGATTTTCTATTCTTAAAAAACAGCGTACTTCGAACACGTTTGCCGTGGACCGCGAAAAAGCAGTTGATTACATTCACTTGGGGATTCAACAGAATTGACGTTAAAGACTATAAGAACTTGCTTGATTCTTTTCGTACCAAAGACGTACTCGATTCGGAGTCAGCGAACTGCCTGTAACGCCAACTTAACGCTTTCAAGAGCGACGACGTTGAGGTACGGGTTACCCGGCTACGCAGCGGCACTGTAATTTATGCAAACAGTTGGCCGCTTACTCTCATCGATCACCATTAGGTTCTTTTGGTGGTCAAACGATACCTCTGCGCGAACGTCAGATACACTTGCGAATAACGTTAGAAATAAGTAGGATTTTCTAGGGTACAGACATGTTTGTGTTCAATTCCAGGGTCAGAACTCGCCGTTTCGCCCTGCACAGGAGCTGGCGCAGCTTCCGACTAGCGGCCACGGCCGCTACTCCCTGGGGACGATCGTCAGCTTGCGCTGCTGTCATGATTGCACTTTCGCTTGAAGGGGCTTTTCGAGTGCCAGTTTCCAGTGCCGCTGGTGGCATTTTCTCGGCGGTGCAGATCAAGTCGCTCGGGAGCTGTGGCAGCGAAGAAAACTGTGTCTCCTCTTCCGCAATCGGGAGTCCCGTCAAGTACGGCGCGCCGTGGTCGTATGCTACAGTCACTGATAGTCCTCGAGAAGCCTGGTCGGCACTCGAGGCGGCGGTAAGAGCGGAGCCTGGCGTCGCTGTCCGCGAAGTGGATGGTTTCTATCTACATGCGACTGCACCGAGTGTATTTCCACCGGGCGGCGAGGACGACATCGAGTTTCTGCTCCGACCTGAGGAGAAGCTTGTACTTTACCGATCGAGGTCACAGAAGGTCACCTATATATATCCTTTCCATCAACCGCTTGGTGACTTTGGGTCCAACAGAAAACGTTTGGAACGAATTCGGGATCGTCTCGGTTGGCAAACACTTGACTTTTTCGAAACGCAGTGAACGCTCGAAGCGCGTTCCGTTAACAGTCAATCACACCGGTCATCGTCGTGGCGGCTACAACGTCTGCTGGGCATGAAAAACGGTACAGGACTCTCTCGGTCGCGGCGCACTCAATCACGGAAGTCGCCGCTCCGCCGCTGCCCGTGCTCGCACGCACGGTGGTATTGAAAATACCACCATACGGATAGACTCCTGGCACGCTGCCGTGGGAAACCAAAATCTGACGCCTGTTCGAAGCCTCAAAGTGGTTCAAGCGGTTGAGCAGAATGCGTGCTTCATTTCGCAGGCGAATATTGTCCTCTACAAGTGCCGCAAGCACGCCCTCCCTTGTACTTCCCAGAGAAAAGCGTCCCAAAGCCTCCACCGCTCCTAACGTAAATATGCAAACGAACCACGCCATAATCCAGAAGCAGCATACGAATACTGGCGTAAGGTGGTAACTCCGTTGCGTCATTTTTGAGAGAAACAACGCTAGATGCGATGGTGAGCAGAGCAGACACGGATCGATCGATGCGATCCGATCCCTCCAGTGATCTCCAGCACGTAGTGGCAATTTTTCCATCGATATGTGTTGTTGCCGCCGGCCGCCGTCGCTTGTTTGTTGCACTGGTGTCGTCGATTCGTGACACTGGGATCAACGGATGCTCCGCGTGACGGCGCGCAACACGCACCTTTACGCCGCTTGCATCTCATTNNAATTCTTTTTCCTACTCTGTTTTGTAAAGACAAGTATTGTTCGAAGATGCAAACTTTCAGTCTCAAGCCTTGGCAGGCTCTCGTCATACTTATTGGGATAAGTCTTTTTGTAGGATCTTTCGGGACCTGCTTTGGCACGGTGGCTAGTTCTTTAGATGTTGCTGTGCGGAAAGCGTCAGCTGAGAACGCAGAGTTGCGGGCTGTTGTTTCCCAACTCCGGGCGCACGTGTCTGCATTGGAACAGAACGACCAAAACCTGGCGACTATTCGTTCACAAACTACTCGGTTTGATCTGAATGAACTCCTTCGTGCGTCCGGTACGACTGGGAATGGAAACTTGGTGCTCGAGTGCGCGGAAGCAGGTCGGTTGCTGTACCGCTTTACCTGTGGAACAGGTGGTACGACAACCTCGACTTTTACGGGGGTAGCGACCTGCACGTAGCATCGCCTTGTGGGTGGTTGTTAGGAAGAAAGNTTGGGCTTTCGCAGAACGCTTACTGAATATCGTTGCTCAATTATCATGATTTTGCGAGCGATCCTCGCAGTCGGCTTGTGGAAGACGAAGCTTCCAAAACTGCGCGTAAGTGGCTGCGAGCGCTTGCGAGGGATGCAGGCGTCCCNAATGAGAAAGACTTGTTTCGCTGTGCGAGAATAATCTCTGTCACGTTGCAGCTTGCAGATGGCCTGGGGCTGCTCGCATCGTACGCCGTCGAATCCGNAGCTNGTTGAGCAGCAGTCTGTTACGAAACATGATGCTTCTGCTGGCCTTGCCTGTTCGGGATAAAAGGATACCGGGCTTTTGCTTCCATTCATTGTGATGAGGGCCATCCGGCTTGGCCCGAGAAGGTGGCATCCACGATGAAAGCGTTTCAGGTTCTACTACCTGCCACCGCGATGATAACCTTCACGCACGACTAGATGAGAAGGGTCCAGTTGCCCGCTGCAGCACGCAGGCGCATACCCATGCCTTCCTGTGGGGTTCATTTGCAACGCTTAGACCTTTGTATTTGATTCGCTCCAGCGTCGAATTACTCGGTACTGTTTATAACTCGGCGCTCAGCGCAGGCCGCTGTCGACATTTACTCAGGGCGCACGATTTCCATTATGATCATGGTAGATTCTCTGTACATCATGGACGAATNAAAAAAAGATCCGCCTGTTCCATACTCCGGAACAATAATCGTCCAAGACGCAAGACGCAGCATCGTTCCGGGAACCTGCTCGACCAGCAGTGACAGCCACTTCCTGGGTACGTTTATGGACAGTGCAGAATGCATGGCAATACTGATCGGTAAACGCGACTTGAAAGCTTGCTTACGAGGTGGGCCCCTATCCCGCATCTGCATCCCTTTTTTCTTCTAAGAACCAAAAGTCGAAACGAGGTCGAAGGCATTCAGCGCCACCACCTCCTGATTGGAAGTGCCCGCGATCTCCATAAGAATGATGTCGCCAAATTTGTGCGTACTGGTTTAGGACCATCTCAAAGTATTTGAGTATGCTCCGTCTAACGAGGTACGCCTCCGCGAATCTCATTGCATTCGTCGCCATTACGAGAGCATCCGACTCGTGGCGCTGGAGCCACTTTACTTTGCGAGTGAGGTCGTCAAATGACCCAGAGACAGGGATGTGATCTCTGTATGGCTTCATCAGGGGTTCGAAGTACAGACCGCACGGTGATCGCTGCTTTAGCAGCACTTGCGGAGCGTGTAGCTGCCACCATAAGCGGTCTGCCCAGCCACAGTTGCCTTCAGCATGCACAGAGTAGCGGTAGTTCACCAACTTCCGGACAGACATAAAGCCGCCGGCACTTCTGTTGCCCCCGGATTCTGTGACAAGTACATCCAGCAATGCTGGGTGTCGGCGGCCATGCTCTGCCAGGGCTCGCCGGCCATACGCGTTCGACCCTCTGCGTCCGTGGATTCCTCTCCGCCCAGAGACGGTCGCAAGTCTGGTTTCCTCTAGAGATTCTCGAGCGGAGCCGCGGAAGACTGCCTTGGGCAGTCTAAACGCCCACGGTAAAGCAGAAGCAGCTTGGAGCGCGCAAGCAACATCCCAGTCGCGAAGACCAGTTGAGAAAATCGTTCTCGGGCCAGGTCTGCCAGATTCAAAAACTGGTGCGGGAATATCATCGCTAATGCCGCAGCACTGGATGAGACTGAGAATTGGAATCGGTCCAGGTTCGGGATACCGAGGCATTTTGGCGAACTGCGGCTCCTTTCGAACAGTCTGAACACAGTCATGCAGGCACTGCGCTATCTCAAAGTCGTCTCTGGGCATTTTTATCGCTTCAAACAGCTCCCACGTCCAGCGTAAGCGATTGTACCAGAAAGGTTTCGTGCGGTGCATCATCGTTTCCGTCTCTGTCGGTGCGTTGAACGTAAGGTTTCCTCCCTGCCACGACCAGACGACACAACCTTCGGCTTTGCGTGCACCGTTCGGGGTTACGCGATACGTCTTGCGCTCGAACAGTGTGCGTAGTCTGTGGCGAAGCTCCTCCGCTGTTGCATTTCGGAAAGGTTCTATTATGTGGCTGACGAGTCTCTCCAAGCTTGATGCAAGCTCATTCTGAGTAAATATTGTATCCTGTACGGAGCCGGATACGCTGAACCAACCCTTCCGGTTCCCAGAATACAACTGCGCCGAGCAGCCTGCNAGCCCCGAACCAAGGCAAGACTGAGCGGGTTTCGCTATATTGCACCCGTTGAACGAAACCAAAGCAACCATAAGTGCAAATAGCCAGAATGGAACCTTCATGTCGAAGCTCCACCCAAAAGATCGAATCAGGGAGCGGCGAGAACTCTGCAGGAAAGACTTTTCGCTTCTCTGTGCGCTGCGAAAACGTCGACCTCGACGAGGAGGAGCACACTTTCAAGTTGTTTGGCGCCAACTCGCGTCCGCGTCCCGTGCGCGTCCGCTTGCTCCTTAGACGCCAACAGGTGAAGGCATGTGTACATGTGGACACGAAGGCAGCTCGTCGCACGTCTACTTCAGCACAAAACCATACACGTAGCTTAAACGGCGGCCTGCCGGATGCCAGATATCCAATCCCTCCAGGAGCTCCACGCAAAATATGGGCTCCATGTCACACTAAAACGGAACGAGTCCCGTCTAGCTAACAGGAACGTACGAGCAGACGTTTGGGTCTCTTCGCGCTATCATCAACATTAGTCTTGTAGGCTCGTTCTGCCACTACTTACTTTTCCACTGTAATATGCGGATTTCTATGGTGGTCTCTCCGTTCCCATCAGCTTCGATGTCACCAGGGGAAGGATGTGGATGGCGCTACTCAAGTCCCGACTCTGCTGCTTGCTGCTGCTGGTGATGCATTTCATACACAGGCGGAAGAAGCGATCTACAGTCTGTTTGCTATTTTCATCACATTCGAACGCAGCCCCAAGTCGCCCCTCGTAGCGGTAACATTTACAGAGTTGAAGTGATCCCACGTGTCGGCCGTTACTGCTCCTCCGATGGTTGCCTTGTGAAGCGTGAACGCTTCCTTCAACGCTCGGTACACGCCCTTTACCGGTCTAGAAGGCTCCGCCTGATGCGGTCTTTGTTTTCGACGCCTGCTGCCCTATCACATGATCAAAGGCTTCTTCTGGGCGATTCCCATTGCGAATGCTCCGTCCGCAGCACACGTAAGCGCATGCTGCTCCATTGGATAGAGGATTTGTGGAACGCTACTTTCTGCGTACTGAAACAAGTTCCGGAACGAAAATCCAGGGTGGTGAAGAAATCGATGGATTTCGATCCGTTCTACGCTCGCGTCGTACAAAATCGTTACACTCCCCACACCGGGAGCGACCGCAGCGATGTCTCTAGTCCCAGTCCGAAACTCTTTTCCCTGCAAACCAACGAGACGGGAGCCTCTGGCAGCATATCCCGTGAGAGCTATCCAACAGCAATTGAATACCGCTTCGTAAATGGCCACAAAAAGAGCTGAATTTGTAATCCGAACGTAATTTATCATTTAACGGGAGAAATTCAGTGAAGTTTCGGCATGAGCTTGTGAAGAGGTCGCGCANGGGCGACGTCAAGTATTTTTACTCNTNAATCCCGTTGCACAGATCACTACGCTCACGAGTTACCTCTGAAAAAGAAAGAGCGAAAGCTTGTAGTCTGCTTGATTCGAGCATGCTAAACAGAAAAAAAAAACGAGGCGAGTGGACGCTTGGCCTGGCCGTATGAACAGGATGATGATATCGGTTACTTTACGAACCCTTGTAATTGGACGTCAGCTGAATAAGGTCGGGAAAATCTCGAGGCATGAAGAGAGCGAGCTCTTCAGTTTTCTGTATTAGTGTCACACAGGTGTAGACTCCGAGCGAACCGTTTTCCCTCTTGATTTGAAAACGCCCTC
>JGI24721J44947_10002211_pt1 | contig 27803 bp, 33 predicted proteins | sample YelNatPaOPGAMG01_FD_44947 | JGI IMG/M metagenome (IMG submission 44947) | reverse complement strand
AATGGCCTAGGATACAGGTCTGTCACACCTGTGACACGGGTTCAAATCCCGTCCGAGGCGTAAGTTTTCGATTTCTTAGTCCTGGGGTATTGTTCAAATAGAAGCAAGAAGAAGGTGATTTTGTATGATAGGGTTTGAGAAAGATTTGATAGAGGAAACTCTAGCTAAACAAATCGAGCAAATTAAGAGTTGTAGAATTTCTTCAGATAAAGGAAGAGAGAATATTAAAATTTCAGAGAAGAATTCTGAACTTATTTTAAGATTTTTAGAGGAATGCTTAGCAAGAGGTTTATCTAAAAACAGAGTAATGTTTTACCTCTGTAGACTAAGGAAGCTACTCCAAATGGTTAGAAAGAATTTTGATGAAATGAATAAAGACGATGTAAAAAATCTTGTTAAAGAAATAGAGTTTAGCAACTATAAACAATGGACCAAGCAATGCTATAAAATTACTATTAAAAAGTTCTTTCAATTCATAAGAGGTTATGAATGGGATAGTAAGCAATATCCTCCAGAAGTAAGTTGGATTAAGGTTTCTTCAAAGAATAACAACAGGTTGCCAGAAGAGATACTGAATTTTGAAGAAGTACAAAAAATGGTCGAAAATGCTTCAAATTTAAGGGACAAAGCTTTAATCTATGTTCTTTACGAATCTGGAGCAAGGATAAGCGAGATAATGGGCCTAAAGATAAAGCACGTTTCCTTTGATAAAGACGGAGCTGTCATCATAGTAAATGGTAAGACGGGAAGTAGAAGGATAAGACTAGTTCTGTCAGCCCCTAAGTTAGCTAGCTGGATTGAAAATCATCCTAATAAGTCTAACAGAGAAAGCTATGTTTGGGTTAACCTTGAAAAGGATAACGGTAATCCTCTGTGCTACAGAAGAGTTTCAAACATTCTGAAAGAGGTTGCAGAGAAGGCAGGTATTAAAAAACCTGTTAACCCCCATGCTTTCAGGCATGCAAGAGCAACCCACTTATCGAAACACTTACCAGATGCTGTAATGAAGTCCTACTTTGGCTGGACGCAATCAAGCAGAATGGCAAGCGTTTATTACCATTTGAGTGGTGCCGATACAGATTCTGCAATATTGAGAATGTACGGAAAAAATCAGGAAGAAGGAGAAAAAGTTATAACTCCAAGAGTTTGTCCAAGATGTGGACATGAGAATTCTCCTGAATCTGAATTTTGCAGTAAGTGCGGACTACCGTTAGGTACAGAGTATGTAGAGATTAAAAGGGAAAAGGAAATGATAGAAGAAATTTCTAAATTGAGAGAGGAATTGGAAAAGATTAAAATTACAGAAAAGAAGCTACTCGGTCTAATTACTCCAAAAATAGTTGAGGAATTAATCGAAAGGAAAATTCAAGAGCTGTTGAAAAGTGTGAAATAGGGGTGTTGTTTTTATTATAGTAACTGTAATAATGCTATTGCTCCATTACTTCCTGGAGGTGGAGCAGCAATACTACAAACTCAACCATCTACTTCCTGGATATTGATAGCTGTTGTTTTAACAATTATTGTTATAGGAGTTTGGTATTTTAAAAAGCTGAAAAAATAAATTACAATTCCAAACTTTTTTCTTTTTAAAAAGCTGAAAAACAAGAGAATTACCAATAAATATTTTAAGTTTGGGAGAATCACCAGATTTTGAACATTCGTGATTAAGGAAGTATAAAAATGAATAGAAATTTAACGTATTACTCTTAATACTTAATAACTTTTATTTTATCATCCACTGGTTTTGTCTTCCTACTTTCTTGTACTTAACTTTACCTTCTGCCAATAGTTTTAGCAAGTGCATTTGCGCAGTTTGCCAAGATATCTTTAATTCATTGGCTATACTTTCAGTTGTCACTGGCTAATCTTGTTTCTTTAAAAATTCTAATATCTTCTCTTCATTTTGAGACATGTAGTTAATACACCTATTAACAATATGTTTAACTATAAAACTTAAATAACTTACCTTTTAACTATAAATTATGAAAAGGTATCTATTAACATTCGCCTTATTTGTTTTACTTCTATCTCCTGTAACATTCGCCCAATCAGAGTGTGCTTCTGGGGGCTCTTTTATAGATTCAAATAACCAAAAAGTTCAGGAAGTAGTGAGCCAAATTGTTACGTATCCAAAGACACCAGAATATTGTTGGAAAAATGCCGAGACTGTTTACTATTGGGTAGCAAACAACATAGTTTACAAGGATGACGAAAGTGTTTGGGGAAAGGAATATTGGCAAACTCCGCAACAAACTATCGAATTAAAATCTGGTGATTGTGAAGATCAAGCATTTCTACTCGCCTCTTTATTAATAGCTAGTGGTTGTCCTGCAGAAAATGTAAGAGTAGTAATAGGAAAAATATTGGGAGGGGGAGGACACGCTTGGGTAGAGTTATACACTTCCGTTGCTAAAGAACAATACTTATATCCTTTATCCATCTTTCCTGTTCAAGAAAGAGATTTTAATCTTACGTTTTATTTCAACGAACCGAATAGCAAAATCACAATAAATACAAAAGATTTAAGGGAGGGCGGAACACCACTTTGCATAATTCCCTCTGCATGCTCGCCCAAAAAAGTGAAAGAGTTTAATACAGAACCACATTGGGTTGTTTTAGATACAGCTATACTAACTGAATTAGATAGGGTATTGCCACCAACACTTTGGGAATATTTGAAGTTTCCTGTGACCGAAAGGGATAATTGCTTTATGCAGAAGAGTGAGGAAGTTACACAAGAAACGCTACCAGCTGGCAGTTTTACCTCAACTACAACTTTGTCCACTCCTCTTGTACCATCTACAACATATTATTCTCTAACAACCACAACTTTACCCACCGACAAAACAAAACTTACTCAAGTTTTAACATTGTTAGAAGGTCTAAAAGCGAGGTTTGAGCAACTGAAAACTACTGTACATTCTATAGTTGATTATTACTCTACTGCAGGCAATACAGCTAAGGCAACTTGCTGGGAAGAAGTGAGCATGATGTTGGAAGCAAACACTTTTAAAATTGATAATATTGAGGCTGAGATAGATGTAATCAAGAATAATCCAACACAAGCAGATTTAGAAGAGGTTAAAAGTATGGTTAGGGGGTTGAGAAACAATGTTGATAAGACTATCGACCAAATTTTCCAATGTGTCACACCATCCATTACTACAACTTTACCATCAGGTTGGCCGTTATCTCCTACTACGACTTTACCAAGCCGACCAACTACAACTAGCACTACTATTGCTACGATTACCCTACCTCCAGGGGGTTTCTCGTCTACAACTACTCTAACTTAAAATTTAAAGTAGGTAAACCATGCCATTAAAAAAGGTGATAACGTGAGAAAGAAAGCTGGTACACTAATGATAATTCTCGTACTCTTGATAATCGTTCTTGGCTTAGTGAGTTATGCAAGATTTTATAACGTTACAACCACAAGTAAACTTTCAACCATAACATCTGAAGAGCACGTTAATAAAACAGCTAGTAATTTAACAGAAAGTCTTAGAAACGTATCTGAAACTTTAAATGAAATTGAAAATATCCTAGGAAGATAATATTCTTTTACAAAATTAAAAGAGTATTTGTTCAATTACTTGCTACGAACTTTACAAAATACATGATATAGTATCACCCCTGAAATAAAGGTAATTCATTTTTGAAAATATATTCAATAGTTTCAACGAACTTTTCAATCTCTTTTAAAGAAGGTTTGGTAAACTTCTTATAAATTACTGGTTTAGACGGAAGTCCTCTAAAATATAAACCATACTTCCTTAGTATTTCGTTAATTTCATTTCTAAGCTTCGTCATACTTGGAAGGGTTCTTGCTGAAGCGACTTCCATAACACTTTGGAATGCAATGTAATTTGAAGAAATGTAGAAAACGCCTCTTAACTTACCTTCGACATCCCTATCAAAAATTAGAGCATATATATTTCTATAATTTATCCTATTTGTTTCAGGAAATGTTCCTGAAAAGCTTTTCTTGTCAAAATTTATATTAACTACCTCGCCTTCTGGTTGTCTATCGTTGCTTATGCCAATCTCATTTGGTTTCCGGAAACCATTTTTCCAAAAGAATTCACATATTTTTTCTAACTCTTCCCAACTCAATGCTTTTTCTTCCCACTTCTTCTTATCTTCGTCAAACTCAAATAAAGGTAAAGTTTCGATTCGTGGCAACTCTTCTACAGCTATTACTAGGTTAAGTTGCATAGTTTAAGCCGTTTATTTTAAATATAAATCGATTTCTATGTATAAATTTACAAAAGAATGTTTTGTCAGCGTATACAGTAAATTAAAAAGAAACCTATAAATACTTCAAGAGGCATTATATTTTACGAAAGTAAATAAATGTAAAATAAAGGACTAAGAAATCGAATTCTTATGCCCGTCCGAGGCGTTACAACTTGCTGAGGGCCGAGAAAAGTATATAAATTTTAACGTTCCGTAAAGTTTAAGAATTAAGAACTTTATAATATTTTACACAAACCAGTAGTAAAAACCATCTGGAGAATGGTGATTTAAGTCTGTAGAGTTACTTCCTGTTCTGTCGCGGGAGGTTTTAGATGAAAGAGTTAGATGTAACAAAGCACATATTAGTACCCAAGCATGAGATAATTAGCGAGAGTGAAAAGGAAGAATTACTTAAAAAGTATGGAATAACTTTAAGACAACTTCCTAGGATCTTGCTAAACGACCCTGCAATAAAACATTTAAACCCAAAAGTAGGGGATGTTGTTAGGATAATAAGGAAAAGTCCTACTGCTGGTGAGGTGGAATATTATAGGGTTGTTGTAAAGGGATGATAAAATTGAATGAAACATTCCTAACACTTTTAAACACGTTCGTAAGAGAAAGAGGACTCGTGAGGTTTCAGATAGAGTCTTATAACGATTTCATTACTAGAAGAATTCCAAAAGTTTTGAGCGATATAGGTGTTATAAAACCGGAGCTACCAGAGCTTGGCGATTTAAAGATAAAGCTAGGAGAATTTAAAGTAGAACAACCTTCTGTAAAAGAAGCTGATGGAGCCGTAAGGTCAATTCTGCCTATGGAAGCTAGAACAAGAAACTTGACCTACTCTTCACCAATGTACGTGGAAATGACTACTGTGCTAAACGGAATAGAAAGTAAGCCTGTATTTGTAAATTTTGGAGATATACCAGTTATGGTCAAATCAAAAATATGCCCACTTTCAACCATGACAAGAGAGCAACTAATAGAAGCTGGAGAAGACCCAGACGATCCAGGAGGCTACTTTATAATTAACGGAACTGAAAGGATTCTAGTTCTTGTTGAAGAAATTGCGCCCAACAGGATTATAGCTGAAAAAGTTAGTTCTGGGAACGTTAGCGAAGTTGCAAGAATACATTCAGAAAAGGATGGATACATTCAAAGACATTTGGTAGAAAGAAGAAAGGATGGACTAATAACAATAAGCTTTGCTAATGTTGTAAAGCTTCCGTTGGTATTATTGTTGAAAGCGCTTGGACTTGAGAGTGATAAAGATATAGTTACTGCTATATCTTTGGATGAAGAAGTTCAGGAAGAGGTTTATGCAAATTTGTACGAAGTAGAAGTAACTACTAAAGAAGAAGCTATAGATGAGATAGGAAAGCATGTTTTTAAAATGGCACCAAAAGAAGAAAGAACAGACAGAGCCAAAAAGCTGATAGATAGATATTTATTACCGCATATAGGGCAAAACCCCGAAAACAGGATGGAAAAGGCAATTTTCCTTGCTAAAGCTGCTGAAAAAGTTATAAAGCTCCATCTAAACAAGATAGACGAAGATGATATAGACCACTACTCGAACAAAAGACTAAGGTTGGCTGGCGATCTCTTAGAACTTTTGCTTAGGTCTATACTTTTAGGAAAGTGGGGATTAATAACGAGAGTCACCTACAACTATCAGAAACTGACAAAAAGAGGTAGACTTCCTCCTTTACAGGCAATAGTAGAATCTAACGTTCTAACCAATCAAATAGTCTCTGCTATGGCCATAGGTTCGTGGGTCGGTGGAAGGACTGGTGTGAGCCAAAGATTGGAAAGAAGTAGCTATGTTAAAACTATATCACACATGAGAAACGTTCTTTCACCACTAACTTCAACGCAAGAACATTTTGCAGCAAGAGAATTACACCCAACGCACTGGGGCAGATTATGCACAAGTGAGACGCCAGAAGGTGCAACCATTGGACTTAGGAAATATCTAGCGCTCATGGCCGATATAACTACTGGAATTACTGAAAAAGAAAGTAAGCTTATCATGAACATTTTGCAAAAATCTGGTGCGAAATTATGGTAAACATATTTTTCGACGGAAAGTATATTGGTACGACAGAAGAACCAGAAAAACTAGTAAAAACCATTCTCGAGAAGAGAAGGACTGGACAAATATCAAACCAAGTGAACGTTGTTTATTATCCACACTTGAATGAAATAAGAATACTTGGTGATAGTGGGAGAGTAAGGAGGCCACTAATTGTTGTAGAAAATGGCAAGCCTAAGCTACAGAAAGAACATATAGAAAAATTGAAGAAAGGAGAAATGACTTGGAACGATTTAATAAAAGAAGGTATCATAGAATATTTGGATCCAGAAGAAGAGGAAAATGCATACATAGCCGTAAAAGAAGAAGACCTCACACCTCAACACACACACTTAGAATTGGATCCTGCATTAATTCTTGGATTATCAGCTTCATTTATCCCTTACGCAGAGTTTAATAGGGGCGATAGAGTTAACTATGGCGCAAAGATGGTTGGTCAATCTATAGGTATTTTCTCTACAAACTTTTTGCAAAGAACCGACTCTAAATCAAACATATTAATTTATCCGCAAAAACCACTAGTCCAAACTCATGCTTATCTTGCAACCAATTATGAAAGTCATCCAGCAGGAACAAACGTGACTATTGCTTTCATTCCTTTCCAAGGCTATAACATGGAAGATGCACTAGTCTTTAACAAAGCATCCATAGAACGTGGTTTGTTCTGGTCTTTCATGTACAGAACTTACGAAGCTGAGCAAAAAAGATATACAAGCGGACAAGAGGATGTAATAGGGATACCTCAACCAGGAATAAGAGGTTATAGTGGTGAGGATGCATACAAGCATCTGCCAGAAGATGGAATAGTAAATCCAGAAACTGCAGTAAATTCTGACGAAATATTGATAGGAAGAGTATCACCTCTTCGTTTCTTGGGAAGTGCTGACCAATTCATAACAGGAATAGAAAACATAAGAGAAACATCGGTTAGGCTAAGACATGGAGATAGCGGAATAGTCGATAGGGTTTTTGTAACAGAAACTGCAGACGGAACTAAACTGATAAAAGTTGTTGTAAGAAGTTTGAAAAAGCCTGAGGTTGGTGATAAGTTCGCATCAAGGTATGGTCAAAAAGGGGTAATAGGGCTTATAGTACCTGCAGAAGACATGCCATTCACCAAAGATGGAGTCATCCCTGATATTTTGTTTAATCCGCACAGTATTCCTTCCAGAATGACTGTTGGTCAGATTCTAGAGGTTCTGGCAGGGAAAGTTGTCGCACTTTCNGGGGAATATATATACTCTCCTCCTTTCAGCCCGACTCCTGAAACTGTCATAAGAGAAAAGTTAAAAGAGTATGGATACGAAGATAAAGAGGTTATGTACGATGGAAGAACTGGAAAAATGTTCGAGCATAAAATACTTATAGGAAGTAGCTTCTATCAAAAGCTTGACCATCTTGTTTCAAACAAGATTCATGCACGTTCTCGTGGTCCAGTTGCGCTTTTAACAAAACAACCTACTGAAGGTAGAAGTAAAGAAGGTGGTTTAAGGCTAGGTGAAATGGAAAAAGATGTTTTAATAGCACATGGAGCTGCTCTAACCTTAAAGGAAAGGTTTGACTCAGATAAAACTGTAGTACCAATCTGCACAGAATGTGGGATGGTAGCCTCTTACAGTAGAGTAAAGAATAAGTATGTTTGCCCTGTATGTGGTGAGAGTAAGATTGTAAACGTTGAGATGAGCTATGCTTTCAAGCTTATGCTAGACGAACTAAAAAGCATGCTGATATACCCAAAAATAATCGTGGAGGAAGTTTAGATGAAAGTAGATAGAATAGAGTTTAGTGTTTTAAGCCCTGAAATGATAAAAAAGATGGCTGTAGCGAAGATAACCAAGACTGAACTCTACGATCAAGAAGGTTATCCGATAGAAGGCGGGCTGATGGACCCAAGACTAGGTACTATAGATCCAGGAATAAGATGTAGGACTTGTGGTGGATCTATAGGAGAGTGCCAAGGTCATTTTGGATACCTAGAACTTGTAAAGCCAGTTATACATGTTCACTACACAAAAATAATTTTCAGCCTTTTAAAGATATTTTGTAAAAAGTGTGGAAGAATTCTTCTAGACGATAAAGAAATAGAAGAAGTTAAAAACAAGAAGCTAACGATTAAAGATGTAGTAAAGTTGGTTAAAAGCAAATGTCCTCATTGTAAAACTGAGCAAGGTAAAATAAAATTCATTAAGCCTTACACTTATTTTGAAGATAATAATCAGCTTAACCCACTTCAAATCAGAGAAAGATTTGAAAAAATTAGCTCTGAAGAGCTTGAATTAATAGGTATAAAAAACATAAGACCAGAATGGTTCATAATAACATTGCTCCCTATATCGCCAGTAACTGTTAGACCTTCTATCACATTAGAAACTGGTGAAAGGAGTGAAGATGACTTAACTCATAAGCTTGTAGATATAGTCAGAATAAACGATAGGTTGAAAGAAAATATAGAATTGGGAGCACCTGAATTTATTATAGAAGACTTATGGGAACTTTTGCAGTATCATGTTTCTACATATTTTGACAATGAATTAGCTGGCGTACCTCCAGCTAGACACAGATCTGGCAGGATTTTGAAAACTCTTTCACAAAGGCTTAAAACAAAGGAAGGTAGGTTTAGGGGAAACTTAGCAGGAAAGAGGGTAAACTTCTCTGCAAGAACAGTAATCTCGCCAGACCCAATGATAGATATAGATGAAGTTGGTGTTCCTTTAAGTATAGCAAAAGAGCTGACTGTGCCTATGAGAGTAAATGAAAAGAATATAGAAGATGCAAGAAAGCTTGTTCTAAACGGACCTGAGGTGTGGCCTGGAGCAAATTATATAATTAGACCTGATGGAAGAAGAAAGAAAATTACTGAGCAAAATAAAGAAGAGCTGGCAAAAGAACTTAACGTTGGATATGTCGTGGAGAGACACATAAAAGACGGGGATATAGCTCTTTTCAACAGGCAACCTAGTCTTCACAGAATGAGTATGATGGCGCATAGAGTAAGAGTTATGCCATACAAAACCTTCAGGTTAAACTTGTGTATAACCATACCTTATGGTGCTGATTTTGATGGAGATGAAATGAACTTACACATACCTCAAACAGAAGAATCACAAGTCGAGTCAAAAGAGCTAATGGCTGCAAAGAAACATCTAAGAAGTCCTAGGTTTTCTGGTCCTATAATAGGAGCCAAAATAGATCATATAACTGGTTTATACCTTTTAACGAAGAGTGAAAAGAAGTTTAAGAGGGAAGAATTCGTCCAACTTATCCGCTCTGTCGACCCTGATGTTGAAATACCAGACAAAGCCACAATGACTGGTAAAGAAATTTTCAGCATATTCTTACCAAAAGACTTTTCTATAGAAATTAAGTCTGCTGCAGGAGAAAAGGTTGTAATAAAGGATGGTAAGCTGCTAGAAGGTGTAATAGACAAAGCTGCAGTAGGTGCAGAAAGTGGTAAAATTTTGGACGAAATAGAGTTTCTTTATGGGCCGTATGTAGCAAATAAGTTTTTATTCAACGTTACAAAATTGGGTATAGAATATTTGACGCAAATCGGCTTTTCCCTAAGTATTTCTGATCACGATCTTCCAAAAGAAGCTAAAGAAGAAATTAAAAAAATAATAGAGAAGACCAAAAAAGAAGTAAACGAAACTATAATAAAATTCAACAAAGGAGAGATAAAACATCTAATTGGGAGAACACCAAAAGAAAGCCTTGAACATTTCATAAAAATTATAGTTAGGAATTGTTTGAACGACGCGAGAAAAGTTTTAGAAAAGTATGCAGTAGAAAATTCTGTATTCGTAATGGCAAAAAGTGGGTCAAGAGGTAGCCTAGTAAATATAGTACAGACTTCTGCGCTTATTGGACAGGAATTTATCATGGGTGAAAGAATGGATATAGGCTATTACAAAAGAACATTCCCCCACTTTAAGAGAGATGATATAAGCTTAGAAGCGAAGGGATTTGTAAGCTCCGGTTTTAAGGATGGTTTGTCGCCGTTTGAGTTTTTCTTCGATGCGATGAACAGTAGAGAGTCTTTGATGGATAAGTCGCTAAAAACAAGGCATTCAGGGTATATGGAAAGAAGACTTATAGGCGCCTTACAGGACCTCAAGGTTGAATACGACGGAACTATTAGAGATAGTTCTGGGAAAATTATTCAATTTGGCTTTGGTGAAGACTCGCTAGATCCTTCTAAAACTGAAAAGGGTGGTATAAACGTTGAAAGAATCGCAGAAAGAATCTTTAGTTGAATTGCCAAAAGTTGTGTTAGAAAACATTGAAAAAGTAGCTCAGAAGAAAAAATTGACTAAAGAGCAAAAAGAACTGTTAAGAAGAGAGGTCGAAAAGGTGTACATGAAACAGAGGATAGAGCCGGGAGAAGCTATAGGAATAATTGCTTCACAAAGTATATCTGAACCAGCTACACAAATGACGATGAAAACCTTTCACTTTGCTGGCTCCGCAGGAATAAAAGTCACACAAGGTCTTCCTCGTTTAATAGAAATCTTTGATGCTAAACGTGAGCCAGAAACTCCTATGATGACTATCTACTTGAACAAGGAATATAACAATGCAGAAAGTGCGGAAAAGTTTGCAGAGGAGATTGTAGAAAGAAAAATTGTTAACATAGTTAAAAATGTTTCAATAAATCTTAATGAGGGTGTTATAGAAATAGAACTTTCTGACAGAAAAAGAGAAGGAACAGTAATAAAGAGTATAAAAGATTCTTTGAAAAACGTAAACGTGAGGACAAGAGGTGAAAAGATAGTAGTGGCTCCGAAAGAAGAACTCTCAATAAAAGATCTGCAAAAACTAAGGAACGAGATACTAAAAATTAAGATAAGCGGTATCAAAGGGATTGAAAATGCTGTTGTTAGAATGGAAGGTAACGATTGGATAATAACTACAATAGGAAGCAACCTTGCTGACATTCTTAAATTGAAAGAAGTGGATGAACGAAGAACCGTAACAAACGACATCCATGAAACTGCCAAAGTGCTTGGAATAGAAGCTGCTAGAAACTTAATAATAGGAGAAGCTACAAAAACGCTTCAAGAACAAGGGTTGGATGTAGACGTGAGACATGTTATGCTTGTAAGCGATATAATGTGTTTCTCTGGAGAAGTAAGACCTATAGGGAGATATGGTGTTGCTGGAAGTAAAACTTCCATACTAGCTAGAGCTGCTTTTGAAGAAACAATAAAGCATTTGGTAAGAGCTAGTATAAGAAATGAGTCTGACGACCTAAATGGTATTTTTGAAAATGTAATGATTGGACAAGTTATTCCTTCTGGTACTGGTATGTTTGATTTGATTGCAAACTTCCCAGAAGAAAAGAAAGAAGAATGATAAGTATTTAAGCTCAAATATTTATTATTCTGATAAATTTTGAAGGTGTAAGAAAATGGTAACACAAGAAGAAATTAGGTCTGCAGTGAGCAAAGGAGATGTAATTATAGGCTACAGAGAATCTATAAAATACTTAAAATCAAACGTTCCTAAGTTGGTAGTAATTGCAAACAACATTCCTGAGCGAATGAGAAAGGACTTGGAAGATGTGTCAAGAGTTTCAGGAGCAAAAATAGAAGTGTTTGAGAAGGATAGCGTAACCCTTGGTGTTATATGCGGTAAACCATTTCCTGTAAGCGTGTTAGTGATAAAATGACTATAGTACTAGACAACAATACAATAAACCTCATAACATTCTTTGAAAATTTTACTGGTGTTACAGTAAAAGACTGCATAGTAGACGAGGAGACGAATACTGTGTATTTTCTTGTAGAAGAAGGTAAAATAGGTCTTGCTATAGGCAAGAATGGTGTTAACGTTAAGAGTGTTGAGAAAGCTATTAATAAAAAGGTAAAACTGATAGAATTCTCTTCAGACGTTTGTAAATTTATAAAAAACCTAATACCAAAAGCCAACGATATATCCATCAAGAACGATCATGAAAAAAGAATTGTAGAAATAAAGGTTGAAAAGAATGAAAAACCTTCTGTGATCGGAAGAGACAAAAGAAAATTAAAAATTATGGAAGAGATATTAAGAAGGAATTATAAATTTGATGAACTGATTGTAAGGTGACTCGCACATGCCAGGAGAGTTTAGCGCAAGGAAGTTAAAAAGAACGAGAAAAAAGTTTAGATGGAAGAGTATAGCCTATAAAAGAAGAATGTTACAACTTTGGAAGAAGGACCCGCTAGAAGGCGCGCCGCAAGCAAGAGGAATAGTAATCGATAAACGTGCTGTAGAGCAGAAAAAACCAGCATCTGGTCTAACAAAAGCTGTGAGAGTTCAATTGATAAAGAACAATGTTCAAGTAACTGCTCATGTACCAGGGGAAGGTGCTATAGATTTGATAAACGAGCACGATGAAGTGATTATAGAAAAGGTTGGTGGAGGACAAGGAGGACCAAAAGGAAGTATGGTTGGTATAAAGTATAAAGTCGTTAAGGTTAACGGTGTTGCTTTAAGCGAAATTTTGGCAGGTAAGAAACAAAAGCCTGTTAGGTAAGGTGTATGACAGAAATCAAACTTTTCAACAAATGGCCTGTAGACAACATAGAAGTTAAAGATCCTGGATTAAAAAGATACATAAACTTAAAACCTGTAGTAATACCAAAGAGTGGAGGTAGGTTAGCAAAACAACAATTCCATAAGTCTAATGCTAACCTTGTTGAAAGGTTAATAGGCAAACTTATGGTTCCGGGTCATAGAGGCAAAAAACATGTGATTAGTTCTGGCGATGTTGTAGGGAAGTATATAACTGTTTATAAAATTGTAAAAAGGGCTTTTGAAAAAATAGAAAAAGAAACTGGAATGAACCCAGTAGAAGTCTTTGTCAGAGCTGTAGAAAATGCTGCATTAAGAGAGGAGATAGCAGCTTATCAAGTAGGTGGTATTATAGTAAGGAAGGCTGTTGTTGTTTCTCCACAAAGAAGGGTTGATATAGCACTGAGAATGATTGCACAAGCAGCTTACAGAAAAGCTCATGGAAAAAAAGAAAACATTGTCGACGCATTAGCAAACGAAATAATAGGCGCTTATAAAAATGATAAAAGTAAGTCAGAAGCTATAGCTGAAAAAGAAAGAATAGAAAAAGAAGCAGAAGGTGCAAGATAATCTCATTGAAAAATGATTAGATATTTGTTTCTATACTAACGTAGATGCTAAATCTTTTAATATTAAGAAAAATTAATAAAATTACTACCATAACGTAACCCTACAGGTAAGATTAACTAACAGGGATGTTGGAGAAGATGGTAAAAATGAAAAAAGTAAGACTAGACCTGTTCAAATTACACAACGAAAATGATAAAGGACAAGAAAAATTAAAGAAGTTAACAAAAATTTTTAGTGAAGTAGAACACGCTCAAAAATGGATAAAACTAGAATCTGCCTGTTTAGCTAATAAATTTGAAAATTAAAATATAACTCAAATAAATAAGGAGGTGAAAAATGCCCAAAAAAGAAATGACAGAAAGAATATTGGAAGTGATGAAGCATCCAGAAAGGATCAGAAACATTGCCACATCTAGCCATGTGCACCATGGGAAAACTTCTCTAACAGACAATCTAGCTGCTTTAGCTGGTATGATATCAGAGAAAGTGGCAGCTGATGTAGAGACAGGAATGCTTACATGGATTGACGAAAGGTCTTATTGACCCGTTAACAAGAACGTAAGCGACAGCTAACAATATATGGTGCAAACGTTTCAATGGTACATGAATTTGAGGGGGAAGACTATCTTATTAATCTTGTAGATACTCCTGGACACGTGGATTTTGGTGGGGATGTAACTCGTGCGATGCGTGCAGTAGATGGAACAATTTGTCTAGTATGTGCAGTAGAAGGAATAATGCCTCAAACTGAAACAGTTTTTAGACAGGCACTTAGGGAACGTGTAAAACCTGTTCTTTTCATTAACAAAGTTGATAGGTTAATAAAAGAACTTAAGCTTAGCCCAGAAGAAATGCAAAAAAGGTTTGAGGAAATTATTCAAGAAGTAAATGGTTTAATTCAAAAGTATGCTGAGGATGAATACAAGAACAAGTGGATGGTTAATGTTGTCGACGGTTCTGTAGCTTTTGGTTCTGCAGTTAAGAAGTGGGCCATATCTGTTCCTTTCATGAAAAAAACTGGAATTACTTTTAAAGATATAATCGACCTTACACTCTCGGGTAGAGAAGATGAACTTGCAAAAATCGCACCACTTCATCAAGTAGTTCTAGACATGATTGTCAAACACTTGCCAAGCCCGCTAGAAGCTCAAAAATATAGGTTAGGAAAAATTTGGAAAGGAAATTTAGATTCTGAAATAGGAAGGCAGATGCTTTCTTGTGATATGAATGGGAAGCTTATGATGATTATAACAAAAGTTGTTCCTGATCCTCATGTGGGTTATGTCGCCACTGGAAGGATTTTTTCTGGTAAAATTTACAAGGGAAAAGATGTGTACTTGATTGGCCAACGTAAGCAAGAAAAAATACAACAAGTAGCTGTTTATAAAGGTGCAACCAGGATACCAGTAGACGAAGTTGTAGCTGGAAACATAGCCGGAGTTGTTGGCATACCAGACGCGTTCACAGGAGAAACTGTATGCGAGCCTGGCATGACAGTAGAACCTTTTGAAGAAATTAAACATTTGTTCGAGCCTGTTGTGACTAAATCTATAGAACCTAAAAACCCTATGGAACTTCCTAAGCTTATCGAAGCACTCAAGAAAATAGGACGAGAAGATTCTGTTCTTCAAGTGAAAATAAATCAAGAAACTGGCGAATATCTTGTTTCTGGGTTAGGTGAACTACATTTAGAAGCTAAAGTAGAAAACAAGCTAAAAGAGCTTGGGATAGATGTTGAAATGAGCAAACCTATTGTAGTATATCGTGAAACTATCTTCAAAAAGTCTCCAGAAGTAGAAGGGAAGTCGCCAAACAAGCATAACAAGCTTATATTTGTAGTAGAACCGCTCGAAGATGAAGTATACAAAGCTATGGTTGAAGGTGAAATACCTAGCCAACTTGAAATAAGAGGGAAACATCTAGAAGTCATCAAGAAGATATCAGAACTTGGAATGCCGTATGAGGAAGCAAAGAATATACTAGTAATTCATAACAAGAATGTGCTCATAGACATGACAAAAGGTATTCAGTACTTGAACGAAGTAATAGAAATGGTTAAGGATGCCTTTAAGGAAGTTTGCGAAGATGGACCATTGGCAAGAGAACCATGTATAAAGGTTAAAGCAAAGCTTGTAGACGCTGAACTTCATGAAGATCCTGTTCACAGAGGGCCTGGTCAAATAATGCCAGCTGTAAGATATGCTATTAGACAGGCCATACTAAAAGCTGATGCAACACTCCTTGAACCTAAGCAAACCATAAGAATAGACTCGCCATCAGAGCTTGTTGGAAGTGTGATAAGAGAAGTGGAGAGTAGGAGGGGACAAATACTAGACATGAAAGANGAAAAAGGAGTTACTATAATCACTGCGAAAATGCCTGTAAGTGATATGTTTGGTTTTGATGCTAGTCTTAAATCTGCTACGTCTGGACGCGGTTTTTACAGCTTGATAGAAACTACTTTTGAAAAGTTGCCTGCTGANCTAAGAGATGAAGTAATAAAATCTATAAGGAAGAGAAAAGGCTTACCTGAAGAAATACCTAAACCAGAGGTGTAAAATATTTAAATATGAAATATAATTAAAGATATACCAAAAAGGGTGATTGTTTGCCTGCAAAGCCACATTTGAACATAATAACAGCTGGACATGTAGACCATGGCAAATCTACTTTAGTCGGTAGATTGCTCTTCGAGTCTGGTGCTATCAGAGAAGAAGAACTAAGAAAGTTACAAGCTCTTGCACAAGAATTTAAGATTGAAGGCGCAGAGTTTGCTTACATAATGGATAAAGAAAAAGAAGAGAGAGTTCGTGGAATGACAATAGACATTATGCATAAGCCATTCGAAACTAACAAATACTTCTTCACTATCATAGATTGTCCTGGTCACAGAGACTTTGTTAAAAACATGATAACTGGAGCCTCACAAGCTGATGGTGCTATTTTAGTTATTTCTGCTAGACCTGGCGAGGGTGTTCAAGAGCAAACGAAAGAGCATGTTTTCTTGATAAAAGTTTTAGGTATAAGCCAGCTTATTGTAGCAATAACAAAAATGGATTTGGCAAATTGGAGTAAAGATGTTTATGAAAAATTGAAAAACGATGTTATTGCTTTGCTTAAGCCTTTAGGTTTTGATGTAAACAAAATACCCTTTATTCCTATATCTGGTCAGCTTGGTGAGAATCTCTTCAAAAGATCAGACAAAATGCCATGGTATACAGGACCAACTTTAGTTGAAGCTCTAGACATGTTCCAAATACCTCCAAGACCTGTAGATAAACCTTTAAGATTGCCCATACAAGATGTTTACAGCATAACAGGTGTAGGTACAGTACCTGTTGGTAAAGTTGAAACAGGCATACTAAGAGAGGGTGATAAAGTAATATTCGAACCTTCTGGAGTAATAGGCGAAGTAAAGTCTATAGAAATCCATCATCAAAGAATACCAGAAGCTAGACCTGGTGACAACGTAGGTTTTAACGTTCGAGGAGTTGCAAAAGAGCAGATCAAGAGAGGTGATGTTGTCGGGCATCCAGACAATCCACCCACAGTAGCTAAAGAATTTACTGCACAAATAATTGTACTACAACACCCGACTGTGATTACAGCCGGATATACCCCCGTTTTCCACTGTCATACTGCAACTCAAGCTTGTACTATTGAAGAAATAATAGCAAAAATTGATCCAAGAACTGGACAAGTTATCCAAGAAAAGCCTGATTTCATCAAGACTGGTGATGCAGCTAGGATTAGAGTAAGACCACTAAGACCATTTGTGATAGAGAAGCAATCAGACTTCCCTGAACTAGCAAGGTTCGCTATTAGAGACATGGGAATTACAGTTGCAGCTGGAGTTTGTTTAGACGTAGTTAAAGCCAAGTAGCTATTTAACCGTATGTAAACTGCGAGTAATAATAATAATTGAAATTTCTCCTATTTTTAATTTATGAGACTACCTGCTGCTGTTAGATGGCATATAAAGTTTAGAGAAGCTAAGAGTAAAAGCGAAGCTGAATATATAATACAAGTAATCAACCTATTTCAAAAAAGACTGAAAGAAAAGTTTTCTTCCATTCTGGATGTGGCATGCGGTAATGGTAGGTTACATCCTTTTCTTAGACGAGCTGGTTTTGATGTAACAGGAATAGATAATTCAAAAGAACTTATAGAAGAAGCGAAAAAGAGTTTCCCAAAATTTAAAGATTTCTATCACTTAGGAGATATGAGAAATTTTAACTTAAATAAAAAATTTGATGTAGTGTTGTCGTGGTTTACAAGTTTTGGTTATTTCGAAAGTGACAGAGTTAACCTAAAAGTTCTAAAGAACATTGCCAAACATCTTCGAAAAAATGGCATATTTCTTTTGGATATACCCAATGCACCAATTGCAGCCGAAAGAATCGTATCAAACCCAAATATTATACAGTATGCGGATAATTTTGTAGAGATATGCAATCAGCGAATAGAAACTAGAAAAGTAACACTTTGGGTGCTAAAGCAGAATTTCTATATCAAACGTGGCAGAGACTTAAAATTTGTAAAAACTGAAATGAAAAAAGTAAGAATTTACTCTATTCCTGAAATCACTAAAATGCTTAAAAGTGCTGGTTTAAAGATTCTCAAAATTTTTAACTCAGGAACCTTTGAAAAGGTAACAGAACATGATAAACAAATGCTTATTGTATCTAGAAAGCTCTAAAATTTGAGAAAAATCTTCTAATAGAAAAGGATTTAAATAAGCGCTAACTAAGGATGTTAATATGCAGTTAGCAAAAATAAAACTAAGTGGAAAGGATCCTGCGCAACTAGATAGCATATGCGCTGAAATAAAAGAAATAGCAAAAAAGTTTGGTGTAGACTACAGAGGACCTATACCATTGCCAACAAAAATACTTAGAGTAACTACGCTTAAAACACCGTGTGGTGACGGTACTGGCCATGGAAATGCAACCTATGATAAGTGGGAGATGAGGATACATAAAAGGTTAATGGAAGTTCAAGCAGACGATAGAACATTAAGACAAATCATGAGAATAAACGTTCCGCAAGATGTTCACATAGAAATAAAACTACAGAGTTAATTTATTCTCTGATTACAATAGTATTTTTAATGTCTCTCACAATCATTATTTCTGGTCCTGCCGGAAGTGGCAAAAACACGCTTGCCGAAAGATTGGCAAAAAGGTACAAATTAAAACTTTATACTGGTAGTGNCTTCTTTAAGAAAATAGCAAAGAGATATGGTTTTAATTTTCGGAAAAACTTTTGGGATAGTGAGGAAGGTATGAAATTATTAGAAGTAAGGGGTAGAGATAGTTCTATAGACAGAGAGGTAGACAACCTTCTTTTAGAGATTGCTAAAAAAGGTAATGTAGTTATTACCTCATGGACTTTACCATATTTGGGTGCCCCTGGAATTAAAATATTTATAACAGCCAGTCCCGAAGAGAGGGCTGTAAGAATAGCTAGAAGGGATGGAATAGAATTTAAAGAAGCTCTAGAAGTAGTAAAAAGAAGAGACGAAGAAAATGTGAACCTTTATAAGAAAATATACGGTTTCAATTTTGGTGAGGATTTGAGCGTATTTGATATAGTCTTAGACACTACTGATATGGGAATAAAGGATGTGGAAAGAGAAGTTGTTAAGCGTATAGAGTCTCTTAAAAAGGATAAATAATTTTTTGGAAATATATTTTTGATTTCAGATTTGAATTTAAAAAGAATGTTTATAAAAAATTTTGTGCCTCTATCAAACTCTAAAATCAAATGTCCAAGATGCAAAGCTAAAATTCCTAAGCAAATACTACAAAAAACCGGCGGGAAATGTAATAATTGTGGATACTTGATAGCAAGTTCTGTTGAAAAGTTTTTAAAAAGAAGTGTTTAAAACTTTTTACGACATTTTTTACAAAGGTATAAAGACTTATACTTAAAAAGTTTTCCAACTTTCTTCACAGATTGACCACAACCATCACATTTGGTATGCACAAATATTTTTTGGATTTTAAGTTTAAATTTTTATTCTACAAGAATTGTAGTTTCTGTAACAGCAACTGGTCTTCCTGTTTCTTCTTTCAAAGGAGGGTATGCTACTATAGCGCTTGCTTCTAAAAGTTCTCTGAGTGCCATTTCCATCTTTATCTTTGGTATGTTTTTTATCCACCTGGGACTGAAAGGTAAGCCTTCAAACTCAGTTTTGGCCAGTTCTAGTATTTTTCTCGCTTCCCACATTCTTACTGGTTTATCTTGCTCGAACCTATATATACAAGGGGGTTCTGACTCTTTCACAAAACCTGACCCATCAGTGACGAAAACTTCTATGGCTATTGCTTGATCATGTATTTCATCTTGGATGTTGTTTTTAACATTTGGTATAGAAGGTGGTGCATGCACCACATACCTATCTAAACCGTGACCTGTTAAGTTTCTAACTACCTTAAGCCCGAACGATGTTACAGTATCTTCAATTGCCTCTGATAGCTCGCAAACTTTTGCACCCTTCCTTACTAAACTTGTTGCCTTTTCTAATGCTTTCTCCGACGCTTCTATCAATGGACTTTTACAATTACCTACACATACAGTAAATGCTTGATCCCATATATAGCCGTTCACTTGCACGCCAAAATCTATTTTCACTAAATCACCATCCTTAAGAATTAAGGAAGCGTCAGTTGGAGAGTAGTGTGCTGCTATTTCATTAACACATACGTTTACAGGCCAAGCGAGCTTTCCCTTTTTATCAATTATTAACTTCTCTATAGTTTCTGCGACGCTCAATGCTGTAGCATTCTCAAACTTAATACTTTTAGCGTATTTCAGAACTTCATCAGAAATACTCTTAGCTTTCTTATAACATTCCTTTGCTTCTTCTTCCATGGATATAAATTAACTTCTGACACAAATTAATATATGATAAAAAGTCTTACGCTGTATCTGATCTTGCTCATGACTTTAATTTTTATCCTTCAAAACATGATAGACTTAGATAGTTTCGCGTTTACTCCGGCGCTAATCCTAAAAAGACCTTGGACGCTTCTTACTTCTATTTTCTTACATGCTGACACAAGTCATCTGGTTTTTAATATGTTCGCTTTGTTCATTTTCGGGAGTTATTTAGAAAGGATAATCCCTCCAAAAGACTTTCTTGTGTTGTTTCTTCTTTCTGGAGTAATAGGCAACATAGGGTATATGATAACAGCCTTTGATCCGAGTATCCCAGCAGTAGGAGCTTCTGGCGGTATTTATGGCATTATAGGAGGGCTTGCAACTATAAGACCTTTCGCTATTGTTTATATCAACTTCGTGCCTCTCCCNATGATACTTGCTGCAATCTTGTGGGGTATTTCCGAATTTTTAGGACTTTTTACGCCTTCCTATATTGCACGAGGGGCGCATTTTTTTGGTTTATTGTTTGGTATCATCTACGGACTCTATATAAGAAGGTTTTTAAATTCAAAAAGGCATAGATTTTCTAGCTACTTTGCACGGGNTCGTGCTATATGGTGAATAAATGCAGAAAACCACTTTAAAAAACATAATTAAAATCGTTAAATGTCTAGAAGAGACAAAAAATGACTGGATTTGGCTAACAGCTATAGCAAAACGCGTAAAATTGCATAGAACTACTGTTTCTCGCCTTATCAATAAGCATTTAACACTCTTTATTGAGCAGACCACAATAGAGCCTTTCAATATAAAAATGATAAAACTTAAGCCAGATTCTGACCTTCAATCTATTTTGAAATTTTTGTTAATAAAGGAGAAAGTCAAGAAGGGTTAGGAAATTGAGAAGTTTGAGAGCTTTCAATCGCTTCAAATCGATTTGAATCGATTTTTCCTGTATACCGAACCCATCCTTTGTTATACTTCTCGAATCGCTCAATTTCAGTAGTTCTCTTGAGCATATTGGATAGTAATCCACGAAGAGCAGAAACGCTTATCCCAAGCTTAGACGCCAACTCTTCGTAGCTTATTTCCTTAGCTTCCTTAACCATCTCTAATAGTTCTTTCATTTTATTTGTCAAAGGTAACTGTGCTTCAATTTTTTCTATTTTTCCGGTCAATTCTGACCTGATAGGTTCAGGAGTCTTTTTTACTATATTTTTAAGGTCAATAAGTATATTTTGAATAATTTCAAATCTTTTTTGATCATTTTCTTCATGTATTTTCATTAAATTAGCAAATTCTGGTATTTTTTCATCAAATTTATGGTCAAACCAATCTTTTGTTAACATTTGGGATTCAATTCTATCTAAAGAAGACTCGATCCTCTTAATAAAATGCGCTGTATAACCAGCTGCAACTCCTAGTTGCAAAGAATCTTTCTGAAGTTCCAACGACTCTTGAGGCAGGATTCCTTCTTCGCTTTGAAGCGATTTGAAGCGATTTAAATCGATATTTGAAGCGCTTTGAAGCGCTGTTGCATCGCTTTGAAGCGATTCGTTCTTGCCTCTTATTCTTAATATCTGCTTAATTTTGCTCCAAAAACCCACACTAATCATTTTACTATTTGAATTCTCACTTTATAAAGTTTTTCTTAAACTCTCACTTTCTTTCTAAAATTTTATAACTTTGTTATGAAAAACTCTTCAGGTGTTTTCTTCTATCCGATCGTAATGAACTCTCACTTTACCAAAAAAGCTAAACAACGATTACTCAATCTCATCAATACACTCTAAAATATATATCTCATCACATATTCTGACAAAACTCTCACTTTTCTTGACTATTATATACAGTAAAATATATATCAAATAATAGAAAATTATTTATTAAATAGGTATAATTGTACCAAAAATATGGAAAAGTTTCTAATAGCATTTGATATACCAGCTAATGAACGCCTTTTTAGGAAAAAAATAAACCAAATTTTGAAGAAAATTGGTGCAAAAATGGTTCAAAAGTCGCTTTGGGAATCGAACGATCTTCCTAAGTTGTTAAGAATTGCTATATTAATCAAAAATGTAGGCGGCACTGTATACATTTACCAAAGTAAAGTCCTCTTTTCATAATTTATTCTCACCAAAATATATTTTCCAGAGCATACAATTATAATAAAATAAGCCCAAATTACTTGGAGATAATCTGTATTATTCATAAGTATACAAGAAAACTTTATCTTTACTTAGAGATAAAAATATAATTATGAGCTCTGACTTAACAAACTTCAAAAGTGTAAACAAGATGTTAGGTGAGTTAAAGCTCTTAACAAGAAGTAAAAACACAGAACTCACCTACTTAAAGAGTCTAAAAAACTTCTTTAACCATATAGGAGTTTCAGACCCAGACATGCTAATAGAAAAAATAAAGAACAAAGAGATTGATGCAAACGAAATTTACAAGCAGTATGTTGTTAGCTTGGCTTCCCGAAACATTGCCCCCAAATCTGTAGCAGCATGGGCAGCTGGAGTTAAAAAATTCTTCTTAGCTAACGGGATTGAAGTAAAACCTATCCCAATAAAGGTCTATCCTCTTCATGAAGATACTCTGCCAACAAAAGAAGATCTTAAAAAGGTGTTAGAAACCTCTTCTTTAAAAGCTCGTTTATGCATTCTAATCTTGTTGTCTTCAGGTTTAAGGGTAGGGGAATTGCATCAACTTAAAATTGGCGATATAGAGCTAGATAAAGATCCTCCGGTAATAAGGGTAAAAGGAATTAGTGCCAAGGAAAGAAAAAGTAGGATAACATTCATTTCACCACAGGCCAAGGAAGTTTTGAAAGAATATTTAGAAAAGAGAAAATTGAACGAAAACATAACATCAGATTCTCCTTTACTCGTTACAGATGATGGAAAGCCTATGTCCTACCAAAATCTACAATACATTCTAAACAATGCCTTCAAAAAAGTTGCAAAAAGAGTTGGAAAACGATATTCCTTACATCCACACTCTCTTAGAAAATGGTTTAAAACTCAATTGATATCCGCCGGAACTCCCGGTCCAATAGTTGACAGGTTAGTAGGACACTCTAGATACTTAGCTAGTGAGTACGAGCTTTATACAGAAGAACAACTCAGGCAGTGGTACTTAAAAAGTATGGATGCCTTGATGATTTAACTTTTCTCTTTTATCTGTGACATTTTTACTAATACATTGTCTAAAGCTCTTGCTACTTCTTCACCAACACGCGTTAGTTTTACTATTTTTATTCTACCCTTCTTTTCAAATTCTACAAGCCCCAAATCGTTGAATAAATCCAACAACTTAACGGTATGAGAATAAGTTATATCCGTATTTTTAGAGAGAATTGTTGCATATTTTGGCCCATCTCGCAACATCACCAACATTTTCACGGGTTTTAATCGTAAAAACAGACGTGGTGCAAGTTTTTCGTGCACAACCAATTGGAACACCCTATTTAAAATAATTGAAAAGGTAGTATTTATATTTGAAACATATTTGTTTTTTAACATATTTGGCTTAGGATGTTTTAGATAATATATTTTATAGAATAATCGTGTGCGGTTTTAATAAGAATTTTAACCGGAAATACAAGTTAAATATCATGGAAGAAATCTTTAAGAAACATGCGCTTATTAACGCAATAGAACATAAGGGTAAAGCTAGCGTTCAAGCTGTCTTGAGTAGGTCTTTAGCTGAAAGACCTGAACTAAAAACCAGAATTAAAGAGGTTATTAAAACTATTCAAAAAATAGTTGACGAAGTAAACACGCTCTCAATAGAAGAGCAAAAAAGGATTATAGAGGGGCTTGGCGTAAAATTAGAAAAGAAAGTAAGAGAAGGGTTACCTGATCTTAAGAACGCAGAAGTTGGAAAAGTAGTAATGAGATTAGCGCCCTTTCCTTCTGGCCCTTTACATTTAGGTAATGCAAGGATGGTAATCCTGAACGATGAATACGTGAAAAAATATAAGGGAAAATTGTTGCTTGTTTTCGACGATACAATAGGCAGCAAGGAAAAGAGTATACTCCCAGAAGCTTATGAAATGATAGAAGATGGGTTAAAATGGTTGGGAGTAGAATTTCATGAAAAAGTGTATAAGTCTGATAGGCTCGAATTGTTTTACAAGTATGGAAGAGAGATTATAGAAAAGGGATTTGCATACGTTTGTACATGTTCAGAAAATGAAATTAGAGAGAATAGAAGAAATGGAGTAGAATGTGCATGCAGAAATAGGAGTATCCAGGAAAACCTTGATTTATGGGAGAAAATGCTTGAAGGAAAATTCAAAGAAGGCGAAGCAACAGTAAGAATAAAAACAGATATGAAGCATCCAAATCCTGCTTTTAGGGACAGAGTATTGTTTAGGATTAGTGAGAGAGAACACCCAAGAGTAGGAAAGAAATATAGAGTATGGCCAATGCTAGAATTCTCTTGGGCAGTGGATGATTGGTTGTTAGGAGTGACGCATATTCTGAGAGGAAAACAGCTTGTTATAGAGGATATGATGGAAGAATTTATATGGGAAAAAATGGGTTGGCCAAAAAGGGAATTCATTCATTATGGAATGTTAAAGATAGAAGGAGCTGTTTTGAGTAAGAGCGAAACAAGAAAAATGATAGAGAAAGGNGTTATAAGTGGTTGGGAAGATCCTAGAACATGGTCGTTACAATCATTGAGGAAAAGAGGGTTTCAACCTGAAGCTATAAGAAAATTTATAATCAAGATGGGTTTAAGCGAGGCAGATGTTGCTGTCCCGTTGGAAATCCTGTACGCAGAAAACAGAAAGTTAATAGACCCTATAGCAAACAGATACATGGCAGTAATTTCACCTGTATGCGTTTCTGTAGAAAATGCACCAGAAGTCTTTTCCGCAGAAATTAGAATGCATCCAGATTTTCCAGAAAGAGGAACAAGAAAAATACCAGTTAATCCTCAAAAAATATACTTGGAAAGGGAAGATATAGAAAAGTTAGAAGGTAAGGAAGTAGGGTTAATAAACCTTTTCTCTGTAAGAATTGGTAAAAAAGTCGAATTTTTAAGTAATGAGATAAGCTATGAAATTCCGAAAATTCATTGGGTGTCTGAACCGAATGTAGAAATTAAGATAATAATGCCAAACGGAGAAGTGAAAAAGGCCTTGGCAGAGCCGTCAATAAAAGAGCTTAAAGAAGGGGAAATTATTCAACTTTATCGTATAGGCTTTTGTAGAGTTGATAAAATGGGAGAGGATAAAGTTTTATATTTTGCGCATAAATAGTATTAGAGATGATTGTATGCCAAAAGCTTACGTTAAATTTGAAGTCCCGAAAGAGTTGAGCGATAAGGTACTGCAACTAGTAGAAATTTCCAAGAATACTGGAAAGATTAAGCGTGGTACGAATGAAACTACTAAAGCTGTTGAAAGAGGCCAAGGACAGTTGGTCGTAATAGCAACTGATGTAGAGCCAGAAGAAATAGTAATGCATCTACCACCTTTATGCGAAGAAAAAAACGTTCCGTACATATTTGTTCCTAGTAAACAAGAGTTAGGAAGAAGTGCTGGGATAGACGTGGCAGCAGCTGCTGTTGCTATACTAGATGCCGGTGAAGGAAAAGAACTCTTAAAGGATATTCTAAACTCCTTGGAGAAGATCAAGAAACAGTGATTTTATGGCAGACGTTGCATATCCTGCAGAAGTAGTCCAGTTACTTGGAAGGAGCGGTGTTAAAGGTGTGCAACAAGTGAGATGTAAAGTTCTTGAAGGACCAGATAAAGGAAAAATTCTTATAAGAAATGTCATTGGCCCTGTAAGACTCAAGGATATACTCATGTTAAGAGAGACTGAAATGGAAACTGTTGGAAAATTAGAAAGTAGATAAAAATGAAGTGTTCTTTTTGTAAAAGACCTATAAAACCTGGAACAGGAAAAATGTTAGTGAAAAACAGTGGCGAAATAATTTATTGGTGTTCTTCTAAGTGCGAAAAAAACTACATGATGGGTAGAAACCCGAAAAAATTAAAGTGGGTTGAAAAGGCCTAGGCGATTACTTGCGAATTGGTATCGCCTTAAAGGAAAGGGATGTAGATTTTATCATTTCGCTCTTAAACTCCCGTAAAGAAATAAAAGTAGAGGAAATTCTCCTTCAAATGCTAAGAAAAAACATAAGCTCTTCTGATATTCTTTTCATCTTGCTCCAAATTTTAGGGCGAGATGGGTTTATAGAAGGTTCTAGAGGGGTCATAAAGGTTATAAAACCCATCGACGAGAAAGAAGCGTATATAGCTAAAAATAGGTTAATAGAAAGTTTGTCGAAAAGCACGAAAGTTTTTGTTACGCCCCTAGAAATAGGAAAATTCTTTCAATGCCCAAGAAGAATTTGGCTAGAGAAGGTTGTCATGTCTACTCAGAAGAAAGAAGAGAAAGGGAAAGTTTGGGATGGAGAAGCTTTGCATTTTGCAATAAATCAATTTGTTAAAAATCTTGAAAAGGGTATATCCAATGCTGTAGAAGATGCGGTAAACAATGCTATGGAAAAATACGCTGGAAAAATTGAGCTTGGAAAAGAAAAGTTAGTAGATTTTTTGAATAGGTTTTATGAATTCATGAAGGAAGAAGGTATATCCACTGTTTTTACTGAAAAACTTTTAGAATCCTTTTCAGAAGGATTGGTAGGAACCCCGGACTTGATAGGAATTTGTGAAGATGGCAAAATCATAACTATTGATATAAAGCTTGGTCAATTATCAAGAAAGGGTTTGAAAAAAGAGCACTTATTACAAATTGTCGGAGAGGCCNTTCTTGCAGAAAAATTCTTCAGGAAAAGGGTTGAAACGGCTTATCTAATTTATTTCGAATCTAACTCTCTTGCTAAAATTATTATCAGAGAAGATATGAAAAGGGAATTTCTGAGGTATAAGAGAGGTTTAATAAAGACTTTTAGAAGCAATTACATCCCGCACATTAGCAGGTTACCAAATTTCNAAAAAAGAGTCTGTCAAGGATGTCATGTGAGGCATGTTTGCGAAAACATAGAATTGTTAAAGAAGATTTAAATTTAACGATTTTAAGGATTTTTAAGAAGTTAAAAAGGAGAGTTGTTAGAATGGCAAAAAGAAAGAATACATCCAATATAGATGAAATAAAGGAATGGTTATTAAAAAAGCATGAAATGAAAGAGTGGTACTTTCACGAAATAAAACACGAATATGAAAAGGCTTCAAAGTATAAGTTAACAAGTGATGACAAGTTTAACTTAAGCTTTGCAATTCANGAGCTTATAAACGAAAAGAGGCTNGGATTTAGAGAAGGTAAAACCTATTTGATTGAGAAAGTGTAAGAAATTCAATATGGGCCGGTAGATCAACGGTAGATCGCCGCTCTTGCAAAGCGGAGAAGTTTAAAACTCCGTAAGCTCCGGGTTCAAATCCCGGCCGGTCCATTAAAAACAAACTTTTTTT
>JGI24721J44947_10002206_pt1 | contig 27824 bp, 17 predicted proteins | sample YelNatPaOPGAMG01_FD_44947 | JGI IMG/M metagenome (IMG submission 44947) | reverse complement strand
TTGTCAGCTAAACGATAATATTCCTGAGGATCTTGCCATGAATAAGGGCCTCCGCTGTACACGCCCGATGGTCCATTATCCGGCCAGGAACCTTTCCAGTCAGGAGGAAGTTTGGCAAATCCTGAAGAACTTGGAATGAAGGGACGTGTCCCGTCTAACGTGGCAACACTGTCTCGCATGGCATTGTAAAGTTCTTTGCGCGCATGGCCTTCATTGCCGCCTGTCCAGAGCAAAAGGCTGGGATGATTTCGAATACGCAAAATGGTGCTTGTCATATTGTTGATGAAAACAGACGATTGGAGAGGCCAATCGGGTGAACCCTTAAATTCACCTTGTGTATCGCCGGTAATCCAAAAATCAGACCAAACCAACAAGCCAAGACGATCAGCGGCATCGAAAAAGGCATCGGGTGGAGTGATGCCGCCGCCCCAAATACGAATTAAATTCGCATTGGCATTGCGACAAAGCAGCAATTCATGGGCATATCGGGCTGAATCACGATTCAACATCATATCAGGAACCCAAGCGCCGCCAACCAAATTTATCCTTTTTCCATTGACATAAAAATCACGTCGCGGATATTTTCCGGGGACTTCTACTAATTTCGATGACACCGTGCGGATACCAAATACAAACGACGTGTCGTCAGACACTTGATTATCTTCAATATATTGCAAACGGATGCGGTACAAGTTTGGTTTGCCATGATCAAAAGACCACCAGAGATGCGGATTTTTGAATCGCATCAACGGCTCATTGGCAGGATCAAAAGATACCTTTGAGCTCTGATTTGATTTCAAGGTAATGGTTTTGGAAAAAGATAAGGAATTGCCAACAAAATTTTCGGGCAAAATAGTCACTACTAATTTTCCTTTGGCAACTTGTTGTTGTGCATTAAACAAGGAAAGCGTCAATGAAAGATCGGCTACCGTGGTATCCGGCAATTGCGGTAACGTAGTCACAAGATGTGGACGACCAATCGTCACGAAGCCTGAAGTACGCAAATAAACCGGCAACCAAATGCCCATATTCCGATCACGAACCGGCGGAATCCAATCCCAACCTACGGAACAAAGCATGGTAACATTTTTGCCAATATCGCCCGTTGGACCTCCATTTTCAAAGAATGGCCCCATGGCTTTCAGTTGTTCTTCTGCCGGCGTTCCCGGAAAATCCAGCGGATAAATCTTAACGGCTAACCCATTTTTTTGTCCGGCCATAATGGCATTGCTCACATCCAAACTGTATTCGCCAAACATGCCCGCCATTTGTGTCGAATCGGCGAGTTGATGTCCATTTACCCAAACGGCTGCCCGATAATTGATTCCTTTAAATATCAGTTGAAAATGGCGCCCTTTATCTGAAGCAGGGACATAAAAAGTGGTTCGATACCAATAGGGTTTTTTCCATGGATTGGGATCGTTTGGTAAAAAACTGTATTGTTCAAGGTTATATTTTTTGTTGAAACTATCGCAGGCATCGGGAATGAGCATGTTGTTTAGCCCAATGTATGGATCAGGATACACATGATTGGCCACCAATCCGGTGAGTACCGTTGAAGGTACCTTGACCGAAAACCAATAAACAGGTGATTGGTATGCAGGCATTGAAAGCGTTGTTCCTTCAGCTTGAACAACAGCAGACGATTGCATCTTAAAATCAGTAAGTTGTACTTGTTTGATGACACCGTTTTGTGCAGTTGCAGCAATAACACACCAGGACGCAAGGAGTAAAAGTTTTCTTGACCAAAATGTAATGTTTAATGGTTGCATGATACGTATAGTTTTTGATGATTAAAGTAGATATGAGTTATCTTTGAAAGATCTTCTTGTATTTTTTCCCTTTTTCGCAAAGATAGATCAAAAGGAAAGATTTTTTTGACGTTATTTTATCAAAAATTGATACTTTTCCGCCAAACGAATGATTTAACAATGATCTAAAGAATTTTGATGATGTTTTTAAGCTACAATGAAAGAAAAAGTTTATTTTTGTTAGGGTGGATTGATTTCAACAACATGAGATCAAACTTTCATTATTATCTGTTTTATAATTAGTTATCCATTTTTTATCTGAATGATATGTTGATTTCTGTTTTAATCATAGCGCTTCTTTCCCTGTTTTTGATCATCTCGGCATGGTTATGGTTTCGCAGGGCACCTCGCCAAAATGATCCGTTGCTAACGAGTCTCGACGATTTAAGAATCAATTTGAGACGCATTGAACAAAATCTCAAGGAAGATTTTAAGAATAATCGGGAAGAGAATGCTTCCATAGCCAAAGATAACCGCATTGAGCTAAATGAAACTTTGAACGCTTTTAGGGCGGAATTGGCACAAACCTTAAAACTCATTACCGAACAAACGCATGAGGCGTTGAAAGAAATGAATGAGACACTTTCAAAAAAAACAGAGGCTTTGACCATCAAAATGGATGACAATAACCAATCGAATCGCGATACGATGACTGCTAACTTAAAAGAATTTGCCACTGAACAACGCACTAAAATTGACGAATTGACAAAAGAGCAACGGGAACTTAACGCTAAAACCGTTGAGCAGTTAGAAAAAATCACCAACAAAGTAGAAGAAAAAATCGCAGCGCTTCAAAATCAGGCTAAAGAAGAGAATACAGTGATGCGAAATACATTGGAAAATGTGTTGACTCGTTTTCAGGAAACGTTAGATAAGAACATCAACTCGTTCAATACCTTGCAAAAAGAGAAATTTGAGCAGTTGGAAATCAAACAAACGGAATTGGTGAAAAGCACCGAAACAAAGTTAGAATTCATCCGCATCACCGTTGAAGAAAAATTAGAAAAAACACTCAGTGAACGGCTTGGTCAAAGTTTTGAAACCGTCGGCAAACAATTGATCGAAGTGCAAAAAGGATTAGGCGAAATGCAAACGCTGGCTCAAGATGTTGGCGGATTGAAAAAGGTGCTGAGCAATGTGAAAATGCGCGGCGGCATTGGCGAAGTGCAATTAGCCATGCTTTTAGAACAAATCTTAGCCCCCGATCAATATGAAGCCAATGTCAAAACAAAAGCTGACAGCAACGATTTGGTGGAATTTGCCATTAAGCTACCCGGACGCGACGACAACAACAAACAAGTATGGCTGCCAGTCGATGCCAAGTTCCCTAAAGATGTCTATGAACAATTGCAAAGCGCTTATGATTTAGGTGATTTGATGCAAATTGAGGCTGCTCAAAAAGCTTTAGAACTCACCATCAAAAAAATGGCAAAAGATATCAACGACAAATACTTGGATCCACCTAATACCACTGATTTTGGAATTATGTTTTTGCCATTTGAAGGTATTTACGCTGAAGTGGTACGCAAAGCAAGTCTGCTTGAAGAACTGCAACGAACCTATAAAGTCATTGTAACCGGTCCAACCACCTTGGCAGCCATCTTGAATAGTCTGCAAATGGGTTTTCGGACGTTGGCCATTCAACAACGAAGCAGCGAAGTATGGAAAATTCTGGGCGCAGTGAAAAAAGAGTTTGAGAATTTTGGCGGCTTGATGCAAAAAGCACAAAAGAATATTCAAACGGGGCTTGATCAATTGGATGATGTGATGGGCAAACGCACAAAAGCCATTCAACGAAAACTCCGAAGCGTTGAAACACTCACTGAATCGGAAACAAAATTATTGCTTTCNNATGTGACTGACGATGATTATGCCGAATGACCATCCCTTGTTGTCAGATTTTTGTTTTTGGAATTGAGCGCTTGTCATANGATGGATGTTTCGACCGAGGGNAAATGGTTCAAAGGAGTTTCTAAGTATTTGATAATTAAGCTAAAGATGGCATTGGAGAATTCCTTTCCTTTTTTATGGAGTTAATGAAACATTGGAACGCAAGTATTCAANGGTGAAGCATTTTGATCCTTAAAACAAGTGCAAATTTTTTTCGAAAAAAATAATACAATGGCTAAATTAATTTTTATACCTTTGCAGTCACAAACCAAAAAATATAATAATCGTGAGTTTACTTAGCGAAAAAATGTCATTGTTTGATGCTCCGCAGAAGTATCAGGCAGCTGGAGTTTATCCTTACTTTCGTGCCATTGAGTCGGATCAGGACACCGTTGTAACCATTAATGGNAAACCGGTTCTGATGTTTGGATCAAATAGCTATCTGGGATTGACAAATCACCCGCGTATTAAAGAAGCCGCTATCAAAGCAGTGGAAAAATATGGTACGGGTTGCGCCGGTTCACGCTTTTTGAATGGAACGCTTGATATTCATCTTGAACTTGAAGACCGCTTGGCTAAATTGGTTCACAAAGAACAAGCCTTAGTGTATGCAACCGGATTTTCTGTCAATTCNGGCGTCATTCCTTGTTTAGCAGGGAAAGATGATTTTTTGCTGTATGATGAATTAGACCATGCGTCCATCATTGAAGGGCGACGTCTTTCGTTTGCCAATCAATTGAAATACAAGCACAATGACATGGAGTCATTAGAACGTCAATTGAAACGATGTGAACCTGACAAGGTGAAGCTGATTGTTGCCGATGGCGTTTTTAGCATGGAAGGAGATATAGCCAAACTTCCCGAAATGGTGGATTTGGCAAAAAAATACAATGCTTCCATCATGATTGATGAAGCACACTCTTTAGGTGTTTTTGGTCAGACAAGCGCTGGTATTTGTGAGCATTATGGATTGATTGACGATGTAGATGTCATCATGGGAACATTCAGCAAATCGTTGGCCACCATAGGTGGTTTTGTTGCTGCCGATAAAAACATCATCAACTTCTTGAAGCATAACTCACGTACTTTAATTTTTAGTGCCAGCATCACGCCGGCTTCCACAGGATGCGTTTTGGCAGCTTTGGATGTGATGGCTGAAGAAACTTGGCGTAAAGACCAGTTATGGGCTAATACGCATCGTGCCTTAGATGGTTTCCGCAAAGCAGGATTTGATATTGGTAAAACGGAAACCCCCATCATTCCGTTGTTTGTGCGTGACAATGCTAAGACATTTTTACTTACCCGAAAATTGATGGATGACGGAATTTTTGTGAATCCGGTTGTATCTCCCGCTGTACCGCCTGAAGATACCTTGATTCGTTTTTCATTGATGGCCACACATACTTTTGAACAAATTGATGAAGCCATTGAGAAAATTACACGTCATGCGCGATTGCTTGGCATTATTCCATAAATGACCAATTTATTTTCATTTGTTTGAAATAGAAAAAATGGATGATTCTTGTTCTGGATTTCAAAACATGAGTCATCCGTTTTTTTTTGTTCTCTTTTCTGCAATGATTGTTTTCTTCAATGTTGTTGTTGGATGCTTTGTAAAATGGCATAAGTTTCGCTGATGCTGTGAACGGAGTCAATAACGACGGAACGTCTGTTTTTCACTTCGCGCAGTTGACAACGGTGTGGATGTTGGCTCAGAAATGTCAATAATTTACCAAATATTTCCGATTGATAGTAAACAGATTGTGGATTAGAAACCAGATAAGCAATCCATTTGTCATTTTTCAAAATCATTTTTTCGATCCCGAAGGTTTTGGCAAGCCAGCGGAGACGAACTACTTGAATCAATTCTTTTCCCTGATCAGGAATAGGACCAAATCGATCAATCAGCTCGTTTTCAAACGCACTCAGTTCATTTTCATTGGCGATGTTGTCCAACTGTCGATATAGGTTCATTCGTTCTGAAACGCTTTCAATGTAAGAAGTCGGGAACATCATTTCAAAATCCGATTCAATTTGACAGTCAGCAACAAACTCGGTTGTTCGATGTTTTTCTTCATCCACTTGCTGATAAAGAGCCGAAAATTCTTCATCTTTTAATTCTTGTACCGCTTCGTTCAAGATTTTTTGATATGTTTCGTAGCCTAATTCGGCAATAAATCCGCTTTGTTCGGCTCCAAGCATGTTTCCTGCTCCCCGAATATCCAAATCCTGCATGGCGATATTGAAGCCACTGCCTAAATCCGCAAAATTTTCGATCGCTTGCAATCTTCTTCTTGCTTCAGAGGTTAATAGTTCTTCTGGAGGCGTGAAAAGGTAACAAAAAGCCTTTCGATTACTGCGTCCCACGCGTCCTCTCAATTGGTGCAAGTCACTCAAGCCAAATTGATGCGCCTGATTGATGATGATCGTATTGACATTGGGCATGTCAATGCCTGATTCAATAATTGAAGTGGAAATAAGCACATCGTATTCATAATCAATGAAATCTAATATAACTTGTTCCAATTTTTCAGGAGTCATCTGTCCATGAGCTACCGCAATGCGTACTTCGGGCAGTAGTCGTTTGACTCGTGCTTCCATCTCGTAAATGGAATGGATGCGGTTGTGAACGAAAAATACTTGTCCGTTACGATCCATTTCGTACGTGATGGCATCTCGAATCAGGTTTTCATCAAAAGAATGCCATTCAGTTTGAATTGGATAGCGATTGGGTGGGGGCGTATTAATGATAGATAAATCACGTGCTCCCATAAGCGAAAATTGGAGTGTGCGAGGTATTGGCGTGGCTGTCATGGTTAAGGTATCGACATTCACTTTCAACTGTCTTAATTTTTCTTTGACAGAAACGCCGAATTTTTGTTCCTCATCGATAATCAGAAGACCTAAATCCTTAAAATGAATTTGGTTGCTGATTAGTTTATGTGTGCCGATTAAAATATCAATTTGTCCTTCTTTCAGTTTTTGCTGCAGTTGCTTTACCGCTGCGGCTGAACGGGCACGACTAAGGTAATCGACTGTGCACGGAAAATCTTTCAATCGTTCGCTAAAAGTGCGGTAATGTTGTGCCGCCAAAACGGTTGTCGGAACCAGCACAGCCACTTGTTTGCCGTCAGTGGCAGCCTTGAAAGCTGCACGAATAGCAACCTCTGTTTTCCCGAAACCAACGTCGCCACAAACCAATCGATCCATTGGAAGCGTTGATTCCATGTCTTGTTTTACTTCTTGAGTGGCTTTGGTCTGATCGGGTGTATCTTCGTAAATAAAAGAGGCTTCGAGTTCTTGTTGTAAATAACTGTCGGGCGAATAACTGAATCCTTGTTCTGCCCGACGTCGAGCATATAGTTGAATTAATTCGCGTGCAATATCTTTGACTTTTTTCTTTGTTCGTTCTTTCAAGTGTTCCCATGCACCACTGCCTAACTTGTTGATACGTGGCGCTTCGCCTTCTTTTCCTTTGTATTTTGAAATGCGGTGCAACGAATGGAGACTGACAAAAATCAAGTCATCATCTTTATAGATCAATTTAATGACTTCTTGTCGTTTCCCGTTCACTTCGGTGCTGATTAGTCCGCCAAATAAACCAATGCCATGATCCACATGGACAACGTAATCGCCAATATTGAGTTGGTTTAATTCTTTTAACGTCATGGCGACTTTTCCCGTGCGTGCGCTGTCCGATCGCAACGAATATCGATGAAACCGATCAAATAACTGGTGATCGGTGTACATGCAGATGGATAAATCATGGTCAATAAATCCCTCATGCACTGTTTTTAGGAGCGGGATGAAAGTGATCTGATCACCCCGATCGTGAAAAATGGCGGCAATGCGGTCGTGTTGTTTTTTGCTGTCACTGCATACATAAAGTTGGTAGCCTTCTTCCATTTTTTCTTTGAAATGAGCACTGACCAAATCGAAGTTTTTATGAAATGGCGGTTGCAATGACGTGTTAAATAAAATATCGGTATCAATGTCAAAAGCAGGATGCAACCCGATTTCTACGGTTCGGAAAACGGCTGTGAGTTGATCCATATCAGTGCCATTGATAAACAGATTTAACGATTTATGTTCTTCGCTTTTTGATTCATTGGTTTTGATCAGCAGATCGTCGTATAAACTGTTCATCCGTTGATGAGCAAAGCTGTAATTTGAAAAAACCAGGATGGCGTCAGATGATATAAATTGAAAAAATGGGATCATTTCGTCGCTTTCTTGTTGCTTTAAGTCAGAAACAATGGAGGCCTTTGAAATGGTCTCTTTTGAAAGTTGAGATTCAATATCGAACGTTCGAATGGATTCCACTTCCGATCCAAAAAAGTCAATTCGAAACGGATTTTCATGAGAAAAAGAAAAAACGTCTAAGATGCTCCCTCTTATTGAAAACTGTCCGGGTTCATAGACAAAATCGACTCGCTCAAATCCATATTGAATCAGTAGATCAATGACAAAATGAGTGTCAACTTGCTCTCCAACATGCAAGGTTAAAGTATTGTCATTTAATCCATTGGAATTAATCACTTTTTCTGCCAATGCTTCAGGATAAGTTATCACCAACGCTGATGGTTGACTTGCCAAATGCTGCAGTACTTCCGTTCGAAGTATTTCGTTCGCAGCATCCGTTTTCCCCTGAACAAAGGTGCGTTTGTAGGAGGACGGGAAAAAGAAAATAGTTTCTTCGCCAAGTAATTGCTTCAAATCATTATACAGATAACCGGCTTCCTCAGCTTGATCAGACACCACAATCCATGTTTGAGGCTGTTTTAAATACAACGAAGCAAGAGCAATTGATCGCGCCGATCCCAATAAACCTTGAATGTTGAGATGTCGCCCGGAAGAATTCAACCATTTCTCAATTGAAACTATTTGTGGATGAGCGGCATATAACGTTAGTATTTCTGAAAGTTCCATAAGTGATACAAAGGTAAGAAAAAAGCTTTTTGCATGAAGCATCCTTCTTTTACTTTGCTCTTTTTTAGCTTATCCTGAATTGGGTGGTTTTAAAAAATGATCGGATAAAATGAGTTTGATTTTCTTTTTTTTAGAATTTGTTTTATCGATATCCTTCATCTGTCAGCATATCACCTTGAGATAATCATTCAACAAGAGAAAATAAAGTGACAAATGATTACAAAATCAATTAAAATGATGTATCTTTGTTATAAAAAAGAGCTAATCGGTGATGCAGATGAATGAAATAGCAATTAATGTAACTCTTTACTGAAAAGCGATTCATGGTTAAATGATCAATGTAAGAAAAGCACTTTCGTTTATATTCTTTATTTTAACAAATTATTAATCTTTCTCATTATGAAAACTGTTACGCTTTCTTTACTCCTTTTGTTGTTTACGTCTTGGTTTGTTCGTGCTCAAGTGGTGAATCCAATTCCAAATGGAAATTTTGTTCCAAATGGAAATTTTGAAAAGTGGGATTCTATTGTCTATCAGCAGCCGACATTTTATGGAATGAGCAGTAATGAAGAATCCTATTATTATGTTGGTATGCCTAACGTAACGCAGGTTCCTTCTATAGCCAATGGTTCTTATGCCGTTCAATTGAAAACGGTGGCTAGCGTTTCCGACACGGCGGGCGGAATTTTATCCAATGCAACGCTCCTCAATGGTCCTGATCCGGCCACATGGAAAGGCGGTATTCCTTGCAGTGTAATGCCTACCGGAATGAGTGGGTATTATGAATACAATGTCTCCGATCGAAGTGATTCTGCTGTGGTGGCCGTTCAGTTTAAAAAAAGCGGGTCGGTGTTGGCAACCTACATTTATTATCTAAGCGGGTTGCATACGACATCTACCAATTTTAATTTTACCTTTACGCCTGCTCTCAGCCAAACCCCTGATTCTGTTTTGCTTATTTTCTTATCAAGTGATTTGGTTCATTCTAAAAACGGAAAACCCGGCAGTACGTTGATTCTGGATAATGTCAGTTTTACCGGAGTAGCTTCACAACCGACAATGCTGAATGGCGATTTTGAGCAGTGGCAGACGCTTTCTACCCAGCCAAAATTGGCTGATTGGTATTCTAATCCTGATAATGTGGCACGAACTACGGATGCCAAAATTGGTTCATACGCTGTTGAATTAACAACCATAGCAAGTACGAACAACGGGAATTTCAGTTTATGGCCGGGTTATATTACCAATGGAAACTGGAGCAATAGTACGTTTGCCGGTGGTTTTCCTTGTGTTGTCTCAAATGATACGTTGGTCTTTTGGTATAAATATTCTCCGGCTAATCCCCATGATTTAGCCAATATTTCCATCAGTTTTAAGAAAAACGGGACATCGATTGGAGGAAACGGTACCACGTTAAGTGCGGCTTCCACTTACACCCTGGGGAAACTTCCCATCAATTTAGGTGGAAATATATCGGATTCTGCCATGATTCAAATTACCAGTTCTTATTGGCAGGGTCAAACTTGGGCTGATACGGCAAGAAGTTATGTTGGCGCTGTGTTGAAAGTGGATGGATTAGCTTTTGCCTCTGATTTGCGAACGGGAGTTACTGATCAGCAATTGAATACAAAAATTAGTTTTTATCCGAATCCAATGAAGGAATCGGGTCTGTTCCAATTTTCTCCTGACATGGATTTGAACAATGTGGAAATTACTTTTTACAGGGTAGATGGGGCAATGGTAAAAAAATTGCTTGTGCAAAATCATCACGTGGTAATCTCTAAAGCCGATTTTCCGGTCGGAATCTATTTTTATAAAATCACGCAAAAGAATAATGCCATCAAAACGGGTAAAATAGTGGTGGAATAAAAAAAAGGAATGCCTGATTGAATAAAAAACTGCCAATCTGTATCTTATGAACAAATTGGCAGTTTTGTTTTTTGACAAAAGTTGGTTTATTCTTTTCCAACGGCTTGTAAATAGGCTATTTGTTTTGTTTTGTAAGCTGATTTGGCATCTATTAGTTCATTTTCAGCTTGTTGCAACATGGCTTCCGATTCCAGCATGTCAGAGACATTGACCAAACCTGCTTTGAAGTTGTCCTGATTCAAACGCAAATTTTCTTCGGCTTGTTGCACTGTTATTTTAGCCACATTAATTTGAGCATAGGCTTCTGTCAGTTCATCCCACGCTTTTCGAATTTGCAGTATCAATAATTCCGAATTGTTTTCCAGGTCATTGGCCGCTTTTTGTTCTTTTAGATGCTGTTCTTTAATGGTGTGTGAGGCTTCCCACCAATCGGTCAGCGGAATTTTTACCGAAACGAATGCCAGCGTATTATAATCTTTCATGGTTGAGAAATTATAATAGGCTTCGCTTACTCCGACGCCGATTTCCGGCAGATAAGATCCTGTCTTGATGCGTGTTTGCAATTTTTGAGCCTTTACGTTGTCCTGCAATAATTTGTACTCTTCCCGATTTTGAAGTGCTTCTTGCGGACTGACGTAAAAATGTTCCGGCGGTACGATAGAATCAATGGACTGTGAAAATACCATACTGGAATCGTACGGGACACCTATGTACTGACAAAGTGCCATTTTGCTCAAAGCAATGCCATGCGTTAATTTCAATCGATTCATGTCCAGCTCACTCTGTTTGAGCGTTACTTTCATAACATCATTTCGGTTGATTAATCCTGCATGATAAGCATCATCGACTTGCTTGTAAAGTGAATCAAGAAAAAGAGTATATTGGTTAAGTGTTTTCATTTTTTCTTGCAAAGAAATCACTTGCCAAAAGGACTCTTCTGTGTGTAAAAGCACTTCGTTGGTAGCCAATTTTTCTTTTGACTGATTTGCCAAAACGCCGATGGTGGCCAATTTATTCCCGTTGATGATTCGTCCGCCTGCAAAAACAGGTTGCGTCAATGTCACAGCGGAAAGGATTCCTTTGTCAAAATAATTCAAATTCATTCCCGGGAAATAGGCAAACTGAGTTGGCGTTAAAAGCTGTGCGGGATTCCCGTTATAAACGGGTAAATTGCCTCCTGGAATGTCCATTTTCAATAACGGTTTGTCTGCCAGAAATCCATTGACGGAAGCGCTGACGTTCGGAAAATAGTTGGTCAGCGCAGCTGCTTTGACCTGTTTGGAAGTTTGTACATCCAATTTGGCGTTTTTTATGATGGTATTGTTACGAATGGCCAATTGTTTGCATTGTTCCAAATTGTACGATTTCTGTGCTGTGACATGTCCAAACCCGGTTCCAACGATCAACAACCCAATAATCAATGGTTTGATATAGGGTGTTGTGGCAGTTGATACTTTATCTTCTGTTATGATTTGATCGTGATGACGATANATCATCCAATAGGCTACCGGTAAAATTAACACTAATAAAACCATAGAAGTCAACGTTCCAAAGAAAATAACTACTCCCATCGGAGTCCATAAAGAACTTTGGCTCAACATCATGGGAACGACTCCCATTGATGCCGCCGCAGAAGTTAAAAAGATAGGTCGCATTCGTCGTTTTCCAGCATGGATGGCTGCGTCCATAATGGATTCATGGTGTTTGTAGCGCAGGCTTTCGGCATAATCGAGCATGATCATACCATTTCTGACAATAATGCCGACTAAACTGACAACACCTAAAATGGAAGTCAAACTAAAATCAACATGCATAATTAATACTCCAAGCAACGCTCCGACAATACTTAAAGAGGCTGAGCCGAAAACCAGCAACGCTAAACGAACTTTTTTGAAATGAAACATCAAAATCAAAAAAATGATTACCAAGCTGGCCAATAATCCTTCTATGATGCCGGGTAATGTTTCGGCGTCTGACTCGTGAGCGCCTCCATAGCTGAGTGTTACACCTTCCGGAATATGCACGGTCTGAACTACTTTTTGTACTTCATCGAATACATTATTCACATTTAAGCCTCGTGCAACATCCGCCATAATGGTCACGGTTGGAATTCCGTTGCGCCGAACCAATTGTCCTTGTGTCCAACATGGCGATACAGTAGCAATTTGCCTTAATGGAACAGACACGCCGGGTATCACCGAATGAATGTAGGTATTACTGATATCCGTAACATGCTGTTGTCCGGCTTGATCGGTTTTTAACATGACCGAAACAGGATAATCTTTTTCCCAAATGGTTGTCAATGGCAATCCGTTAAAGTTTGCGGCCAATTGGGATGAAACCATGGCCTCTGTAATTCCAATCTGATTGGCGGCAACACTGTTCAGATTCACTTTGGCAATCGGTTGCTGAGTCTCAAAATCAGTATGAACCCAACGTAACGAATTCATCATACGCATTTTAGCCAACATACTGTCGGCTGTTTGCATCAACGTTTGTTGATCATTGCCAGACAAACGGACTTCGATCATCGCCTGAACTGGCTCAAAATCAAGTTGTTTAAAGCGTACATAAGCATTTGGGAAATAGCGGGAATATTTATCGCTGTATTCATTCAGCAACGCTACAGTGGCATCGTTTGAAACCGTATTGACAATGAATTGAGCATAATTTTTGGATGGAAAATTAGGTGCATAGGTTGTGTGAAAACGAGGCGAACTGGTACCAATAAATGCAGTAATCGATTTTACTCGCTTGTCTTTGCGCAACATGTTTTGAAGGCTGTCGGCAACCAATTCCGTTTGTTGCAGCGAACTTCCATCAGGCAAATAAATTTCTACCGGAAATTGATTTCGTTCTGCTGTCGGCATCAACCGTTGTGGTACAAATTTGAATAAGATCAATCCGGCGATCACTGATAAACCGCCAATCCACAAGGTACGCTTTGGATGTTTGAACGCACGCATCAGGTATTTTTCGTAAGTAGATTGAATCAGATTCAATGTGTCAAAATGTTTTTTTACCGGTTCTTTTCTCCCGGCTGAAAATCCTGTCCTGACAAAATAATATTGTAAAAATGGAATGACCAATACGGCTACCAAAAGCGATATGCCTAAGGTGATCGTAACGGTCCAAGGAAACATGACCACAAAGTCCTTAAACTCACCTTTTAAGGTGATCAGAAAGGGGAAGAATGTGATGCTGATGGCAAGCGTGGCAGCTAAAATGGCGTTGAAAAATTCTTTGGCACTAGCTATAGAGGCATACCATCTTGACATGCCTTCATCTAATTTTTGCATGTAATCGTCAACAATCACTACCGAGTTGTCCACGATCATTCCCAGCACCACAATTAATCCTGCTAAGGTCACCGTGTTCAGTTCCATGCCAAAAATGTCCATGATGCCCAATGCAATAAAAATGGTGATAGGAATGGATGATGCCGCTACCGAAGCCACTCTAAAAGGTAATAACAACATGGTTACCAAGATGACAGCTAAAATGGCAATGATAAATTCCCTTAAAAACACTTCAATGGAGTAACTTACCACATGTGGTTGATTAACAATTCGTTGTACGGTGATTCCCGGAGGAAGTGTTTTTTGGAATTGTTTTAGCACTTTTTCCACATCTTTCCCGTACTTCACAATGTTGTGACCGGGCAACATTTCCATTGAAATGACCAGGCATTTCTTGCCGTCAATCTGAATGTAACTGTCCGGTTGAGGATATTCTCGAACAATGCGGGCTACATCTTTGAGACGAATGACGGCACCTGATGGATCGCTGTAAATAATCTGATTAGCAACATCTTGTTCTGTCTGATACTGACTGGTTACATGAATGGGCACATCATTTTTCCCGTTGTCAACTGAACCGCCTACGGTTCGCAATCCTTGGGTAAAAAGCGTGGCTAAAATGGTGTTTTTTGAAATACCGTACTTGTCTAATTTGTTTTTATCTACGTAAACAGCGATTTGTTCTTCTTGTAGTCCGTAATGTCGTACATTGGAAACTGACGGAATTCTTCGCAGCTCATCTTCAAGACGATAGAGATAATGCTCCAAATCACGATAGCTCCTGTTTTGTGTTTCAAGGGTGATCAACAGCGCCGAAGTTTCGCCAAAATTATTGTCGGCTACCAATGCCAACACACCCGATGGCAACTGTGTTTTGAAATTGTTTAATCCGTAACTCAATTTCGACCAAAATTCATCGGCATTGTTCACGTTGTCGTTCAGTGTGACGTAAATGACCATAAGCCCGTCACGGGAATGAGAATAGGTTTTTGCTTTGTTTATCTCCTTAAAACTAAAAAGATATCGTTCAACTTGTGTGGTAAGTTGTTCTTCCACTTCTTTGGATGTTGCACCGGGATAGATGCCGATGACCAATCCTTGACGAATGGTAACCGTGGGAAATTCTTCTCGAGGCATGTCATATAATGCAAACACACCGATTAAAATCAATAACCCAACAACCAGAAAAACAAGTTGTTTATATTTCATTGCGGCTTCAACCGCTCCAATTTTTCTACGCATATCAATGAACGATTTGAATCAACGATTGATCATCAATTTTTTGATTTCCTTCAGTCACTACTTCATCTCCTTTGTTTAATCCTGAGTTGACGGCTACATCGCCGTTTCCAACTATTTCGCCAACCTGAATGATTTGTTTATGAACAGAACGCCCGTCTTTGTTGACAACATAAACATACTGATGGTTATTGGTATCTGTCATGACCGATGTTTGCGGAACTGTAATCATGGGTTGGGCCGACGAAGGAGTAATGACCACATTGCAAACCATGCCCGGACGCAACTGTTCTCCTTTGTTTGGTAAGGCAATTTTTATGGTGTAGGTATGTGAAAGCGGGTCAGCTTCGACTCCTTTTTCGGTTATTTTTCCGCTGAAGGTAGCATTGTTCAATGCGGCAACCGTCACAGTGGCTTCTTCCCCTTTTCGAATGGAGGCAATTTGATTTTCAGGAATGGGCACTACTGCATTCACAGTTTCAATTTTCAATAAACTTAATACTTGATAATCGGGCAAAACATTCATGCCGGGTTCAACTGTCTTTTTCCCAATGACTCCATGAGCCGGAGCTTTCAAAACACAGTCGGCCAATGAGTTTTTTGCAATTTGTGCCATGGAACGCGCTTGCTGCAAATCGCTTTCAATTTCTACCATTTTGACATCCGGCAAGCTCCCTTTTTTGTACACTTGCGACAATCGATTGTAAGCATCCTGTGCTTGACGTTCTTTTGCTAAAGCTATTTGATAACTGCTTTGGTAACTTTTGCTGTCGAGTGTAGCTAAAATCATTCCTTTATTGACAGTTTGTCCTTCGGAAACATAAACTGCCGAAACCGTTCCTGAGGCTGCAAAACTTAATGGAATGGCAACCGACTCTTGAATGGTTCCGACATATTCTTGTCCGATATTGATCGTAGCAGGTTCTACGGTTGTTACTTTCACCGGCATAGGTCTTTGTCCGCCTGTATCCGACGAATGGCCGCTACAGCCATACAACAAACTCAAAACAGTCATCATGATTCCTGTTGATAAAACGCTTTTCTTCATCATACTTTTTTTAATTTTCATTTCTAAATAAATGATTTCCAGTTTATTTCTCTTTTTTACCGAGCCTTGTCAGTTGCTTTACATCCTTTGATAAACAACTCGATCATCACGTGGCTTCGCAATTCCCAATCAGGCACGGGTGCATCCAATGCCAAGTCGATCAGAATGCTTCGAGTTGCACTGACAATGATGTAAGCAATTAAATCGATTCCTTCTTGAATATCGGCTGTAAATTCATGATTTTGAATGCCAAGCTGCAAAATGCCTTTCACCGTCTCAATATCATTCAAATTGATTTTCTTGATCAGACTCCGAATGCGCGCGGCATTATCATCAACAAATTCGTTGCGCACAATATTGTATAAGTTTACCTTTGTCTGAACCATCTTTAAGGAAGTGACGAAATATGCCTCCAATTTGGCTTCGGCTGTTGAAACTGCTTCAATGGCTTTTTGTGTTGCTAAAAATACCTCCCGAGCTTCGCGTCGCACTACCTCGTCGAAGATTTCTTCTTTACTTGGATAATAATAATACAATGTACTTTTCCCTTTTCCCGANTTTTTGGCAATGTCTTCCATCGTGGTTTTTCGTAAACCATACTGTTGAAATAACTTTTGTGCGGATATCAAAATTTCCTCCCGCATCATATCTTCTTTATTTTGAACCATATATTGAATTGTTAGACTAAAATCGTTTTTCAGTCCAAAAGTACAACAAGAAAAAGGATAAAGTCATCGCTTTCATGTTAAATATGACTAAATCAGATGCTAATGCGAACAGAAAGCATTCAAAATAATTTATGGAAGAGGTTTGAACGGAATAATATTCGAATAATCAAGGGATAAAATGGGAGTTGTCAGTGAATGGATTTCATTTTTTGTCGTACGGATCATTTATTGTAGTTGCTTTTGCATCCCAAAATGGGGAAGGGATATTTCAACAAATTCATCACCAATTATTTCATATCCAAGTTTTTGGTAAAACGGTACCGCGCTTTTTCGGGCATGCAGGAGCATCAAGGCGTATCCTTTCTGAATGGCTAATGATTCGGCAAAACGAACTAATTGAGTTCCAATATGTCGATGTTGCCAAGTTTGAGCAACAGCCACTTGGCGCATTCTCACCGTGTTGTTGTCGATGGAAGTCAGAATCAACGTGCCAACCAACCGGTTGTCGATAAATGCTCCCAAATGGAGGTCGTCTTTTTCGGAAGCTAACGAATCATTATAAATGCTCATTCCCAATGGTTTACGTAAAACGGCATCTCTTAATTTCAATTCCATGTCGTATTCGATGGAATGATAGTCAATTTCACGAATGGTCAGCATTGGATCCATGGAGGTACGCTTCGAGGGTTGTTCAATAATTTCTGTATGAACGATGTCAATGACAACATGTTGTCATTGACTGCATGAGTGCAAAATAACTGAAAATGGCCTATTGGTATTGAATATAAATTGGTTGAGGTTTTAATTTCAATAATTCTTCAGGAGTTAACATGCGATGAGGTGGTTTTTTTAGATCGTTCTTAAAGAACAATTTGAAACCTGTAAATTGAACCGGTTGACGATAAATGTATTGTTTATAGGTGTTTATTTTTAATGAAGGTTCCCCCCAGCCATCCATGTTCATTACTATTTGAACTTCGGGACGGAGCACAATGTCTTTGTAATTTTTCACCATGCCTTGTGTAAAACGATGAATGATCAAAATTTTTGGCGGCAAATGATATTTTTGCACCAATTGAGCCAAATAATTTGAACAAAAGTTTATGTCGTTTGCATCTAACGATCCGATTTTACGTCCTGGAATGCTTCCGTCTTTCATGGAAAATTCAGGGTCGATGGCTAAATTTACCTGAGGCATCATCAGGTATTTTTCCAACAAAGGGACTTCTTTTTCAACGACGCTGTGACCTACCTGAATATCTAAAAAGACAATGGCGTGTCCCATTTTTGCAATCGTCAATACAGAATCAATCTGTTTGAATGGCATTCTCATGCTGTAATTTCCGCTTTTTAAGGGGATGCCTTGACCAACTACCGCAATGTAATGAATGGCCGGTTGCACGGGTGTTGACGGATCTGCTTTTTCCCAGGCACGCACTTCACTATCCAATTTTTGCCATAATTCTTTTGGAGGTAATTCACCCAGAATTCCCATTTTTTTCGAATAGAGGTTGCCATAAAAAGCCACAATGCGTTTGAATGGTAAAATGGCTCCTGCCAATGGATAGGGCTGATGCTTTACTGGCCACAAACCGGTAGTGTCGCCGTTGGCCAATGCTTTGATTTTTTGTAAATAGGCCAGCGTATCGACTTTTTGCAAGGGCATTTGAACCGATGTGGTTGATTGATTTTTGGAATGATGATTTTCAGCTTGTTGATGGCATGAACCAATGGTGAATGAACACAAAATAATGGCAAACGGCAGCAGGTTGTTTTTGGACAAAAATGGGAACGACATAAAAATGAATTAGATTTATAAATGAAAATCAGGTTTTTAAAGGATGATTAGAACGTTCGATGCATGGCTTTTAACATTCCTTGAGGCGTCCATTCAGGAACGATCATCCGACGGACTGTTTGCAACGGCAGCAACGGATCTCTTTTGGTAGAAAGCGAAAAGGACAGCTTAAAATAATGACTGAGCATGGCTGCACTTTCATGGTTAAAAACGCCATCGGGATACGCCCAATATTCAACGGGCTTGCCTACGATTTGTTCTAATTTCTTTTTGGGATCAATCACCTGTTTCTCCCAATCAGCTTCTGTCTTGTATTTCGTAACCATGGTGTGATCCCAACTGTGTAATCCGATGGTGTGACCTTCTTTGGCCAATTGTGCGATTTGTTGGGTTGTCATGTAATTTTTTTTGTTGTATGTGATGGTCATGATGAAAAAGACTCCTTTAAAACCATATTTTTCCAACAGTGGAGCTGCAATCGTTGCATCTTCCACTCGAGAATCGTCAAAGGTAATCATCACCGGTTTAGATGGCAATGGGGCATTGTAAGCCAGATAATGATAAAGTTGATCGGGTGAAATAGAATGATAGCCACTGTCGCTCAGTATTTTAAGATATGCTTCAAAGGTAGCCGGCGTGACATTGTATTCGCTTTTTAAGTTATTTTCAATGCGATGAAAACAAAGCACCGGAATCTGCGGTTTCGCATCTATGGTTGTTGCGCTGTTCATGGTTGGTTGAAGAGATGACACCGCATTTTTAGTATGTTGATCGTTGCGTTGGTCCTGTTGTTTGGCTTGGGTGCAACTGCTGACAATGAGTCCTGAAAAAAGAAGGATGAGCATCCCGATTTTTTCCCTTTTGGTTGTTTTCATTAATGCGTTTGGTTGTTAAAGTTCAATGGAAAATGGAATAATTATTCTGTACATTTGCGTTTTCATTGATGATACCGATTCGTGCCGATTTTTTTGGGGAGGAGAGCATCCTACGAGAATGTTTTTCGGTCACAAAAGGTGGATCATTTGATTAACGATTTGTAAATCAATTCTTGTATTTTTGGTCTAATTCTTAATCTTGCCAATTTATTGGTCTGATCATATGGATAAGTGCGATTGCTAAGAAAGACATAAATCAGTTGATTGGACGGATCTACCCAGCAGCAAGTGCCGGTGTAGCCGGTGTGGCCAAAGACTTCGGGCGGGGCAGAAGGCGCACATGGGCTGTGCAAAGGATTGGATGGAACCGGTTTGTCGAATCCTAAGCCGCGTCGTCCGTCCGGTGATGTTTTGGTGGTAAACAACTGACAGGTTTCTTTGCTGAGATAGCGTTTGCCGTTGAGTGTTCCGTGATTGAGCAACATTTGATAAATCATGGCCACATCTTTAGCGTTTCCAAAGAGGCCTGCATTTCCTGAAACGCCTCCAAATAAGGCTGCATCGGGATCTTGAACATATCCTTGTAAAGGCTGATTGCGTAAAAAATCTTTTTTCATGGTGGGAGCAATTTCATCTCGTGGGTGTGAACGCAATGGTAAATAGGTTAAGTAATTCATTTTCATCGGAATGAAATAAGTTTGATTCAAAAACTGATCCATGGGCATTCCGGTAATGGTTTCAACTATTTCTTTCAACAGGATGAAATTCAGATCGCTGTAGCGATAGGTTTTGCTTTTTAGCGGAGCATTGGCAATCATTTGCATGGCTTCCTGATGAAATTGTTGATTGATGTAAAGGCTGTCTGCTGCCTGAAACGGATATTGTTCCGATGGTGTTTTGGCTGCCCATCCGGGTTTGTACTGCAAGGTCGGATCGCCTGTCGGAATGGATAGCATGGGCATATTCAGAGATCCTAACAGAGACGGAATTTTCTTTTTTTCAATGACTAATTGATAAAAGGGTAATCCTGCTGGTAATCCTGATTCATGAAAGAGCAACTCTTCAATGGTAATGTCTGCTTTATTGGTTCCGCGAAGAAAAGGTAAAAAGTTGGACGCTTTATCGGTGAGTTTTAATTTTTTTTCGTCGTATAATTTCATGACAGCCAGTAGCGTGCCCGTGGTTTTTGAGAGGGAAGCCAAGTCGTACATGGTGTTCGGCTTTACTTTATTCTCTTTGTGATAGGTGTAGTAACCAAAACATTTGTCGTACACCGTTTTTCCATCTTTCATCACCAGAATTTGACAACCCGGGAATGCTTGTATTTTCATTCCTTTTGCAACGATGGAATGGATTTGATTTAAGGTTGACATCCGCATGCCCACTTGTGATGGTGCCACGGTGCTTGAACTGCCATAGCTGTCATTGGCTGCACGTTCAGCAATCTTTGGGGTGGATGTTGAGTTGAACGATTTTTCGGTTCGAGCCGAGACCGTCATGAAGAATAATCCCAGAAAAGGGATCAATGCAGCCATTCGGGGAGCCTTTGATTGGCTACAAAAAGCGTGCATTCGATTGACGAATGCTGATGACTTAGGGTTTTTTAAGAAAGAAAATGGGCTTATGTTTTTCATGATATACTTCAAAAGCGGTCAATGAAAAAATGGTTTTAGATGGATAAGTCTGTTTCAGGCACAGCTTCAGTTATTTCGCAATCATCTATCACTTGAAGTCCATGATCTTCCCACGCCCGAATGCCTCCGGTCAGATTATAAACCTGATCAAATTGATGTTCTATTAAAAATAAGGTGATTTGGCGACTTCGGTTGCCGCTGTGACAACCAACAATGATTTCGCGGTTACGTGGAAGTTCAAGGTATCGCAACGGAACATGATCAACCGGTATTTGTAATTGATTCTCCACATCAAAAGCGGTTGAACTAATTTCTTCCGGTTCACGGACATCCAGTAAAATAGCTCCTTTTTTTATTTTCTCATGTGCTTCAAGAACATGCAATTCTTTTATATAATGATTCATTGTTTTGTCTTTCAATTTTTTAATAAAATGCTGCATAGATTGTTGATGCTTTGTCACGAACGCAGTTAAAAATCGTGCAGTCATTGATTCCGATTACAAATAGGGTTTATTTTTTGTGCAAAGATAGCCAAGTTTGAAAGAAGATCAACTCATTCTGACATTTATAAACACATATTATATCATTCATACATTGCAATGCAACGAATGAAAAGATAGCTTATGTTTAAGCCAATGAGCATTGAGCGACTTCCATTCGTCTTTTGAAAGCATTTTTTCTTTGCATCAGAAACCATTCAAATTGGATTCGCATTGAAAAATGGATCAATATATATTTGATTATCAATAAAATAACTCGTTTTTTTGATTTTATCAATCGGTAATTAATCTTTATCCCTTTGAAACCACGAACGCAAAACCGTCGTAGAGGCGTCCCTGCATTCGTGGTTAAGACGATTCACCTAAGGATTGGGATTCATCGTGAACGAATTTCCTTTTTCATAAAGGAAACGTAGGACAATACAAAACAGACAATGGTTGCAGCTATCAATCCGGTGACTTGTGGCCACACCAGCAGGATGCTTTGACCAAGAGGAAGCGGTCCTGGAATGGTACCGTAAACTTGTTCCATCGTTAACGGGCCGAGACTTCGCACCGTAGGCATTAACAAGGTGGTGGTAGCATCGCTGAAAAGCTGATTAGGCAGGATGCGCATTAACGTCAGACGTAATTCTTCCAAATCAAACAATTGTTTGGGTGAAGCCATAGCCATTTGAGCGGGTGCTAAGCTCTTCATGATTAAGTTCACGATTAAGGGATAAAAAACTGTTAGAAAAAGCCAAACGGCAATGCCGGCCAAAGCTGCAGTAGCAGGTTGTTTGAATCGTACTGAAAACAAAATGGAAAGATTCAGCCAAAAAGCTACATAGAAAATGCTAAGAATCAAAAAGGCAATCATCCGCCAAAATTCTTCTGCCGTTGGCGGAATACCGATCGTGATCAGTCCGAGTCCGATGACTAAAAATCCCAATGCAAAAAACAAAACGCTGATAACGGTTAGTGCAGCTACGAATTTAGCATTGAGCAAGTAATCGCGATGAATCGGTTGAGCCAAGACACGACTTAATGTGCCACGGTTATATTCCGAATTGATGGCGTCAAATCCTAAGCTGATTCCTAACAATGGTCCTAAAAAACTGATAAATACAAAAAATGAAGGCATAGTACCATCCGAAACGGTAAACAGTTTTAGAAAGAAAAACGTAGTGGAAACATCCGATGCCTTGACGGAATGTCCAATGTTGGTGACGGCGGTGTACATCGATCCGATGCAAGTCAGCAGAATGATGCTTACTAAAATGATGAAGCGCCAACTACGGAGTTGATCGGAGATCTCTTTGCTGACAATAACCCAAAACGGATGATGAATGCCTTCTGCATTACCAAACCAATAGGCGCTTCTGCGTCTTTCTCCCTGTGTTGTTTCATCAATCAAAGCGGTGGTAGATGTGATGTTATTATTCATGGTTTGTTCCTCCTTCAAAATATTGATAATAAATCTCATCGAGGCCGTACTCTTTTTTGTTTAATGACAACATGGTGAATCCTGATTGAACAATGAGCGTTGCTACTTGAGAAGTGACATCGCTTGAAGATTCAATGCAAAAAAGATGGTCTTGAATGGAAATGGACGAAATGGCTTCAACAGGTTGAAGCAAGCGGGACACTTCGTCCATGGATACCGACTCTGTTTTCCCATTTGCAACAGGTCTCTGAATATCAACATACAACACATAAGGACGATCTTTAAAAAGTTGCTGCGATAAGGTTTTGATATTACCTTGGCCTAATAATTTCCCGTTGACAAAAATGCCGACTCGATCGCACACTTCTTGCACCTGATGTAAATTGTGAGATGCAAACAATACGGTCAGTCCTTGTCCGCGACTTAGTTCAACAATCAGATTCAGAAATTCACGGACTCCTTTCGGATCGATGCCTGAGGTTGGCTCATCCAAAATGATCACTTCGGGGTTTTTGATCAATACATCAGCTAATCCGAGTCTTTGTCGCATTCCGCGTGAATATTTTCCTGTTTTTTTGTGAAAAGAGTCCATTAATCCAACTTTTTCCAAGAGCAAAGTGGCCTGTTCGGCTGCTTTCTCTTTTGGAATTCCATTGAGGCCTGCCGTGAACATAAGATTTTCAAATCCTGTTCGTTGATCATAAAAGCCTACATCTTCAGGTAAATAGCCCACTCTTCGCTTTACTTCAATAGGGTTGGTGGTGGAGTTGATGCCGCAAACCTTGGCTATTCCGGAGGTTGGCTCTGTCAATCCAAGCATCATTAAAATGGTGGTAGATTTTCCAGCGCCATTTGGACCGAGCAATCCAAAAATTTCTCCTTTTTGAATGGTCAGGTTCAGATCATCAACCGCAGTAAAAGCGCCATATTTTTTGGTCAGATGCACCAATTCAATGATATGTTCATCCACGGCTTACCTCCTTCCATATTTACGGAACAGAAAATAAACGCTGCCTAATGCAATCAGGATAACGAGCACGCCAATCCATCCCCAAAGCATCGATGTCTCAACCGAAACGCGGAACGATGCCGTTGATGAAGCTTGTGGATTTTTTGCAGTGATGTCCACCTGATAATCTCCCGGGATGGCCTTTTTGTCGGCTTTAATGGTGGCATAAACAATGGCTGAGCCATTGGGTGTGATTTGGGTAATTTCTTTAGGATCAAACGTGACATCCCAATTAGCCGGCGCTGCTGCATCCAGATGTACTTGTTGCAGAATGGAAGAGCCGGTGTTTTGTACCAATAATTGCACCCGCTTGGTCGATCCTGCCGTGATATGTGTACTTAACAACCCGGTGGGTGTGGTCAATGACATGTTGTAAGATCCCGTGATGACCACATAAAGCTGCATGGTGGCTGATGTCGTGTTGGTTTGAGCAATGATTGGAATGGTATAGGTTCCGGCAGGAATCTGATCGGGCGGTGTGATGTCAATCATGATACTTTGGGTTTGATTGGGATCGACGCTTACGGAAGAGACTTGTTTGTAATTCACCTTAAAATCAACTGTCCATCCCGGATCCACTTGTGCTTGCAATGCATAGAGTTGTGTGTCTGCCGTCATGTTTTGCAAAGTTGCCTGATAGGTAAACGTTGTTTTGGATGTTCCTTCCATGTTGGGCTGGTCCGACGATAACGTTGTTTTGTATGTCCCTTGCTTGGAAACCGTTACGACCAACGGCAATGAAAAAGCTCCTTTTGCTATCACGTAGAAATGATAACTTCCTTTGTTGACTTTTACCGGAACGCCTATTGAAAGCGATAAGGTTTCTTTTTGTCCGGGTAAAACGGCTACCTGAGAAATGTTCCATCCGCCTGATTTTAAATCAGTAGTCCAGCTTCGTGGCACTCCGGCAACAACGATATGCAAATTTTGAATTTTTTTGCTGTCGTTGATGACATCAATGTTGTAGTTGATGGTTTGTCCAGGAGGCACAGAAATGTTGGTGTAGGGCGTGTACAAGGTGACGCTGTCAGCGTTCAAAGCAGCAGCGCTGCTTCGTAAAGGCAAAAAGCCTAAAAGAGCAATGAAGAACAGATTGACTAATTTCGTACGTTTTGACATAAAAAATCCTCCATGTAAATTAATGGTTAAAAGATCACTTGTAAATAGTACGAGCGACAAAATTAACAGAAGGTTTTAAATGAGCAACAGGCACCCTGTGATGTCCAAAAACGAACCATTTTAAGTTAAAAACTAATGCTTTGATTTTTAGATTATTGTCTGATATCTAAAAAAACAGAACAGCCTTTAAATATTTATATTGACTTACCCTTTTGTCCTGTTAATGGCTGTTTCATGAGTTTTTTAAAAGGTGCTGATTTCACATCCTTCTTTCTTTTTTTGCTCATCAGCCGAATCCTATCTGACGGAAAGAATGATGGTTGCCCCAAAATGGATTTATTTACTTGCTAACCAAATGATCAAAGCATCTTACACTGATTGACGTCGTGTGGTATGGACTGCTTTGCTAATTGATCTATCATGATATGATCCAATGAATTAATGATTTGTGGATTTGACGAAGTTAAGGTATATTGACATCTCTGCGTCTCAAAATGAGGGAATAATCTTTATCTTTGTTTTAGCAATTCTTGAAGACATGAGTTCACTGAAATTACATATTACGAGCACATTAGATATTTATTCGGCAATGACGGAAACGACGCTTTCGTTGCCGCTGGCATCGGATCACATCAGTGCCGGATTTCCATCGCCGGCCAGCGACTTCACGGATCGTTCCATCGATTTGAACAAACAGTTGATTCAACATCCCGCTTCCACTTTTTTTGGACGTGTCAAAGGACAATCTATGAAAGATGAGGGAATTAATGACGGAGATTTGCTCATCATCGATAAATCGTTGCCTCCTGATGACGGGAAAATTGCCGTCTGTTTTATTGATGGCGAATTCACCGTTAAACGAATAAAGTTAGACAAGGATTGTTGCTGGCTTATGCCTGCCAATGATGCTTATCGGCCGATCAAGGTAACTGCCGAAAACGATTTCCTGATTTGGGGCATTGTCACTCATGTGATCAAATCATTTTAATCATGTATTTTTTAGTTGATTGCAATAATTTTTACGTTTCATGTGAACGCGTGTTTCGTCCCGATTTAAATCATAAACCGGTGGTGGTTCTTTCCAATAACGACGGATGCGTCATCTCCCGTAGCAACGAGGCCAAAGCGCTGGGCATTCCTATGGGAGCTCCGGCGTACCAATTTCAGCCGTTGTTTGACGAACATCACGTTCATGTTTTTTCTTCCAACTTTGCGCTCTATGGCGACATGAGTTCTCGGGTCATGCATATTTTGGCGAAATACACCCCTGACATGGAGATTTATAGCATTGACGAAGCTTTTTTGCAATGGCAAAGCGCAGAAACCTTGTCGATGGAAGAGGTAGGAATGAAGATTAGGGAAGACGTGCTTCGTTCAACCGGCATTCCCGTCAGTGTTGGCATTGCGCCGACCAAAACATTGGCCAAAGTGGCTGCCCATATTGTAAAAAAATTTCCCGAACGAACGCGTGGTGTTTATGTCATCGATGATAACGAAAAAAGATTGAAAGCATTGAAATGGCTTCCCGTGGAAGAGGTGTGGGGCATTGGCAGACAACATGCAAAAAACCTGAATAAAAAGGGAATTCATGTTGCTTTGGGACTGCTGCAACTATCGGATCATTGGATCAAAAAAAACATGTCGATCGTTGGGTTGCGCTTAAAAAGAGAGCTCGAAGGAATTCCTTCCATTGCCATGGAACAGCCGACTGCCAAACGCAGCATTGCAGTCACTCGCTCGTTNGAGAAAATGTACACTACGTTTGATGAACTCCATGAACGGGTGGTTACTTTTGCTGTTTCGTGTGCCGAAAAATTAAGGCAACAACAGAGTGTTTGTCATGCGTTGATGGTGTTTGTGCATACGAATTATTTTAGAGAAGACATGCCTCAATATGCAAAAAATGTGGTCATCACATTGCCATACGCAACCAATTCGAGCCTTGAACTGGCTCAGTTTGCCGTTGAAGGTTTAAAACGTATTTTTGTNGAGGGATATCATTATAAAAAAGCTGGAGTGATCGTAATGCACCTTGAACCCGAAATGCCAACTCAGCTCCATTTGTTTGCAAACAGCAATCCGAAACATAAAGCGTTGATGGAAGCGATCGATCATTTGACGCATCAATTTGGACAACAAAAAGTGATGCTCGCCGCACAGGATCCGGGGCGAAAATGGAAAATGAAACAAGAACGGCTTTCTCCTTGTTACACAACGCAATGGAATGATCTGATCACTATTTACACTTAAACCCATGTGTTTTTATTTCAAACTCACCCACAGCGCTCAGATGTTGCAACATCGATTTGATGCTTCTTTGGAAAAAAACGCCATGGATGCGGGTGGTTTTTTTAACGGGTTTCAACATCCGATGACGCCTGTCATAACCAATGCGGCGCCTGATACCATTCAATGGTTGAGATGGGGATTGATTCCTTCGTGGGCAAAAGATGAAACCATTGCCTCTCACACCCTGAATGCCAGAATGGAAACCATTGCCGAAAAGCCGGCTTTTAAAAATGCGTTGCATCAACGATGTTTGATTCTTGCGGATGGCTTTTATGAGTGGCAATGGCTTGACGCAAAAGGGAAAATGAAACAAAAATACCTGTTGACCTTGCCCAACGAAGAACTGTTTGCTTTTGCCGGTTTATGGAATGAGTGGATTAATCCGATCAACGCACAACCTGTTAAAACGTTTACCATTTTA